>ENA-UESI01002172-UESI01002172.1-human-gut-metagenome-genome-assembly--contig:-NODE-2172-length-10716-cov-5.869725_pt1 | contig 10716 bp, 6 predicted proteins | sample MGYA00243005_ERZ508006 | MGnify/ENA primary metagenome ERZ508006 (study PRJEB26167, sample SAMN06115436) | human gut metagenome | host: Homo sapiens | place: China:Shandong | collected 2015-06-10... | reverse complement strand
CGCTAAGTGGAATGAGCGGACGCAAGCGCGGAAAAGGCGCGAGCAGATGGCGCAGGTGAATTTGGAAATAGTATCAAAGCCCATTACAGCAGCTCATGATACTTGCGGATATACAGCTTCTTCATCAGTGTTGCCAAGACCATGTAGCCCAGCACAATCAGCGCCAGATAGGCGAAGTAGACAGGCGGCAGCGCGCACAGCCCCAGCGGCGCGGCGAGGGGCGTGAAGGGCAGCAGCGTCACGACGGCGATGCCGAGCATCGTCAGCAGCATCACCGGCAGGGACGCGTGGCTCTGGATGAACGGCAGCTTCTTCGTGCGAATCATATGCATGACGAGCGTCTGCGTCCACATGGATTCGATGAACCAGCCGGTCTGGAACAGCGCGGCGAACTTGTCCTGCATCGCGGGGTTGGTCAACTGCGCGAAGGTCATGCCGCCGCACGCCATCGGTGCAATCACGAAATACAGCAGCAGGTACGTCGCAATGTCGAACAGCGAACTGACCGGGCCCATCCAGAGCATGAAGCGGCTGATGCCCGACGCATCCCACGTCCGCGGCACCTTGAGATACTCCGCGTCCACGTTGTCCCACGGAATTGCGGTGCAGGAAATATCGTAGATGAGGTTCAGCAAAATCAGGTGCAGAGACGCCATCGGCAGGAAGGGCAGGAACGCGCTGGCAGCAAGGACGGAGAACATGTTGCCGAAGTTCGACGCAGCCGTCATCTTGATGTACTTCATCATGTTCGCGTAGATTTTCCGACCCTCGATAACGCCCTTTTCCAGCACCATCAGGTCTTTTTCCAGCAGGACGACGGACGCGCTTTCCTTGGCGATGTCCACCGCGGTATCCACGCTGATGCCCACGTCCGCCGCCTTCATCGCGGCCGCATCATTGATGCCGTCGCCCATATAGCTCACGGAATGCCCTTTCTGACGCAGGACGGTGACGACGCGCGCTTTCTGGGCGGGCGAGAGCTTCGCAAAGACGGTAATCTCCTCCGCTGCCTGCGCAAGCGTTTCGTCATCCATCGCGTCAATGTCTGCGCCGAGCAGCACGCGTTCAGCATTCAGCCCAACCTGACGGCAAATGGCACAGGTGACTTTCTCGTTGTCGCCGGTGAGAATCTTCACACCGACGCCGTATTCCCGCAGGGCGTGAATCGCGTCACGGGTCGTTTCCTTCGGCGGATCGAGGAAAGCAAGGAAGCCGATGAGCACCATGTCCTTCTCGTCCGCCGTGGAGAACTGCCCTTCCGGCGCGGGATTTGTCTTTTGCGCAACGGCAATCACGCGCATACCGCCGCCGTTGAGCTCATCTGCCTTGCGCAGGACGTAGGCGCGCACCTTGTCCGTCAGCGGAACGATTTTTCCCTTGCTTTCCGCATGGGTGCAGCACGCCAGCATCTCCTCCACCGCGCCCTTGGTAACCAGTTGGGTCTTGCCCTTGCGGTCGCGCACAACAACGCTCATGCGGCGGCGCTCGAAGTCAAACGGGATTTCGTCCACCTTCTTGAAGCGGGCAATCAGCTCATCCGCGCCAAGCTGACGCTGCTTGTCGATGACGGCAATGTCAATCAGGTTCTTGAGGCCCGTCTGGAAGTAGCTGTTCAGGAACGCGTGGCGCAGCACGCGGTCGTCCGGCTCGCCGTCTACGTTCAGGTGATATTCCAGCACCACCTTGTCCTGTGTGAGCGTACCAGTCTTGTCCGTGCAGAGGATGTCCATTGCGCCCAGGTTCTGAATCGCGTTCAAGTCCTTGATGATGACCTTCTCGCGGCTCATGCTCATGGCGCCCTTCGCCAGCGAGGTGGTCACAATCATCGGCAGCATTTCCGGCGTCAGACCGACGGCAATCGAAATGGCGAACAGCCCCGCCTGAATCCAGTCGCCGTCGCTCAGACCGTTGATGAGCAGCACAATCGGCACCATCAGCAGCATAAAGCGAATCAGCACCCACGAAACGCTGTTGACACCCTTCTCAAAGGTGGTCTTCGGCGGCTTGACGTTCAGCGCCTTTGCCATTGCGCCGAGCATCGTGTCATGCCCGACGGCGAGGACGACCGCCGTTGCGCTGCCGCTGACGACCGTGCTGCCCATGAACGCCAGATTGCCGCATTCGGTCAGGCTGCCGACCGTCTGGCAGAGCGCGCCGGACTTCTCCACCGGCTCACTTTCCCCAGTCAGGCTGGATTGGCTGAGGAACAAGTCCTTCGCGCGGAGGATGCGCACGTCCGCCGGGAGCATGTCGCCCGCAGACAGCGACACGATGTCGCCCACGACGATTTCTTCCAGCGGGATTTCCTTCTTCTCGCCCTCGCGCGTCACGCAGACTGTCGTGTGAATCATCTCGGAGAGCTTCGCCGCGACATTGCCGCTGCGGGTCTCCTGCACGAAGCGGAGGATGCCGGAAATCATCACCATGATGGTGATGATAATGACCGTCGCCCAGCTTTCGTCGCCCGGATCGACCATCGCAACATTCGTCAGTGCGCTGAAAATCGCCAGCAGCACCAGCACGACGGTGAACGGATTGATGAACGCGGCGGCGAGACGCTTGTACAGCGGCGTGCGCTGGCTCGTCGGCAGCACATTGCGGCCGTAGCGGTCGCGGGCTTCTTCCGCCATTTCTTCCGTGAGGCCATTTTCCGGCACGTTCAGCGCCGTGCGGAGATTCATTTCGTCGGTTTGCGCCGCCCACGTCAGGCGGTCGGCGGTCGCGCGGTTGTTTTCCGCCAGCATCTGCGAGGCAGTCAGGGTAACTTTCTTCTTCAGGTTCAGCGTCATGGCGTTTTTCCTCCTGTTCATCGGTCAAGGGAGCGCCATGAAAGCCGATACTTTACAGAATCTGGCTAATACAGAGACGCATGGGTCGCCGCATTTCATGGCTGCTCCGGGAAAGGGCAAAGCATAATGGATAACCGCCCGCGTCCATGCGTCTCACATCCTTCCATCATCATCAAATCAAATTTTGCGCACGAAAAAACCACCGCCCTGCAAAAAACACGCAAAACGGTGGAAAAAAGCGTACACAAACACACCTGCTGTGCTGTCAGCCGAAATTCACCCCTTTATTCATACAAAAGGGCACAAAAACGGCGACCTGAAAACAGGCAATGTCAGTCCGCGAACGGCGAGTGTCCGCGGAGCATGGCGCAATCCAACGTTTTGCTGCATCTACTGTGACTTATGTCCACGCACAATCGCCTTCCTTTCGCTGCAAATTCTTTCGGGGCGGCCGCATGGGCTTTTCCCGATTCGCCGTCATTATAACAGACGTTTTTTGTTGTGTCAACCCCTGAATGTAAAAAAAGCAGAAAGCGCCCGGAATCGCCAGCCTTCAGCGCATTCCGGGCGCAATCCATATTTGACCAAATCAGCGGATGCTGCACGTCGCCGTGTGCGTGCCGCTCGCCAGTATTTGGCTCGTGCCATCCGGCAATGTCAGTTCGCAGCGCGTGCCGACCGGGACGCATACCGTCACGGTGAAGGTGGTTTCCGCCGTTTTCCACTGCACACTTGCGTCGCCGTAAGGGGTGCGTACCTTCGCGGCGGCGCTCGTCAGCCCGCCGCCCAGAATCGGCTTGACACGGAAAGCCTTGTAGCCCGCCTCCGTCGGCTCAATGCCCGCAATGCGGCGGTACAGGAAGTCGCCGACCGCGCCGGAGGCGTAGTGGTTGTAGGAAATCATCTTGTCCGTGCCGTCATCGCCAATCGGGCAGACGCCGTTCTCGTCCAAGCCGTCCCAGCGTTCCCAAATCGTCGTCGCGCCCGCCTTGACTTCGTAGAGCCATGAGGGGCACTTCGTGTTCAGCAGCATATGGTATGCGGCATCCACCTGCCCATTGTCGCACAGCGCGAAGAGGATGTACGGCGTGCCGGGGAAGCCCGTGCCGATGCACCAGTCGTTGCGCTTTGCCAGCGCGGCGAGGTTCGCAGCGGCTTTCTCCCGGATCTGCTGCGTGGGGAACATATTCAGGTAGATGGGCAGGACGTAAGCGGTCTGGAACTCCTCCAGCAGCTTGCCGTTGCCGTCCGTAAGAATCGAGCAGTACGCATCGGCGGTCTTTTCTGACAATGCCCGGTAGTGCTTCGCGTCCTGCGTTTCGCCCAGAATATCCGCGATTTTCGCCAGCAGCGCGCTTGTGTTGCACAGCGACGCCGTGCCTGTCCACTTGATGCGTCCCTGCCACTGGCTCATTTGCGGCACGTCCGGCGCAACCCAGTCGCCGAAGCCCAGCGTACCGGGCATTTCCCAGAGATAACGGTGCTTGCCGAAGCCGAAGCCGCACCAGAAGCGGCAGGCGTTGACGTACTTCTTCATCGTCGGATACATCCGGCGCAGCACGCCCAGATCGCCCTGCGCCATATACTGCGCCCACGGCACGAGGACGCACGCATCCCCCCACCAAGCGACCGCCATTTTCGGCATCGTCGCGGGGAATCCGTAACCCTGCACAGGTACCGTGTTCGGCAGACCGCCCGTCGGCAGCTGCTCCGCCTGCACGTCCAGAAGCCACTTGTCCAAGAAGCGATTCATATCGAAATTGAACACCGCCGTCGGCGCGAACACGGCAATATCGCCCGTCCAGCCCATGCGCTCGTCGCGCTGCGGGCAGTCGGTGGGGATATCCATGAAGTTTGACTTCGCACTGCGGACGATGTTCTCCTGCAGGCGGTTGAGCATCTCGTTCGAGCAGCGGAACGCGCCCGTCTGCTGAATGTCGGAGTACAGCATGACGCCCGTCACCTGCACGTCTTCTTCCCGCACGCCCTCGACGCTGATGTAGCGGAAGCCCATGTACGTCAGCCGCGGCGACCACGTCTGCTTGCCGTCCTTGCAGATGTACGTCGCCGTCGCTTTCGCCGTGCGCAGGAACGCCGTGTTCAGCGTACCGTCAGGGTTCAGCACTTCGCTGTGGCGGATGGTAATCTTCTGCCCGCGTTTTCCCGTGACCGTCAGGCGCACCACACCTGCGAAATTCTGCCCGAAATCGTAAATCAGCGCATTGCCCAGTTTCTTGCAGCTTACGGGCGTGAAAGTCTCGTGTTCCTTCACGTCTGCGCCGTAATCCGCCATCAGCTTCGGCTTCACGCGCAGACGCTCCTGCACGGCGCTCCGCCAAGCCGCCTTGTCCAGTGATATGGTTGCGTCATACGTTTCGCCGTCGTAGAAATCCGCCATGCGGACAGGACCGTCCTCTGTCACCTGCCAGCTTTCGTCTGTGCCGATGACTTCCGTCCTGCCGTCGCGGTAGGTAATCCGCAGCTCCGCCAGCAGCGCCTGACGGTCTGCCGTCACGCGATTGACGCGCGTGAACACGAACGACCCGACCGCCCAGCCGCCCGCGACCGTCGCGGTAATGCAGCTGCCTGAATGCAGCATGTCCATCACATCATACGTTTGGTACATCAGCTGATGCGCATAGGACGTGAAACCGGGCGCGAAATACCGTTCACCGACTTTCTGCCCGTCGATGTTCAGCTCGTAGATGCCCATTGCCGTGGCGTACAGCTTCGCCTGCGCGATTTCGCCCCGGAGCGGCAGCGTCTTGCGGAATACCATCGGCACGGGCGAAACCTTCTTTTCCTTGAACACATACGCGCCGTCGGTAATCCACTTGCCCTGCCACGGCGTATCCATGCGTCCCGTCTCGAAGGTCAGGCGGGCAGTATCTGTTTCGCCGCTGTCTGACGTGACGGTAAGCGTCGCGGTATACGTCGTGAAGGGCTTGAGCGGCTGCCCGGCATAGCGCGTTCCGCATTGGTCGGGATTGCGGATTGTCCAGCCGTTCACCGTCAGTTCAGCGGACTGAACGGATGCGCCCGCGCGGTCGGATGAGACGAAATAGGCAAACGTCGGGGCGGCGCAGTCGGTCACCAGATGGTCGCGCAAGCCCTCGCAAGTAAACGATTGAATCTGAAACATGTTTACCACCTGCCGAATGAGATTGAAAACGGCGGTCAAGAGAATCGTCGAGATTCCCCTGACCGCCGCAAGTTCGATTACTTCTTCAGGGTGAAGAACGCGCTGACGATACCGGCGATGCTGGAAACGGCCAGCAGCACCAGATTCACAATCGCGCAGGTGGCGGAGGACATATTCGCCGCCGTCTGCACTTCAAGCAGCACATCCGCGTTGGAGAAGTAAATGAAGGCGAACCCTTCGACGCGGGCAGACACCAGATTGATGAAGGCAAGCGCCAGCAGCGCGGGAGCCGCAATCTGGCACAGGCCCGTCAGCAGGTCTACAACCTTCTTCGCGCCCTTGACCATGCTCAAGACGACCGCAGCCGCCTCCAGCACAGCCGCGCCCACGACCATCAGCACAAGGTTCGACACCGTGGCATTCTGGAAGTAGCCGGCAGCGGACGTGTTAATCAGATACGCAACCAGCGCGGCAAGGCTCAGGACACAAGTGACGATGGAGAGCCAAGCGCCGGCAGAGAGTTTTTTCGTGGCGTTCATGTTTATTCCTCCTTGTCCTCAACGCTTGTTCTCAACGCGCACAACGACAGGCTTCTTTTCCGGCAGGAGCGTCAACACAACCCACGCGAGGAAGAACAGGACAGCCAGAATGCTGCTGGCGTAGGTGGTGACGGTCAGCGCGGTATCCCACCAGGTGTTCACGCGCTGGGTGGAGATGTTCAGAATCGCGCTGTTGGCGAAGATGTAGAGCTGGTACTTCAGGTTTTCACGCGCCTGCTCAACGAGGTTCGAGTCCTTCGACACCGTTTCGAGGGAGATGTGCGGCCAAACCGCGTCCACGCCGCCTTCGCCAAGGTTGATGTGGCTGTTGTCCGCCGCGAAGTCAGCAACCTGCGTGATGCCCGCCATGACCATGGATTCGGCGTTGAAGTACAGGTAGTTGTTCATCATGTCGGTGGAAATCAGACCCTTGAAGCCCCATTCACCGCGGACAATCTTCTGAATCATGCCCACATGGTGGGAAGCGTTCGTTGCGCCGATGCGGTTGAAGGCAATCATGACGCCCATGCCGAACGCATCGCTCAGCGCGCCCTCGAAGCCGCGCAGGTCGGTTTCACGGAACTTCTGCTCGGTCATGTACGCGGAGATGCCGGCACGGTTGTGTTCCTGATCGTTGAAGCCCATGTGCTTCGGGCCGTTGATGATGCCCTTGTCGGAGCAGCCCTGAATCACTTCACGGCCGATGACGTTGGTCAGCATCGGGTCTTCGGAGATGTACTCGTAGTTGCGGCCGTTGTACGGCGTGCGGTTCAGCGTCAGACCGCTGCCCCACAGGTCGTAGCGTTCAACCCACAGGCAGGAGTTGCCCTCAACCAAGCCCCACTGATACGCCAGTTCCGGGTTGAAGGAGCAGCCCAGCAGCGTCTGGGAGTTGACATTGAACTTGTAGGTCTTGCCAGTCGCCTCGTCGGTGTAGCCAGCGCTGATGCCGGTCGGGCCTTCGTTCTGGATGACGACGGGGTTGTCGATGTTGGTCAGGGTATCGGAGCGGCTGCCGCCGTGGATAACTGCGCCGACCGCTTCGTCGATGGTGATGGCATGAACCAGCTTGTCCCAGTAGGGGTCATTGATGTTGTTCAGCTGTTCCGCGCCGATTTCGGATGCCGTGAATTTCGGGCCGGGGACAGCTTCCGCCGCCGCGCCCGTGTCGGAGATGGTGTAGGTTTCGCCGCGCATTTCGGCAATCCACTGATCCTTCTTCGGGCTGTCAGCAATCTTGAGGTTCAGCTTGTTGTAGTTAATCGGGAAGGTGTTCCAGTCCTGACGGGTCAGGTAAGTGACCGTGCCGGGCAGCCAGTAGTTCAGGTCGGCGTCGTCCGCCACGTTGGTAACGGTCGTGTTGTTGGCAATGGCAAAGGTGGTGTTGTCCAGCTGATCGAGCTTCCAGCTCACGACAGCCTTGCTGCCCGCCGCGTCCATGCCGTCAGCAACGGTTTTGCCCTGCGCCGCCAGAATGTTGTTGACCGCCTCATGCGCGCCGGCTGCTGCCGTGAAGTAGTAGTCGCCCGCATCGAGGATGTAGGTCTTGGCGTTGTTCGCATCGTAGCTTGCCAGATACTTGGTGGGAATAGTAATGGTAACTTCCTTGCTCTTGCCGGCGGCGACGTCCACCTTGGCAGAGTTCAGGAACATGACCGCGGACTTTTCGACCAGATTCGTGCGGTCATAGTCGGTGTAGGGCTGCTGCACATACAGCTGGGTGAGGAATTTGCCGTCCTGATTGGAGTTGTTCTTCACTTCGACGACGGCGGTGATGTTGCCGTTCACGCTGCGGTCAACCGTCACGCTCTTGATGGTTTGGGTGTAATCCAGGTAGCTCAAGCCATGACCGAAGGTGTAGAGCATTTCGTCGCCGTAATTCCACGCGCTGCCCTGCGTTGCGCCGGCCGCGCTGTTGGCGTTGCCCTGACCCATGACGGCGTCAAAGTAACGGGTTTCGTAGTACTTGTAGCCGACGTAGATACCTTCCGCCTCGACGATGTACATGCCGCCGTTGTAGGTATCCGCACCGCCGAAGGAGCCCGTGCCGATATTGCCGATTTCCTTGCCGGGATAACGCGGGTCGTCATTACGGCAGACGATTTCGTAATCCGCGAAGTAGTCGCCGCCGACGTTCTGCACCGCCGGGATGGACTGGTGGTCGCGCACGAAAGCGCTTGCCAGCGCGCCCGTCGCGTTGACCTTGCCGGTCAGCACGTTCGCGATGCCGATGGTCTGGTAGTCGTTCGGGCAGCCGATGTAGCAGATGCCGTCCACCTCGTGCGAGCCGCTCACCCTGTATCTTGCCCGTGCCGACCACCACTGCATTGCGTGGGATTGTTCTGCCCGCCACCGCCATAGGCTCCAGCAGGCGCAACCTTACCGTCTGTCCGTCCGTCACGCTCTGCGCACCATGCACACATGCCGGGATGGTATTCCGGTCCGATACCTCTGTAGTGCCGACAGCCGTGTTGAACCCCCGGTTGCGCTCCTGCGAGAAGGTGGCGACAAACTCCGCGTTGCTCATGGGCTGTGCAAGGGAGGAAACGACTTGGCGGGTCACTTGCCTTACGGGTGTCGCCGTGTTCTTCTTTCCCTTCTGCACGGTGGAAGGCTCTGCCGCCTGTTCCGGCTTTCCTCCGTTCTGACCGCCCATGTACTTTGCCGCCAGCTCATAGGACTTCTCCATAAGTGCCACCTGTTCGTCCATAGATGAAGTCCTGCCCTTCTCGCTTTCCAGTTCCGACTCCAGCGAGGCGATGCGCTCCAACAGCTCATCCATCTCGGCATTGTCGTTCTTCGGCTGTTCGTAGAAGTTGCCGAGGGTGGCGTTCAGGTCACGGTAGGCGGCTGCGGAGGATTGGATGGTCTGCGGCGTGGCGGGCTGTGCCTTTTCCTCTTTGCCGCCCGGATTGGCGAGGTCGAAGTCCGTCCCGTCCTCCGTTCCAGCTATCTCGCGGTCGAACATGTCGCCCAGCTGCCCGATGGCACGGTTGCGGCTCTCCAGACGCTCTTCCATCTCCCCATGCTCGTAGGCTTTCAACTTGTCGCCGATAATCTGCCGGTTCGCCTTGTCCGCGTCGGGCATCTCGGTGTTGTATCCGTCTGTTCCCGGCTGTTGCTCCTTGCCGGAGGACGGGGCGAATATCAGCCACATCGCCCCGATGAACACCAGCACCATAGCGGGCAGGACTATCATCTTCTGCCGTTTCAGCCGCTGCGCCTCGGTCAGCGGTTCGCGCCCCTTTTTCGGCTTTCCCGTGTCGGGAGCGGCTTTGTTCTCTTTCGTCGGTTCATTCTTCGTCTGTTCCATATAAATAAGGTGTTAAGTGATTGTCAGTTTCCACCGGGGTCGGCAGTTCCACCCGTCCGGCGTGTCCCGTTTCCATGCGTAAGCCGTCGTTCCTGCCGATGTCATAGACGGCTCTGCCGAAGGTGTAGAGGGCAAGCACCGCGAAGGCGGCGAGCATCCCCAGTACGATGCGGCGGCGTGTTTCCGGCGGCAAACCGTCCAGATACCCTTTGAGCCTTGCCACCAGCCGTTTCCGTTTGTCGTGGAGCTTCCAGTACACGCCCCACATTGTTTTTCTGATACTTTTTACTTTCCGTTTCATAATCCGTTACCGTTTGATAGTCTGTAAATCCTTATTCTCGATGATGGTGAAACCCTCGATGGTGAAGCCGTTGGGATTGTCGTCCGACCGTGATGCGTTCAGCAGGCGGCAGGTGGTCACGAGGCTGCGCTCGGTGACGTTGCTTTGCCGGATGATTTTCTGCGTGGCGTAGGTCACGGCTCGGTAGGGATAGGCGTTGAAGTCACACACCACGCTGTCCACCTTCAACACTTGGTTGATGTTTCCGGCGATGATGCGGTTGTAGTACCCCTTCTCGGCGAAGTCCGAATAATAGTGGTACACGCTCTTGTCTGCCAGCAGCAAGGCACGTTTTACGTTGTGTTCAATCGCGCTTTTTTCAGGTGACAGCGTGAAGAAAAGCTCGTGGAAGCGGCGCACATGCTCCCGTGCCTCCGCTGGACGGTTCTGCGACAGATCCTGCGACAGCGCAAGCATCAGCGACTTGCCGTTGTCCAACACATAGATTTTCTCCCGTTGCTTCTCCGCGAAACGGTAGGAGTTCCACACGCTCCACACCGTCACCACGGTGCACAGCGAGAGGAAGACGATACCGAACAGGCGTATCTGCCTGAACGATGATTCGATGTTTTTAAGTGACTTAAATTCCATTG
>ENA-UESI01002165-UESI01002165.1-human-gut-metagenome-genome-assembly--contig:-NODE-2165-length-10750-cov-6.984353_pt1 | contig 10750 bp, 15 predicted proteins | sample MGYA00243005_ERZ508006 | MGnify/ENA primary metagenome ERZ508006 (study PRJEB26167, sample SAMN06115436) | human gut metagenome | host: Homo sapiens | place: China:Shandong | collected 2015-06-10... | reverse complement strand
CAGGCTGTCGGCCAGTTTGCGGCCGAGGTCCGCGAGAAGCGTCCTCCCGAGCCTTATAAGGGCAAGGGCATCAAGTATGCTGACGAAGTCATCCGCCGCAAGGTCGGCAAGACCGGCGCTAAGAAGTAAGGAGGTGTGCCGATATGATTAAAAGACCAAATACCAATGCGCAGCGCCTCAAGCGTCATAAGAGAGTGCGCGCCAAGATCTCCGGCACCCCTGAGATGCCGCGTCTGAATGTGTTCCGCAGCGAAGCCAACATTTATGCACAGGTCATTGATGATGTCAATGGTGTGACGCTGGTTTCTGCTTCCTCTCTGGATAAAGCCATCGACGGCTATGGCGGCAACATTGCCGCTGCCACCGCGGTGGGCAAGCTGGTGGCTGAGCGCGCCAAGGCCAAGGGAATTGAGAACGTCGTGTTCGACCGCGGCGGCTATCTCTACCACGGCCGTGTAAAGGCTCTGGCCGAGGGTGCCCGTGAGGGCGGCCTGAAATTCTAAGGGAGGAGGAACGAGACATGCCTAGATTTGAAAGAGAACAAAGCGAGTATATCGAGAAGGTCGTCTACCTGAACCGTGTTTCCAAAACGGTGAAAGGCGGCCGCGTCATGAAGTTCTCCGCCCTGGTCGTCGTGGGTGACGGCAAGGGTAAGGTGGGCTACGGCCTGGGCAAGGCCGCCGAGGTTCCCGAGGCAATCCGCAAGGGGATTGAGGCAGCCAAGAAAAACATGATCACCATCACGCTGTCCGGCAGCACCGTTCCCCACGAGACCATTGGTGAGGCTGGTGCAGGCCGTGTGCTGATGAAGCCCGCTGCTCCCGGTACTGGTGTGATCGCCGGCGGCGCCGTTCGTGCAGTCGTCGAAGCCGCAGGTATCAAGGATATCCGGACGAAGTGCCTGCGTTCTAATAACCCCAATAACGTTGTCGCCGCCGCTTTTGAGGGACTCAAGTCCATGCGCGGCCCCGAAGAGGTGGCCCGTATTCGCGGAAAGAGCGTCGAAGAGATCCTGGGTTAAGGAGGCGCGAAACATGGCAAACTTAAATATTAAGCTCGTCAAGAGCCTGAACGGCCGCCTGGAAAAGCAGGTTGCCACTGCAAATTCCCTGGGTCTGCGCAAAATCGGTGATGTCACTGTGCAGCCCGACAACGATTCCACCCGTGGCAAGATTGCCAAGATCGGCTATCTGCTGCAGGTCACTGAAGTGAAGTAAGGAGGCACGAATGATGAAACTGAGCGAACTGTCTCCCGCCGAGGGTTCTGTCCGCGAGGCATACCGCAAGGGCCGGGGCGCCGGTTCTGGCAATGGTAAGACCGGCGGCCGCGGCCATAAAGGCCAGAAGGCCCGCAGCGGCGGCAAGGTCCGCGTGGGCTTCGAGGGCGGCCAGATGCCTTTGGCCCGTCGCATCCCCAAGCGCGGTTTCAACAATATCTTCGCAAAGCCGCTGGAGATCATCAACCTCGGCGCGCTCAATGCCTTTGAGGACGGTGAGACCGTTACTGCCGAGGCATTGCTGGAAAAGGGTATCCTGTCCAAGTGCGAGTATGGATACAAGGTTCTGGGCAATGGCAAGGTTTCCAAGAAGGTTACTGTAAAGGCTTCTGCTTTCTCTGCGTCTGCCAAGGAGGCCATTGAGGCAGCTGGCGGAAAGGCAGAGGTGATGTGACTTGATCCAAACGATTCGTAAGGCCTGGGGGATTCCCGAGCTGCGCAAGAAGATCATCTTTACACTCCTGATCCTGCTGATCTTCCGGATCGGTAATGCGATCACGGTCCCCTATATCAACAAAGACGCGCTGCAGATTCAGCTGGCCAGCATGGGCAGCACCTATTTTGGCCTGCTGAACACCATGAGCGGCGGCGCCTTCTCCATGGCAACCGTCTTTGCTCTGAGCATTCAGCCGTATATCAACGCATCCATCATTATCCAGCTGCTGACCGTGGCGATTCCGGCCTTGGAGCGGCTGGCAAAGGATGGCGGCGAGGAGGGACGGAAGAAGATTCAGTCCATCACTCGCTATACAACCGTTGGGATTGCCGTGCTGCAGGCCTTTGGCTATTATATGATGATGCAGCGCTACAACCTGCTGGAGAGCGGCGTGAGCGGCATCTGGCCCGCTCTGGTCATTATTGTGACGCTGATTGCCGGTTCCTCCTTCGTCATGTGGATGGGGGAGCAGGTCAATGAGTTCGGCGTGGGCAATGGTATTTCCATCATTTTGTTCGCCGGCATCTTGGCTCGCGTGCCCAACATGATTTCCGGAATGATTGATGGCGTTCGGACTTGGTCTGGCGTCCAGGCTGGCAGTATCACGCTGGAATCTCTGATTTCCGGATATGAATCCGCGGGCTATTCCGCTGACCTGGCAAAGCAGCAGGCGGAGGCCGTACTGGGCAGCGCCATTGCTCCCTGGGGCATTGCGCTGCTGCTGGTCGGCGTTCTGGCACTGATTGTGTTCATCGTGTTCATTTCCGATGCTGAGCGGCGCATTCCTGTGCAGTATGCCAAGCGTCAGGTGGGCCGGAAAATGTACGGCGGTCAGAGCAGCAACCTGCCTATGAAGGTGAATATGTCCGGTGTCCTGCCCATCATTTTCGCCCAAAGTATTGCCACGCTTCCCATCACCATTTGGAGCTTCATCGGCGTTCCTGATGAGGGCACGGTTTCCCGTACGATCTATGATGCCATTGATACCCAGTCCATCATCTATATGGTGGTATATTTTGTGATGATCATTGGCTTTAGCTATTTCTATTCCAGCATTCAGTTCAACCCGGTGGAGATTGCTAACAACCTGAAAAAGCAGGGCGGCTTTATCCCCGGCTTCCGTCCCGGCAAGCCCACAGTGGACTTTATCAAAAAAGTTTTGGGCAAGATCACCCTCTTTGGTGCAATTTATCTGGGCATTGTGGCCATTTGTCCGTTGCTGGTGGGCAAGATCATCAGCAATACCTCTGTGGCCATCGGCGGCACCTCTGTGATCATTGTAGTGGGCGTCGCCTTGGAGACGGTGAAGGCTTTGGAGAACCAGATGCTGATGCGTCAGTACAAGGGCTTCTTGGAGTAAGAAAGGCGAACGTATGAAATTAATCCTGTTGGGCGCCCCTGGCGCCGGCAAAGGCACACAGGCCGACATCCTGTGTAAAGAGCTGAAAATCCCTACCATTTCGACTGGCAATATCCTCCGGGCGGCCATCAAAAATGGCACACCCACCGGACTAACGGCCAAGAGTTTCATGGACGCGGGACAGTTGGTGCCTGATGAGGTCATCATCGGCATCGTGACCGAGCGGTTGGCCGAGGCCGACTGTGCCGGCGGCTATATCCTGGACGGGGTGCCCCGCACCATCGCCCAGGCGGAGGCCCTGGAACAGGGAGGAATCCAGTTTGACGCTGTTGTTTCCATCGAGATCTCCGACGAGGTCATCATGGATCGTATGAGCGGCCGACGTGTCTGCGAGTCCTGTGGGGCCAGCTACCATCTGGTGGCTGTCCCCCCCAAACAGGCGGATGTGTGCGACAGCTGCGGCGGAAAGCTGGTCCAGCGTAAAGATGATGCCCCCGAGACCGTGAAGGCACGGCTCGAGGTCTATCATAAGGAGACCGAGCCGCTCAAGGATTTTTATGCCAAGCGCGGTCTCCTGAAATCCGTGGAGAACCAACCCACTGTGGCGGAGACCACAGAGGCGATCCTCCGTGCCTTGGGGAGATGAGCGCATGATTACGCTCAAATCTGCCCATGAGATCGACTTGATGCGCCGTGCCGGTAAAATTACCGCGGCTGCCCGTGCACTTGCAGGGGAAATGGTAAGGCCCGGCGTAACAACCCAGGAGATCGACAGCGCGGTGGAACACTTCATCCGCAAGCAGGGTGCGGTCCCGTCCTTCCTCCACTATAATGGTTATCCCGCCAGCGTCTGCATCAGCGTCAACGATGAGGTGATCCACGGCATTCCCGGCAAACGGGTGCTGCAGGAAGGCGACATCGTGAGCGTGGACGTGGGAGCTTACATGGGAGGATTTCATGGCGACTGCGCGGCGACCTTTCCCTGTGGGACAATTTCCCCGGAGGCGCAAGATCTGATCAACGTGACCAGGCAGAGCTTTTTTGAGGGAATCAAGTTCGCAAGAGAGGGCTGCAGGCTACAGGATATCTCCGCGGCCATTCAAACCTACGTGGAAAGTCACGGCTACTCGATTGTACGGGAATATGTCGGCCACGGTGTCGGCTCCCAGATGCACGAGGCGCCCGAGATCCCCAACTACGGCCACCCTGGCCGGGGGCCCAGGCTTCTGCGGGGAATGACCCTTGCAATCGAACCCATGGTGAACGCCGGCGCGGCGGCAATCCAGGTACTCAGCGACGGGTGGACCGTCAAGACACTGGATGGCAAGTGGGCTGGCCACTATGAAAATACGATCCTGATTACCGATGGGGAACCGGAGATTCTCACGGCTCCCGCCATCTAAAGAGTAAGAAGAACGTATGGAAATTGCAAAATCGAACATTGTCCGATCCGACGCCGGCCGCGACAAAGGCAAGCTGTTTGTCGTTCTCGCGGTGGAGGGGGAGTATCTCCTGCTGGCGGACGGAAAGAGCAGGAAACTGGAATCCCCTAAGCGGAAAAAGCGCAGACATGTGCTGTTTGTGTCGGCGGAGGAGACCCGGCTTTCTGAAAAGATCAAGAGCAATGAGAAGATCACCAACAGTGAACTTCGCAGGACTCTCGCGGCTTTCCGCGAAGAGGTCCAACCGGACCAGGAGGGATAACGTTTGGCAAAATCCGATATGATCGAAGTGGAAGGTGTTGTGGTGGAGGCTCTGCCCAACACGACATTCCAGGTTGACATTGGGAACGGACACACAATTCTGGCGCACATTTCCGGAAAACTCAGAATGAATTTCATCAGGATTCTGCCCGGCGATAAGGTCACGGTGGAGATGTCTCCCTACGACCTGACCCGTGGCCGGATCACCTGGCGCAGCAAATAAGCGCCGGATACAAACCGCTGAAAGGAAGGTTTCAAACTATGAAAGTAAGACCGTCCGTGAAGCCCATGTGCGAAAAGTGCAAGGTTATTCGCCGTAAAGGCCGTGTCATGGTCATTTGCGAAAACCCCAAGCATAAGCAGAGACAGGGCTAACATTTAATTGGAGGTGCTTTAAGAGTATGGCACGTATTGCCGGTATTGACCTGCCGAAGGATAAGCGCATTGAGATCGGCCTCACCTATATCTACGGCATTGGCAGAAAGAGCGCCAAGGATATCCTGGCGAAGACTGGCGTGGACCCCGACGTCCGCGTGAAGGATCTGAGCGATGCCGATGAGCAGAAGCTCCGTGATGCCATTGACGAGTACATCGTCGAAGGCGACCTGCGCCGCCAGACCGCACTGGACATCAAGCGCCTGAGTGAGATCGGCTGCTATCGCGGCATCCGGCACCGCAAGGGTCTGCGAGATCAAAATACTGCTCGCCGCTGTATGCGCCGAAATTGTTCTTTTCTATAACGCCGTCGTGGTCGGCGAGGTCAGTAGGGTAAGGCAGAGCGTTTATCACGTCAGCCGATGGCATAGGCGTAGGTATCTCAGCGCTCTGCGGCAGGCGTATCTCCACCTCTTCGGGCGCGGCTTCCATATCGCGCGCGGTAGAGCCTATCATATCGCTGTTCGCTGCGGAAAACGCTGTCTGCGGGACGGCTGCCTTTGCCGAAATATCCATCTCGCGCGCGGCAGAGTACGCCGCCGCGCTTGAAAACGCAGGCGCGAGCTTTGCCCCCTCTGAAACGCCGAAAGGCACTACCGCGCAGGAGATCACCACCGCGAGCGACCATTTGCAGGTCTTTTTCATATCCATTACCGTTATCCTCCTTGATATTCTGATACTGAGTAATACTATGCGGTATCAAAAGCGAATATTACAGCATATATATAATATAATGCAGTATATTAATGGGAGGAATAGAAAATGGACTATCTTATTCTTGTAGACAGCGTAAGTTCTGTACCGAAAGACTTTACGCCGCAGTTAGAGGAGGTCGGCACGGTGAAGATGGAAAAGACCGCCGCGGAACACTGCCGAGAGATGCTGCGCGCCGCCGAAAGCGATGAAGTTGTGATAAAAGTGCTTTCCGCTTACCGCACGCCCGAGTATCAGCAGCAGCTTTGGAACAGAAGCGTGGCGGAGTATATGTGCAGCGGCGAAACGCCTGCGGCGGCAGAAAGGCTCACTGCGCGCTATCTTGCGAAGCCTATGCACAGCGAGCACCACACTGGTCTCGCCTGCGACCTATGCTCGCCCGACTGGGACGACACGCAGGACGATTTTTACGCTACCGAGCAGGGGCGCTGGCTATGCGTGAACGCTTGGAAATACGGCTTTATACTGCGTTATCCGCGCATGAAAGAGCACATTACGGGCATAGCCTACGAACCATGGCACTACCGCTATGTCGGCAGAGAACACGCTGAGGTGATACGCCGAGAGGGGCTTACGCTGGAGGAATATCTATACTACTACAAATAAAAAGCGGCTGTCCATATGCGGCAGCCGCTTCTGTGTTATTAGAGATAGCGTTTTACATCGCTGCAAAGCTTTTCCTCGCAGCGTATGACTTTTTTGGCAAGGCTCACGGCGGCGGAGTCGGCGTGCTTATACTGATTTATATACTTATTCAGCGTTTTTACTCCCATATTGCAGCCGTCGGTAACAAGCCCTGCAGCGGTCTTGTCGCCCGGCTCGGCAGCCATTTTCACGTTGGTCTTCATCCAGCTCATGGCTTTGGCGGCGAGGTGAGGCTCTTTAGTATCAGCGCCGTACTCCAGCAGCAGCCTGTGCGCTTCGTCGCCCAGCTCGTCATGCTCCGCCTTTGAGTCGTGCATAACGGCGCGCAGGCGCTCGTCGCGAATGTCTGAGATCATCTCTTCCAGCGTGGAAACGCCCATCTGTATGCCCGCGTTAGTTTCTTTCAAAAGTCCTATGGATTCCTGTTTATTGCTCATATAAGATCGCTCCTTTTTGATTACTGTATGTAGTATTATCAAAAAGGAGCGGTTTTATAACTTATATTTCAAATCAGCGTTTCATGATTTTAGAAAACTGTTTTTGATATGGAGTGATCAGCCGCGGCGGGAGTCAAGCAGGCAGACGGCGCTTGCGGAAATGCCCTCGCACGCGCCCGTAAAGCCGAGCTTTTCCTCGGTGGTAGCTTTCACCGAGATCTGCGAAAGCTCTATGCCGCAGACGCGCGCTATGTTATCGCGCATCTGCATTATATACGGCGCCAGCTTCGGTTTCTGCGCTATAACGGTAGCGTCGATGTTGCCTATCTCGCAGCCCTCGCCGCGGATAACCTCGCAGACTTTTGCCAGCAGCTTCATGCTGTCAGCGCCGCTGTATTCTGGGTCGGTATCGGGGAAAAGCTTGCCTATATCGCCCATAGCGGCTGCGCCGAGAAGCGCGTCCATTATAGCATGCACGAGCACGTCGGCGTCAGAATGACCCAGCAGACCCTTATCGTGCGGAATATCCACACCGCCCAAAATAAGCTTTCTGCCCTCGGTAAGGCGGTGAACGTCGTAACCCTGTCCTATGCGCATATGTCAGCCTCCTCAGATCTCTTTATAGTTGCCCAGAAGCTTGAAATAGCCCAGCTCAGTTTCAAGCTCGCGTATCAGCTTTACAACGTCGGGTGAATTTACCGAACCCTGAAAATCGAGATAGAAAAGCACGTCGAAATCGGTATTGGCGATGGGGCGAGACTCTATCATGGTAAGATTCAGACCCGAAACGGAAAACTTCGTCAGCAGGCGGTAAAGCGCCGAAGTCTGATGGGGAACGGTGAGCGAAACCGAGATTATATCGGCGTCGGGCGCTAAAAGCTGCTTTTTGGAGATAAGTATGAATTTGGTAAAATTGCACTCGGCGTTTGCTATGCCGTGGTCGATTATCTTCAAGCCGAAATGGTTCGCACACTGCTCAGAGCAGATAGCCGCGTAAGGCTCGGCGCTTTCTTTTACAAAATCTGCCGCGAGGGCGGTATTCTCATACGGGTGAGCCGACCAGCCATGCTGCGCCAGATATTTCGAGCACTGCATAAGCGCCTGCTCGTGCGAGTAAACGCGCTTAACGTCCGCAAGGTCGGTATCGGGCTTTATCGCCAAGCAATGGTCGACCGAAACCTTAGTGCAGGCGCATATCTTGAAATCGTGGCGGCGCATAAGCTCGTATGTCTGCGAAACCGTGCCCGCTGTGGAGTTTACGATAGGCACTACGCCGAACTCAGCTTTGCCGCTTTCTACCGCCGCGAATACTTCGCCGAAAGAATCGTAAAACTCCGGCTCAGACTCGGGCAGGAACTTATTTGCCGCAACGTGCGAATACGAGCCGACAGTGCCGGGAACGGCTACCCTGCGGCTTCCCGTAAGGTCTAGCGGCGAGGACTCAAAAGGCTCGGCGTCTGCAAAAAATCTCTGAAACTGCTTGCACTTCGATATATCCATCATGTTGGTAAAAAGCACCTCGGCAGGATCTGCCATATCGGCGGGCACTTCGCTGCGCACGCGCTCGATTATCTGATGCTCTCTGTCCATCTGAAACACGGGCATGTCGTTAGCTATCTTATATTCTGCCACTTTATAGCAAGTCTGCATACGCTTCGTAAAGAGCGAAAGTATCTGCTCGTCTATCTCGTTGATCTGCGATCTGAGTTCGTCAAGATCCAAATGATCCATAAATAAATGCTCCTTCTGCAAAAATATTCATACGATACAAATTTAATTTTATCACATAATCTGCCGAAATGCAAGCATTTTATCTATAAAGCAACATTTGGTTTATAAAACTTTAATATTATAGCCGCATGGATATATACATTATAGATTTCATAAAAAAGCCCTTGAAATTTTGTATAAAATGTAGTATAATGAATTTGTATTATTTTATGCGAGAATATTATCGCAAACAAGATCTGATATTGAAAGGAAATGGTCAGTATGACTAAAATAGGATTTATCGGCGCGGGCAACATGGGCTACGCCATCATGAAGGGAATTTCGGGCAGCAAGGACATAGAGGCTGAGCTTTACGCTTACGACACTTACGCTCCTGCGCTCGAGAGAGCGGCTGAGATAGGCGTGAACGCCTGCGGAAGCGCTGCCGAAACAGTAGAGAAATGCAAGTACGTTTTTCTTGCCGTAAAGCCGCAGCAGCTCGACGAAGTTCTCGCGGACATCGCGGAAGCTGTTACCGCAGATACCGTAATAGTATCCATCTGTGCGGGCATAACCGACGATTACATCGCATCAAAGACCATTGCGGGGGCTAAGGTAGTGCTCGTAATGCCGAACACTCCCCTGCTGCTGGGCGAGGGCGCTACCGCACTTTCGCACTCTGAAAGCGTTACCAAAGAGGAGTTCGCCGTTATCTGCGAAATATTCGGCTGCTGCGGAGTATACGCCGTTATCCCCAAGGACAAGATGAAGGAGATAATCGCGATAAACGGCTCTTCGCCCGCTTTTATCTATCTTTACGCCGAATCTTTCATCAAGTATGCAAAATCGGTCGGCATCGACGAAGAGGTCGCAAAAAAGCTTTTTGCAAAGTCGCTGATAGGCTCGGCTAAGATGATAACCGACAGCGGAAACACGATAGAAAAGCTGATAGAGATGGTATCCTCAAAGGGCGGCACCATTGAGCCGCACGTGAACAACAACTGGAAGATCGTGGGCAACAACTGGAAGGCTGCCGATCACCAGAAGGCTGTGCAGCTGCTGCGCGAGGGCAAGCTGGCCCTGAATGAGAATGCCGATGCACGCACGCTGCCTGGCAAGGCCATCACCACGGCGGATATCGCCAAGTTCTAAAAAACAGTTTCCTGTAAAAAGGGGCTTTCCGTGTTGGGACGGAAAGCCCCTTTTTTGTGTGAGAAACGGGCGGATTTTCAACCGTTTCCCGGGAATTGGTTGAAAAAACAGTACCATTCCGCAGCATTTCGTGGTACAATGAAACTGTATTGGTCTCGCTGCTGTGGGCAGATGGGAGCAAGCGGCCAGACCGGGCGCGGAAAGGAAGCCAGAAAAAACCATGCAGGAAACGACCATTGCAGCCATTGCAACAGCGCCGGGCGCAGGCGGCATTGCCGTCGTGCGGCTCTCCGGTGCGGAGAGCTATCCCATAGCAGCCCGGGTGTTCCGCCCGGCCAACGCCGCAAAAAAGGTGGAGGATGCCAAAGGCTACACCGCCATGTACGGCACATTCCGGGAAGGGGACGAAGCCTTTGATGAGGGGGTGGCCCTGTTTTTCCGCGCGCCCCACAGCTATACCGGCGAGGACGTGGTGGAGCTTTCCTGCCATGGCGGCAGCGCCGTGGCCCGCCGTCTGGTGGAAGCCTGCCTTGCCGCCGGTGCGCAGCCTGCCGCTCCCGGCGAGTACACCCGCCGCGCGTTCCTGAACGGCAAGCTGGGTCTGACGCAGGCCGAAGCGGTGATGGATCTGATCTCGGCGGATGGCCGTCAGGGTGCCGCGCTGGCCAATGCCGCGCTGGGCGGTGCGCTGGCAAAGAAGATCAGTGCCCAGAAGGAAGCGCTTACCGCCATTCAGGCTCACCTTGCCGCATGGGTGGATTTTCCCGAAGAGGATGTGCCGGAGCTGGACGGTGACCATCTGCACCGCGTCTTCGGCAAAGCGACGCACGGTTATATAATCACGCACAGGAGCGCGGTGATTTTTCTCCATAGCCGGACCG
>ENA-UESI01002161-UESI01002161.1-human-gut-metagenome-genome-assembly--contig:-NODE-2161-length-10761-cov-4.279390_pt1 | contig 10761 bp, 8 predicted proteins | sample MGYA00243005_ERZ508006 | MGnify/ENA primary metagenome ERZ508006 (study PRJEB26167, sample SAMN06115436) | human gut metagenome | host: Homo sapiens | place: China:Shandong | collected 2015-06-10... | reverse complement strand
AGGCCGCCTCGAATAGTGCTTCGTAAGAATCTGCCGGGGGGTTCATGGCAGCCAATGTCTGGATATGCACCTTCTTGTTGACCGAGGCGTCGGTTTCGCAGAAGTACTGGCGGCGCTCGCTGTGCCCCACGATCACATACTTGACGCCCAGATCCTTAAGCATGCTGGCAGAGATCTCGCCCGTATATGCGCCCTTCTCCTCAAAATACACATTTTCCGCGCCCACGGAAATGCGCAGGTCCTTAAACGCTTTTGCAGCCACAGAGATGTTGCAGGCGGGGACGCAGATCAGGGTGTCGCACCATTTGGCGCGGGGCATGATTTTCTTCAGCTCCTCGGCAAATTTTTTGGTCTCTGTGGCAGTCATGTTCATTTTCCAGTTGCCGGCGATTACGGTTTTACGATATCTGCGGTTCATACTTTCTATTATCTCCTTACTATGTCTGATGAAAAATGGGGACGGCCGCTGCTATGGGCGCGGCATCCATGTGCGTGAAAAGTCAAATATGCTGTAGCCCTCGCCGCATCCCGGGAGGGGACCCTGGCAAGAGCAGGCTGACCTGTATAAAAACCTATTCATTTATAGCGAAATGATGCGCATCTGTCAAGTGTTTTGGCGTATTTTTAACTGCAATCCTCTGCTTTTATATATTTTTACAAGATTTCAAGGCAGCCACTTCCAGACTGGGGAGCCGCAGGGAAAGGCGGCGCTTCCAGCGGGCCTTTCTCAGACGCGGCTGGAGAGCGGGAAACGCCCGTTCCCCTGCTTCTAAGCATTCGGCTCCGAACGGCTTTTACCGATCCAGCAGGCAGGCTACGCCGGGCAGCTCCTTGCCCTCCAAAAATTCCAGACTGGCGCCGCCGCCGGTGCTGATATGGGTCATCTTGCCGGCATAGCCCAGCTGCTCCACCGCAGCCGCGCTGTCTCCGCCGCCGATGATGGTGATGGCACTGGTTTTGCTAAGAGCCTCTGCGACGGCCTCGGTGCCCTTGGCAAAGGCGGGAAACTCAAAGACGCCCATGGGACCATTCCAGATGACAGTGCCGGCATCAGCCACGGCAGAGCAGTAGAGCTTTACGGTCTCGGGACCGATGTCCATACCCTGCCAGCCGTCGGGAATCTGGCCAGCCGGAACCACCTGGCGCTGGGCATCTGGGGAGAATGCGTCGCCGCAGACGGTGTCCACCGGCAGGAGCAGCCTGACGCCGCGCTTTTGCGCCTTGCCCACCATCTCTTGGGCGTAATCCATCCAATCAGCCTCCAGGAGGCTCTCACCCACTTTGCCGCCTTGAGCGGCCGCAAAGGTATAGGCCATGCCGCCGCCGATGATGATGGTGTCGGCAATTTCCAGGAGATTGTTGATGACGCCGATCTTGGAGCTGACCTTGCTGCCGCCCAGAATGGCCACCAGGGGGCGCTTGGGGTTGGCAATGGCGCCGCCCAGGAAATCCAGCTCCTTTTGGATCAGGAAGCCGGACACGGCAGGCAGGTAATCAGCCACGCCGGCAGTGGAGGCGTGGGCACGGTGGACTGCACCGAAGGCGTCAGACACGAAGAGGTCTGCCAGGGAAGCCAAGGCCTTGGCAAGCGCGGGATCATTTTTGGTCTCGCCCTTTTCAAACCGGGTGTTTTCCAGCAGCAGAATCTGGCCGGGGCGCAGGGCGGCGGCTTTCGCCTTGGCATCCTCGCCCACCACATCATGGGCAAAAAGAACCTCCTGCCCCAGAAGCTCGCTGAGCCGCTTGGCAACGGGGGCCAGGCTCAGCTTGGGGTCTGGGCCGTCCTTGGGCTTGCCCAGGTGGGAGCATGCGATGACCGCCGCGCCCTGCTCCAGCAGATACCGGATCGTGGGCAGCGCGGCCACAATACGCTTGTCGCTGGTGATCTCGCCTGTCACCTTGTCCTGGGGAACGTTGAAGTCGCAGCGCAGCAGGACTTTTTTTCCCGCCACGTCCATGTCGCGGACTGTTTTTTTGCTGTAATTCATAGAGATGCCTCCATTCCTTTCTTTCCGCGTCAGCGGCGGCGCAAAGCGCCGGTGGTCAATCCTCGCAGGAGGCCGCCATCTGTCCCAAACCCTGCAGACCGGGAAAACCGATCTGACGCAGCGCCTCGTAGACACATACGGCCACCGTATTGCTCAGGTTCAGGCTGCGGGCTGCGTCCACCATGGGCAGCCGGATGCAGCGGTCCCGGAACCTCTCCCGGAAAGCTTCCGGAAGCCCCGCGGTCTCCTTGCCGAAAAACAGCCAGCTCTCGGCGGTGAAGCGGGCCTTCGTATAGGGCCGAGGCGCCTTGGTGGTGGTGAGCCACGCCTCCCTGGCCGCCTCCGGATGTCTGCGGAACAAATCATCCAAGCTCTCGTAATCAGCCACCTCCACCAGATGCCAGTAATCCAGACCCGCCCGCCGGACAGCCTTTTCCGAGATATCAAAGCCCAGGGGACGGACGAGATGAAGCCGGCTGCCGGTTGCGGCGCAGGTGCGGGCAATATTTCCACAGTTCTGGGGAATTTCCGGCTCGACCAATACAACATTCAGCATAGAACCCTCCACATACCATGCAGTTGGGTTCTATTGTAATCTTTTACCTTTGCAAATTCAACTATATTGTATGGAGAAATTGCGTTTTTTATTGAAAATATGCAGAAACAGAGCAGGGGTGAAAAAGGAGGCGGCTCGGTTGGCAAATTTTGTGGATTCCGGTTATTTTCGACAAAGAATGACGGCAAATATGCGAGATTTGGGAGAAATTTTTGAAAGAACTTATCCAAAAAGACTAGATTTCCCGGAAATGTCTGCTATAATGTATATGGACAAATATGTTCTGCAAGGGAGGGGTTGCTCCGTGATGCATCCTCAAAGTGCCGTGATTTTCATGGAGGAGGACATTCTCTCCGATACCCACAAACCGCTGATGCTGGAAGAGTTCCTGACTGTTCCCATTCTGGAGAGAATGGCTCGGAAGCTATGGAATGAAGGTATGCAGCGGTTCTTTGTTGTCTGCACGCCGCAATTCGCGGCGCCTGCGCGCGTTTGTTTTCCAGAGGAGGCAGAGGTGACGCTGTCGGACCGGCATGACGATCTCATGGCTTTTTTAAATACGCCAAGTCCGGTGCTGGTGCTCAGCCGCTCCGCGCTTCCGGCGGCGCAGGCCGGACCAGGGTTTGCCTATGCGGCCCCCGGCCATGAGCTGCGGGAGGCATGGCGGGAGCGAATGACCAACAACGTGCAGGCGGCGGAGCTGGTGCCTGGCTGGCTGCCGGTCTATGGGACTGATACGCTGGCAGAGCTGGAGCCCTGGTTTCGGGAAGGCAGAGACGGAAATTGACCGCATCATCAAAGCAACCACATAACTGACTACAGAAAGAGGACGGTAACAATGATTTCTCACGGTAAGGATATCAAGGTGTTTTCCGGAAATTCCAATCCCGCGTTGGCCAAGGAGATCTGCCAGCTGATGGGGACAAAGCTGGGTGAGGCGGAGGTTAAGGGCTTTGCTGACGGCGAGGCGTCTGTCTCCATCTACGAGACGGTGCGCGGCAGCGATGTGTTTGTGGTGCAGTCCACCTGCAAGCCCGTCAATGACCATCTGATGGAGCTGCTGGTGATGATCGACGCGCTGCGCCGGGCGTCCGCCGGGCGGATCACCGCGGTGATCCCCTACTTCGGCTATGCCCGCCAGGACCGCAAGGCCAAGGCGCGGGACCCGATCTCCGCCAAGCTGGTGGCCAATATGATTACCGCCGCCGGCGCGGACCGGGTGCTGACCATGGACCTCCACGCCGCGCAGATTCAGGGCTTCTTCGACATTCCGGTGGACAATCTGGCCGGCAACCCTGTGTTTGTGGACTACTACGCGAAAAAGTTTGGTTCTGTCTGTGAGGACATGGTGGTGGTCTCTCCGGACGTGGGCTCTGTGGCCCGGGCGCGGACCTTTGCCCAGAAGCTGCACATGCAGCTGGCGATTGTGGACAAGCGCCGTCAAAAGGCCAACCAGTGCGAGGTGATGAACATCATCGGCGATGTCCGGGATAAGGACTGCATCCTCTTTGATGATATGGTAGACACGGCCGGGAGCCTTTGCAACGCGGCCAAGGCCCTGGTGGAGGTAGGCGGAGCCAAGACCGTCCATGCCTGCGCCTCCCACGGTGTGCTCTCCGGTCCCGCTGTGGAGCGGATCAACAGCAGCGCCATTGAGGAGCTGGCGCTCCTGAACACCATTCCGGCCATTGATCCCGCTCTGAGCGGTAAGATCAAATATCTCTCCGTGGGACCCATGTTCAGCGAGGCCATTGAGCGCATCTATCAGGAGACCTCGATTTCCAAGCTCTTCCGCTGATTGCGGTATCTGGCGGAATCTTATTTGGATAGGATGTTACGATCTCAGGCGGGGAAGGAAACTTTCCCGCCTCCGATCTGTGGCTCTCGGCTGGTGGGAGCGGCTTCCAGTTGATTTTGAGTGAGGAGACTGACATGCTGTTTGAAAAGAAGTCTGTGGACTGGCTGATTGTGGGGTTGGGGAATCCTGGCCAGAAATATGCCAGCACCCGACACAATATGGGCTTTTTGACAGTGGACCTGCTGGCGGAGAGGTTGGGCGTGAAGCTCAACAAGGTCAAATTCAAGTCCGCCTATCACATCGTATCGTTCGCCGGGACCAAGTGCCTTGTGATGAAACCCCAGACATATATGAATCTCTCCGGCGAGGCAGTGCGGGAGGCGGCGCAGTTCTATAAGGTTCCCGCCGACCATGTGCTGGTGATCTATGACGACGTGTCCCTTCCTGTGGGGAAGCTGCGGGTCCGGCCCACCGGCTCCGCCGGCGGGCACAACGGCATCAAGAACATCATCGCCCACCTGGGCACCCAGGACTTCCCCCGGATCAAAATCGGCACCGGCGCCCCCGGAGAGGGCGGCGATATGATTGACTGGGTGATCGGCACGCCGTCCCAGGCGGAGCGGAAGATCCTGCTGGACGCCTTTAAGCGGGCCATTGACGCGGCGGCGTGCGTCATTGAGCACGGCTGCCAGAGGGCTATGAACGACTTCAACTGAGCCGTCTGTATGGACGATCCATCCGGGAGAGACGCTATGAAGCGAAAGCGGACGCATTATGCCGGCGGCGCTGATTTTCTCCGTCCTGGTCTGGGTGCTTAAGCCTCGGAGCTTTGTCGGCTTTTCCCCTGAGGCGGCGGACGTTGTCATCGACCGATCCAACATAGGCGCGGACCGCGAATTTTGTCAGGCACGACCTGACCGGGAGGAGGCCGCTGCTGGCAGAGGCGGCGGTCCGTTTGGAAGGCCCCAGCCGTGATACCATCTGGTTACCCGGCGGAGGGGCAGGAGCTCTACCGGATCGAATTCATCCATAGGGGGGAGCTCAGCGGACGCCCGGCTTGACCTGCGTTCGATGGCATGCTCTGCACGTCCCTGTATCTTGGAATCTGAGGTTGGGCTATGCCCGCTACGAGTTCTCCGGCTGTGACATGGGCGCCATGGATGCGGAGCTTCGGGCGCTGCTGGGCATGGCGGGAACTTTTTGAGAATAGAATGCAATACCTTGGGGCACACCCCGATTTTTTAGGAAGGGAGTGTGCCCTGATTCTGCTGTCAATATCCAAATTTTTACAAGGAATACATCCATGGAACACTTTTTACAACAATTAGCGGCCATACCGGAGGTGGCGGAGCTGATCCGCCGGGTGGACGGCGGCGGATGTCCGGCGGCAGTGACCGGGCTGCAGCCGGTGCAGAGGGCCTGCGTGGGCGCGGCGGTGGCACGGGCTTCCAGGCGGAGCGCGGTCTTTGTCTGCGGCGATGAACGGGAGGTCCGGCAACTGGCTGGGGACTTGGAGACGCTGATGGGCGTGCGCCCGGTGATTCTTCTCAGCCGGGAGTGGCAGCTGCGGCCAGGGGCTGTGGCTTCACGAGAGTGGGAGCGGAGCCGTCTGGCGGCTTTATATGATATGGCCCGGGGCGAGGCGGCAGTGGTGGTGGCCACCGCCGACGCACTGATGCAGCGAACCCTGCCTCCAAAGCTTCTGAGCAGCCTTGCTGTCACGTTGAAGACGGGAGGCCGGGCGGATTTAAAGGTTCTCGCAGAGAGCTTGCTCTCTGCGGGCTATACCCGGTGCGACCAGGTAGAGGGCGTGGGCCAGTTCGCCCTGCGGGGCGGCATCCTGGATGTGTTCTCTCCCCTGATGGATCAGCCGGTGCGGTGTGAGTTTTTCGACGATGAAATCGACTCCATGGGGAGCTTTGATCCGGCCACCCAGCGGCGGACAGCCAATGTAACCTCCGCTTTGCTGCTGCCGGCGGCGGAGGTGCTGCCCTCCGCCGTGCCCGGCGGCGCGGCGGACCTGGCGGAGAGGCTCCTGCGTCTGGCGGAAAAGCTGGAGAAAAAGCCGCGGACTGTGGAGACTGCCGCCCAGCTGCGGGAGGACGCCCAGCGACTGCAAAACGGCGCGGAGGTCGGGGGACTGGATCGGTATCTCGCGGCCGTCTATCCAAAGGCGGCGGCGGGCGTCCACTACCTGCCGGCGGAGAGTCTGGTGTTCCTCTGCGAAAGCGGGCGGGTGGACGAGCGGGTGAAGAACACCCTGCTGCAAAATAAACAGGATGTGGAGGCCTTACTGGAGGCCGGAGTGATGGCGGGGGAATATGGGAAGTTGCTGCTTTCCGCCGAGGAACTCTACACCGCGCTGGAGGACCATCCGGTGGTGATGATGGAATCTCTGCCCACCTCCCGCCGTCCCTTGGTACCCCGGGGGCTGCTGGGAATGACGGCGCGGCAGCTCTCCTCCTATGGCGGCAGCTTGGAGACGGCAGTTACGGATCTGGAGCACTACCGGGGCAGCGGCAGCGCCGTGTTGGTGCTGTGCGGCGGAGAGAGCCGGGCGAACAATCTCCAGCGGCTTTTAGAGGAGCGGCGGATTCCGGCGGTGTTGGATTTGAAGAACGCCGGAATGCCGGAGCCGGGAGAGGTGCGGATTTCCATGGGCGCGCTGTCCGCCGGCTGCGAATGGCCGACGATTCATCTGGCCGTTTTGACAGAGGGGCAGCTGACCGGCACGGTCCGGAAGCGGGCGAAGCTGAAAAAGGAGAGCAGCCGCCAGAAAATCCAGTCCTATACAGACCTCTCACCTGGGGACTTGGTGGTTCATGTTCACCATGGCGTGGGCCGGTTTGCCGGCATCCAGCGGATGCCGGTGGACGGGGTGGAGAAGGACTATATTAAAATTGATTACGCTGGCGGCGACTGTCTCTATGTCCCGGTAACTCAGCTAGACCAGGTCAGCAAGTATATCGGCGGGGGCGAGGACCAGGAGCGGGCCCGGCTCAATAAGCTGGGCGGCACGGAGTGGGCCAAGCAGAAGACCCGGGCGAAGAAGGCTGCCAAGGACTTGGCGAAGGGGCTGACGCAGCTGTACGCCGAACGGCAGAAGAGGCCCGGCTTTGCCTTCTCCCCGGACTCCCCCTGGCAGCAGGAGTTTGAGGAGGCCTTTCCCTATGCCGAGACGGACGACCAGCTCCGGGCCATCGCGGAGATCAAGGCGGATATGGAACGGCCCCGGCCTATGGACCGGCTTCTGTGCGGTGACGTAGGCTACGGCAAGACGGAGGTGGCGCTGCGGGCGGTGATGAAGTGCGTGCTGGACGGCAAACAGGCAGCCATTTTGGTGCCCACCACGGTTCTGGCCCAGCAGCATTACGCAACGGCGGTGGGGCGATTCCGGGACTTCCCGGTGAAGATTGAGGTGCTCTCCCGCTTCACCACGGCCAAGGAGCAAAAGCGCATTCTCTCCGCCGCCCGGAGCGGCGGCGTGGACCTGCTGATCGGCACGCACAAGCTGCTTCAAAAAAGCGTGGAGTTCAAAGACCTGGGGCTTTTGATTATTGACGAGGAGCAGCGCTTCGGCGTCACCCACAAGGAGCGGCTCAAGGAGATCAGCCGCCAGGTGGACGTGCTGACGCTCTCCGCAACGCCTATCCCCCGGACGCTGAACATGGCCCTCTCGGGACTGCGGGATATGAGCACCATTGAGGAGCCTCCCGCTGACCGCCAGCCGGTGCAGACCTACGTCCTGGAACACGACTGGGCGCTGCTGGAGGACGCCATGCGCCGGGAACTCAGCCGGGGCGGACAGGTCTATTACCTCCACAACCGGGTGGAGACCATTGACCTCACCGCCTCCCGCATTCAGAAGCTGCTGGGACCGGAGGTTCGGGTTGTCACCGGACACGGAAAGATGGGGGAGCGGGAGCTCTCCGCCGTCATGCAGGCGATGGTGGACGGAGAGGCGGACATCCTGGTATGCACCACCATCATTGAGACGGGCATTGATATTCCCAACGTCAACACGCTGATTATTGAGGACGCGGACCGGATGGGGCTGAGCCAGCTCCATCAGATTCGCGGCCGTATTGGACGCAGCGTCCGGCGGGCTTACGCCTATCTGACATTTCGCCGGGGCAAGGTCTTGCAGGAGAACGCCGCCAAGCGCCTCGCGGCCATCCGGGAGTATGTGGAGTTCGGCTCCGGCTTCAAGGTGGCCATGCGGGACCTGGAGATCCGGGGGGCCGGCAACCTGCTGGGGCCGGAGCAGTCCGGCTATCTCATGACCGTGGGTTATGATCTCTATTTGAAGCTGCTGGAAGAGGCGGTTTTGGAGGAGCAGGGCCAGGAGAAGCAGATCGAAACGGAGTGCTCTGCGGATCTTACGGTCAACGCCCATATTCCGGACCGTTATGTGCCCTCTCCGGAGCAGAGAATGGATTTGTACCGCCGCATCGCCGCCATCCGCAGCGACGAGGACGCCTCGGACCTGCTGGACGAGATGCTGGACCGCTACGGCGAGGCGCCCAAAAGCGTGCTGGCGCTGCTGGATGTGGCGCTGCTGCGTGCGGCTGCGGCCCGCTCTGGCGTGGCCGACATCTCCCAACGCAAGGATGTTTTGAAATTTACCCTGGGCGTCTTTCGCCCCGAGGCCCTGGTGACAGTGTGCGGCCTGCACAAGTACAAGGGCCGGCTGACCATCGCCGCCGGGGACACCCCAGCCCTGACGCTGAAGCTCTCCCCGGGCGCGGACGTGCTGGAAACCGCCAGGACCCTGGTGGAGGACCTGCGGCTGGCTGGCGGCGAGTCCTAAGAAGCGTTCCTCCCTATCTAAGATTCCGGCGTCATATCCATGGCCCTCCCCGCATATACATGAAGGGACAACCTGTGGGGAGGAGTGGAAGCATGAACATACGTGCGATTGCTCTGACCCTCTTGCTGTGCCTCTGCCTCACCGCCTGCGGCGGCGAGCCGGAGGAGAGCGGGGGCCAGATGTCACTTTTGGAGACAGCAGCAGGCCTGGATGGGACCGAGCATCTTCTGACGATTGACAATCGGGAAATCCCGGCCTGGAGGTATCTCTACTGGCTGGCCTATACCTGCGATCAAATTGCCCAGAGCTATACGGAATCTGAGGTGACGCTGGACTGGGCTGCGCCGGTATCAGGAGGGACTCTGGCGGACTATGCCAAGGATCAAGCCCTGGCAGACACGGCTCTGTACGCTACCGTAGAAAATTGGGCGGAGAAATATGGCTGTGTGGCGGAGATGGAGGCGCAGACGCCTGCGGCCCTGCCGGATTTAGGCCTGGGGCAGGAGCAGATGCAGGAGCTGGAGCAAGTGGGATGGCTCTATACAGAGCTTTATCAGCTCTATCACACAGCGGACAGTGCCCTGGCCCCTGCGGCGGAGGACCTGCGGACGTATGGGCAGGAGCAGGGGGCGATCACACTGAATCGCATCTTGGTTCCAATGGGAGAAGACCGGGAGAGTGCCAGCCAGAGGGCGGCGGAGCTGTTTTCCCAGCTGAACAGCGCAGAGGACCAGACCGCAAAGTTCTCAGAGCTGACGGCGGGCAGCGCGGACACACTGGGTCCACGGACCGTTCTGCCAGGAGACGATTCCCTGGATGCATCCTTGCTGGAGGCGGCAGCGGCCCTGGAGGAAGGTCAGTGCTCCGGCATTGTGGAATCCGAGGAGGGATTCTCCATTTTGCTGCGGCTGCCTTTGGACACGGCCGCCCTGATGGACCGCTATTTTGAAAGCCTCCTGGCCTCTGCTGCGGAGAATTCCGTTGTGACCACCACACAGGCTTATACGGATCTGGACCCCGCCGCGTTCTACGATGCCTGGCGGCAGGGACGCCAGGGCAGCGGAACGTAACGGGATGCTTGTGAAAGTTTAGTCAATCTGACGAAAAGGAAGGCGGATTTGTCAATTATTTAACAAAAATGGAGATATGGTCAGATTTCCATTGACGGGGAGCGGAAAATCCACTATAATTGGCGCTGTAAGGTTTCAAAGCGGGTGGCTTGCCGCAGCAAGCCATCAACACTGGCATAGTCTCAACCCCCGCAAACCAAAGGCGGCAGCGCCGTCTGTAAAAACAAGAAAATGGAGGCCGTAGTTTATGAAAGATCTTTATGTTGTGAATTGCTGCAGAACTGCCATCGGTTCCTTTGGCGGTGCCCTGAAGAACACCTCCGCCACGGAGATGGGCGCTATCGTGGCAAAAGAGGTCATGAAGCGCGCCGGCGTAAACCCCGCTGACATTGACGAGGTCATGTTCGGCGATGTGCTGTCCGCTGGCCTGGGCCAGAACGTAGCCCGCCAGGTGGCTGTCAAGGCCGCATCTAAGCGGGAACTCTGCTGGGCTATGGTATCTATGCGGCGATAGCCCCCCAGAATAAGGATGTCCTTCC
>ENA-UESI01002153-UESI01002153.1-human-gut-metagenome-genome-assembly--contig:-NODE-2153-length-10801-cov-19.893510_pt1 | contig 10801 bp, 9 predicted proteins | sample MGYA00243005_ERZ508006 | MGnify/ENA primary metagenome ERZ508006 (study PRJEB26167, sample SAMN06115436) | human gut metagenome | host: Homo sapiens | place: China:Shandong | collected 2015-06-10... | reverse complement strand
CCCTGCACCTGACTTTCATCCACGATATAGCCCAGCTTCACGTTCATATACTGGCTTCCGATATATTGTGCCCTGCACACGGCCACCAGGCAGATATGGCAAAGGACTACAGAAAAAAGAAGAAATCATGTGTACCATTGGACGGATATCAGGCGGAACAGCTCGCGAGACTTATCATTGCGGAAACCGAAAGGAAGGTGCATTACGGCACGGAAAGGAAGAAACGGATTGCGGCACCCAGCGGTGCCGTAATTCTTTTCTGAACACCACATTCACGCCGATGCCTCCGCCGGAACTGTTCTCGGAAAGTCCTGACGGAAAGCCGTGCAACCTGATCACGCGGGAAAACTACGAGTACCTGCGTGATTCCTTTTTCAGATATGCGAGTCTTATGAAAAAGGAAGCGGTACATGCACCGGGACTCACAATGGCGGAAGGAATAACGAGACTGCATGATGAAATGAGCGACCTTGTCGGCAATGACATGAATGTAAACATCGAGCAGGATGGGGAAAGACTCATTTTCCGTCTCTGGAAATGCCACAGATGGGGAGAACTTACGCTGTATTACTTCCCTGTGAAATTTGTGGAAAATCTCGGGCCGGAACTGAGACGCATATCTGTCACCTTCATCCACAACCTGATGCAGGCAAACGGAATTGACACCATACTGGACGAGGATGACACGGAATATGCGCTTACCTGGCTGGCTGAAGAGAATGACGACGAACAGGACGACAGGAAAAAACGGCTGAAACTGCTGCATTCATACGAGAAAGGCAGGATACACAGTCTGCTCAGGAGAGTGGAACGGAAATCCTACTACAAGGACCTGCCGAAGGCAATCGGACGGTATAAGCCGGCGAACGGATACGAACAGTCCCTGCTCTCCGCCATGAAGGAAGGTCTGGAATTCCTCTCGCCTGAACGCGGCATCATGGAATACGGCTACGACCCGTTTTATGAAGAGGAACCGGACTACCTGCCCATGTATCTCAACAGGCAGATAAGGGTCGTCTATGACTGCAATGATCCCGTGACGGACAACCTCGTGGACTACTACAACTCCTACAGCCGGGAGACATACGACATCATTCCGGTCACCACCTGTGACCTGTCTCCGGAAACGGAGGAACTGTTCCGCATGGACGACTACCCGGAACGCTTCTTCAAATGGGCGGAAAAATTTATCAACATCACAATATAAACCAATCTGAAAGCATATGATAGACAGCAACGAACTGACCAGAAAGATCAAGACACCGCTCAACCCCAGGGCGGCACTGATAGCCTATGCCTCGGAAGGGGACAAGAACTTCTTCCTTGAAATCCGGGGTATTGACGACCGGGGAAACATGACGGAAGGAAGACCGGTGACACTGGAATTCATGAACACCCTCGTGAAGGAATACTCGGAAAGACACGGTACCACTCCATACGGGAAGATACCCGACAACCTGCTGTATTGCGACTCGCGCAAGGGCAGCGAAAGATACGTGTGGTACAATCCACCGCACAAGCGGATGATGTTCTTCAGCACCGCACTCAAAATAGAAAACGCGGAATATTACCTGCCGGGAGTAATCTACGAGGCCGGAGAGCACGGAATGAGAATCTATGCCTACAAGGGGAACGTTCCCAGACCGGATACCGTACTGTATGCCGCACCGTTCTTCAACGTGACAGGTTCCAGCGTATGTCTGGGAAACGCCAGGATAGAGCTGCCGAAGGACCTGACCTATGAAAAGCTGCTGCAGTACTGGGAACGGAAATTCTGGCTGACGGAATTCACCCACCTGGGAGGGAACGGGAACCCGACAAGGTCAAACCTCGTGCTGGTGGCAAAGGCGGCACGGGACAGGGACTTCAACCTCGACGAACTGAAACAACTGAACAACATGAAACTTAAAGACATACTGAAATGAAAAGAGTACACTACATCGACAACTATCTCATAAACCCGCAGCATCCGGTAACGGTAAACCTTATCGGAGCGGGAGGAACAGGCTCACAGGTGCTTACCTGCCTGGCCAGGCTTGACACGGCACTGAGGGGACTCGGACATCCCGGACTGTTCGTGACACTGTATGATTCCGACATCGTGACGGAAGCCAACATCGGGCGGCAGCTCTTCAGCCCTTCGGACATCGGACTGAACAAGGCGCAGTGCCTCGTCACACGCATGAACAACTTCTTCGGCAACGACTGGAAGGCGGTACCGGACATCTATCCGGCAGCCCTGAAGGACGCCAGACGGGATAATCTGGCCAACATAATGATTACCTGCACGGACAACATAAAGTCCCGTCTCGACCTCTGGAACATACTGAAAGCCGTGCCGGTTTCGGAATACAGAAGCCACGAAACACCACTGTACTGGATGGACTTCGGCAACATGCAGAATACGGGACAGGTCATCCTCGGAACCGTACCTAAGAAAATCAGACAGCCGGCATCCAAGCTGTACGAAACGGTGGAATCGCTGAAGGTGATCACACGATATGTCAAATACGCAAGAGTGAAGGAAAAGGATTCCGGACCGAGCTGTTCGCTGGCGGAGGCTCTGGAGAAACAGGACCTGTTCATCAACTCCACACTGGCACAGCTCGGCTGCAACATCCTGTGGAAAATGTTCCGCAACGGTATGATCGAGCATCACGGGCTGTACCTGAATCTCTCCACCATGAAAGTGAATCCGATAACTGTATAATATCAAAGCGTTTCCGTATGATTAAAATATAAAAAAGAACTCAGGAAAATAATCCTGAAAACCAATATTTTTCGTAACTTTGTATCAAAATCAAATAAGCATAACAATGGAGCCATCTATATCTATATACAGTTTTTCACTTTATACCGCACTGCCGTTGATGTTATTCTTCGGCTTTTATTTTTTGTTTGCAAAGACTCCTGAAAAGAAAATTTTCAAGAATTATCTCCGCTCCCGACAGATTATGGGTATAGCTATGCTGCTGCTTTCGGCAAATTATTCGGTACATTTCTTCTTTGGTATCCGATTCAAAAATGCGGATTCTGCCATATTGATGAACATGTCCACATACTTCCTGTGCTATTCTCTGTTCAGTTCGGCATTGATAATGTTGCTTGATCGTTTTTACATTACCAAACGGCGTGTGTGGACACATATCATTTTATGGATTATATTTTCAACTCTTTCCGGAGTTGTGTTGTTCCTGTTGCCAAGCGGAATCATGCAAAAATTCTCTTTATTTGCTTTAGCTGTATGGTTAGTCGTTTTTGGAGTCGTTTTAGCTCGCAGAGTCATAATTGCATACCGTAGAGCCATTCGGATTTTCAATGAAACTCAGGCGGATGATATAGGTACATATATCGAATGGCTTTCCATATTCACTTATTGGGCTGTTATCTTCGGTGTCGGATGCGGATTGCTGACATTTCTGCCAGACAAATATGTTTTTATCTGGATTTTGTCGTCAATACCGTTCTACAGCTATCTTTTCTACAGCTATCAGAACTACCTGCTGTTCTATGAACAGGTGGAAAATGCTTTTGAGCAAGATATACAGTCTGAAGAAGAACTTCTGACAGATACAGAAACAGAACCTAAAATAGTTTCTGAGAAAGAAGTTCCAGTGTCCTATACAGAAATTATAGAGAAAGTGGCCAACTGGATAAAGACAGACGGCTATGTCCAGCAGGGACTTACCATAAAAGAACTGTCCGAAATACTTCATACGAACCGTACCTATCTTTCCGCTTATATCAAGACTACGTATAAAATGACATTCCGCGAATGGATAACCAGTCTCCGGTTGGAGTATGCGAAAAACATACTGAAGGAGCATCCGGAGATCAATATACAGAAGCTGGCTGAGTCTTCCGGTTTTCTTTCCCGCAGTAACTTTATCAAATCATTTACAGAGAAGGAAGGATGTACGCCTGGCAAGTGGAAAAAAGCAAATCTGGAATAATTTGTGTGGTAAAAAGCCGATGAAAAAGGTCTCAGAAGCCCATTTTCAAAAAGTGCTCAAGCGACAAAAAAGTGCTAATTCGACAAAAAAAAGTGCTAATTCGACAAAAAAAAAGTGCTCAAACGACAATTTTTATAAAACGCTGTATTTCAACAGAAAAAGTTTTTGTAATATTTTGGGCGCTGAATGGCATTTATTACCTTTGGAGAAGACAAAGATAATAAATTCAAGTTTATATGAGCAGAAAAATCACTTTTCTCACCCTGTTTCTGTGGCTGATGACGGTAACTTTTCCTGTCATTGCGCAGCAGAAAGCAGACACGACCTACACCTTCCGGTTCGTTCCGCAGAAGGACATGTTCTACGTGCCTTGGAATGGCAATGACACGGAACTTGCCCGTCTGTTGGAATGTATCGAAAACAACAAAACCACAATTCTTGACGGCAAGCTGCCGCTATTGGTTGACGGCTACTGTAATTCACTGGGCAGTGAAGCCGAGAACCTTGCCACGGCGAAGATCCGTGCCAACCGTGTGAAATCCGAACTGATTATCCGTGCGGAAATAAAAGAGGAGAATTTCATTACCCGCAGCCATGCGACTGAGGGTGATTTTGTCACCGTACGCCTGACGGTACCGGTAAAGGGAACTGCCGCGACGGAAGCGGAAGCACGACGCAAGGCGGAAGCCGAACGACTGGAAGCCGAGAAGCGTGCCGAACAGGAACGACTTGCCGAAGAGCAGCGCAAGGCGGAAGAAGCCCGACTTGCCGCTGAAAAGGCAGAAGCCGAGAAAGCCGCTCAACAAAATACACTTGCCGACACGCCGTCGGAAACCAAAATCACAACTGATTATCATCTCTCCCTGCGTGCCAACCTGCTGCGCTGGGCTACCCTGACACCCGACCTTGGCGTGGAATGGCGCATCTGCCCATCGTGGGGCATTGCCGTAAACGGCTCGTGGACTTCATGGACGTGGAGCGACAAGGACCGCCGCTATGCACTCTGGGAAGTGGCTCCGGAAGTGCGTTACTATATGGGTGAGAAGAAAGCCTGGTATCTGGGCGCGCTGTTCAAGGCCGGACAGTTCAACTACAAGCTCTCCGAAACAGGCAAACAGGGCGACCTGATGGGTGGCGGCATCACCGCCGGCCACCAGCTGCGGCTGAACAAGGCACTGGCTCTTGATTTCAACCTCGGTCTGGGCTACCTGAATGCCGACTATGAGAAATATGAGGTCATCGACGGCGTGCGTGTACGCCACGGCAACGAGACAAAAGATTGGTGGGGCCCCATCAATGCCGGTGTGACATTGGTATGGAAGTTATTCTAACACGGAGGAATAGAATATGAAAGCAAAACAATATATAAATATGATGGGAATGGCAGCCGCCGTGCTGCTCTCTTCCTGCGTGAAGGACACGCTTTATGACACGCCGCACCCCGACTACGGGAAGATTGCGGTAACAGCCGACTGGTCGGCCCGCGGTGAGGGTATCGACATACCTGCCACATGGACGGTCACCATGGGCGACTATACGGGTACGGAGACTTCCGCCACCCATGCCCCCGACCATCTGTTTGCTCCGGGCAGCTACACCCTTGCGGTGTGGAACCCGGCTGAAGGAATCACGGTGAACGGCACCACAGCCACCATTGCCGCAGCCACGGGAACCCGGGCAGGCACGGATGCCTTTGTGAACAATGCCCCGGGATGGTTCTTCACCTATACGGAACAGGTGACCATCGAGAAAGACAAGAACTATCCGCTGACCGCTACAATGAAGCAGCAGGTGCGCGAGCTGACGCTTGTCGTCGAACCGACGGGTGATGCCGCTGGACGCATCACGGAGATTGTTGCCCATCTGACGGGTGCAGCCCGAACACTCAATTTCGCTACTGATACCTACGGAGCCGCTTCGAACGTCGTGCTGCCCTTCACCAAGATAACCGAAGGTGACGATGCTGGCAAGTGGAAAGCCACGGTGCGGCTACTGGGTGTGACAGGCACGGAACAACTGCTGACGGGTGAAATCCGCTATGCGGACGGCAACCCGACCCCCACGATGCTGAAAAGCGACCTCACGGAAGCCCTCAAGGAGTTCAATACCAGAAAGGGCGCATCGCTGACCCTCGGCGGAACGCTGGTTGAGACTCCCGAAGGCATGGAAGTGGACGGAGCCGAAATCAACGGCTGGGAAGAAGTGAAAGGTGATGATGTAAATGCCGATTTGTAACTAATATAATGACAGATATAATGAAGACAAGATTTTTTGCACTTGCGACGCTCGTCCTCGCACTGGCAGCCTGCAACAACGACAACGAGAACCTGAACGGTGACCCAGTGGCCGCCCAGTTTACCGCCGACATCGCCCTCGCCACCCGCGCCAGCGGAACCACCTGGGATAACGGCGACCGTATCGGCATCACCGACATCGGCAACGACACCCAGTACGGCAACGTGCCTTTCATCCTGAAAAATGGGAAATTTGAGGCAGAAAAAAAGGTTATCTATATCGAAGATACAAAGACCCATACTTTCCGCGCCTACTATCCGTACAACGCGGCGGGAGGTATCCTCGCAGCCACGACCGATGCCACGGCGCAGCAGAACCAGCCTGCCATCGACTTCCTCTTTGCTTCAGGAGCCACGGGAGACAAAAACAACCCAGTAGTAAGCTTCACCGACAAAACCGCCAAAGGCGGTGAAGACAACTCCTTCCACCACCGCATGAGCCGGATAACCCTTACCTTCGAGGCGGGCGACGGCGTGGATTTCAGCGTGGTCAAGCCTGAACGTTACACGCTGGACGGATTGTTACTCACCGGTACGTTCAACACGGCCGACGGTATTGCCACCGCAGACAACGGGGCACAGACCGGAGAACTGGCCATGAATTTGGCAGACGGCAATCTCACGTCATCGATCATCCTCTTCCCGCAGACAGTTGCATCCCTGCCGTTGGTTGTGAATAACAAAGGTCAGGAATATCATGCCACACTCACCGTGCCCGAAGGCGCACTGCAGGCGGGCAACAACTATACCTATACCGTCAAGGTACGCAACAAAGTCCTTGAAGTCAGCGAAGCCACCATTGCAAAGTGGAACGATATAGACGGTGGAGATGTGGGTGCTGACCTGTAGGATTTTAATAATTAATAATATAGAATGAAGAATTATGAGACATAGATTATTTATCCCCGCAGCCACCGCACTGCTGTTCGCCCTCGCCGCCTGCACGCAGGACGAACTTGCTGGCGATAACCGTCTGCCCGAAGGTGAATACCCCGTCGTCATCCGTGCCACCGGACTGTCCGTAGAAGCAACGCCGCTGGCAGCCCCTTCCACCCGTGCCGCTGTGGACGGCGACTGGCAGGGCGTCACTTCCGTGGCACTCAAGATGGGCGATGCGGTAAAGGAATACACCGTAACGGCTTCTACCGATTTCAAGAGTGCCACGCTCTCACGTGAGAACGACCCGCACTACTGGACCAGCCGCGACCCGATTACCGTATCGGCATGGTGGCCCTTTGACAATGCCGACATCACACAGATGCCTGCCGTGAAGGTGGCAGAAGACCAAAGCAAACTGGCTGACTTCCAGAAAAGCGACTTCATCTCTGCCGAAAACCGGAAGGTGGAATTTAACAACCCGGCACTTGAATTTACCCACCGCACGGCACGCATGGCAATCGAACTGAAGCCCGGCACGGGATTTACGAGCGTCGCCGGTGCCACGGTGAGCCTCGTGAGCCTGTCCGCCGATAACGGCAACCCGACTGCCATCAAGACCTACAACGCAAGCGGCAACACCTACGAGGCACTGACCGCCCCGCAGACCGTTGCGGCAGGCAATCCGTTCGTCCGGGTGGAACTCGGCGGCGGCACCTTCTACTTCCGCCCGCAGAACAACGTCGTATTAGAAGCGGGCAGCCGCTATAAATACACCGTCAAGGTGAACGCCACCGGCCTGACGTTAGAGGGTTGCACCATCGGTGATTGGGCTGACGGCGGCGGCGAGAGTGGCGCAGCCGAGTTGGGCTACATCTACGATAGCAACACCAAGACCTACACGGTCTATAACGCCGACGGCCTACTGGCATGGAACGAAGCCGCACAAAAAGACAGATCGATAAATTGCACCCTCACCGCCGACATCGACCTCACGGGCAAAGACTGGTCACCGATAGGCACAAACTTTTATAACTCATACACCGGCACCTTCGACGGCGGCGGCCATACCATCATGGGGCTGACCGTTACGACAAATGACCAATATGTGGGTCTGTTCGGCAGGCTCGGTAAAGCTGGCACGGTGAAGAACGTGGTGATGGATGGCATACAGATAACATGCAATCACAGGTTGGGCTATGCCGGCGGCGTGGCAGGATTTAGCTGGGGAGGCACCATTGAAAACTGCTCGGTGTCGGGCAGCGTCAGCGGCACGATATGCGCCGGCGGTGTGGTGGGTATTCAATGGGAGGCTTCCATCACCGGATGCAGCTCCTCCGCCACAGTGAAGGGAATGGTCCAGGTCGGCGGCGTGGCAGGTGAGACGAATTCGGGTGCCACCATGGCCGCTTGCTATGCCACAGGCAACGTGACCATAGAAATAGACCCCATAGATAATATCCTTGGCGGCGGTCTGGTGGGATTCAACGCAGGAAGCAGCGTCCTTGCCTGCTATGCCACGGGCAACGTAACCAGTACGGGTAGTAGCACTGGCAATGTATATATCGGCGGCTTTTTGGGAGGAAACTACACCACCGTGACCGCCTGCTATTGGAAGAACAATCATGAACAAGGCATCGGCTACAATAAGGAAGGCATCGCCCCCGAAGCCACGAATGTGGACGGCACCAGCGTAACCTGGCAGAACGCCGTTGATGCCATGAACACCGCCTTGCAGAACAAAGGCTCAGAGTGGCGTTACGAACTTAAAGGAGCATTGCCCACCTTGAGGAAGCAGTAAACCGTCGGGGGGAAAAGTTACGCCCGCAACGGAAAGAACCAGAGTAATAAAATAACAGATATTATGAGGATAAGATTTTTTGCACTTGCAGCGCTCGCCCTCTTATTGGGCGCCTGCACGCAGGACGAAGCGGGCTTCCTACCGGAAGGGGCGGAAGGCACCCCCATCGTCTTCACCGCCACGGGGCTGAATCCCGTCGCGACAGCCATCGCCGGCACCCGTGCCCCTGTGGATGGCAATTGGGAGGGTGTGCAGAGCGTGGCAGTGCTGATGGACGGCACGGTGAAGGCATACGACGTGACGCCCTCCACCGCCGACCCCGCCAGCGCCACGCTGACCTCCACCGACCCGTACTACTGGACCAACCACAACGACATCACCGTCACAGCGTGGTGGCCCTACACCGCTGGCGAGACAACCCCACCTGCGGTAAAGGTAAAAGCCAACCAAAGTACCCAGAAAGACTTTGAGGGCAGCGACCTCATCGTAGCCGACGGGCAGACGGTGACCTACGGCAGCCCCACGCTCCGCTTCACCCACCGCACGGCGCGGGTAACCATCGTTCTGACGGACTACACCGAGGGGCTGGCATCCGTGCAGCTGACGGGGCTCTCCACCGAAGGCGACAACCCGGATATAATCGTCCCGTATGACAAGGGCAGCAACACCTACATCGCCCTCGTAGCCCCGCAAAGTGTGGCAGCTGGCACGACCTTCATTACCTGCACCTTCACTAACGGCAAGACCTTCGTTTATAAGATGAAGAATGCTACCGACTGGCAGGCGGGCGGTGAATATACCTACACCGTCTCCCTCGCTGCGGCAAAAGACCTGGGCTATACCATAGAGAGCGACGGCAGCTACACCGTGACCTCCGCCGATGGCCTGATGAATGTAGCCGAATTAGTGAACGGAGGTAAGACCGACATTAACATTACCCTCGACAAAAACATTGATCTGACGGGCAAAGGCTGGACGCCGATAGGCACAAACTACGACAACTCATACACGGGCACCTTCGACGGCGGCGGCCATACCATCAAGGGGCTGACCGTTACGACAAATGACCAATTTGTGGGTCTGTTCGGCTATCTCGGTAATTTCAATAATGGCGCCGCTACGGTGAAGAATGTGGTGATGGATGGCATACAGATAACATGCAATCACAGGTCGGGTTATGCCGGCGGCGTGGCAGGATATAGCTGGGGCACCATTGAAAACTGCTCGGTGTCGGGCAGCGTCAGCGGCACGGTGAGCGTCGGCGGTGTGGTGGGTGCTCAAAGGGACCATTCCATCACCGGATGCAGTTCCTCTGCCACAGTGAAGGGAACGATCAAAGTCGGCGGCGTGGCAGGTCAGACGATTTTTGGTGCCACCTTGACCGCTTGCTATGCCACAGGCAACGTGATCATAGAAATAGACCGCACACAGAATATCTCTGGCGGCGGTCTGGTGGGATTCAACGGAGGAATAAGCCTCCTTTCCTGCTATGCCACGGGCAACGTAACCAGTACGGGTAGTGGCACTGGCAATGTGCATATCGGCGGCTTTTTGGGAGATAACTACACGACCGTGACCGCCTGCTATTGGAAGAACAATCATGAACAAGGTATCAGCTACAATAGGAGAAGCACCAAAGTCACGAAGGTGGACGGCACCAGCGTTACCTGGCAGAAAGCCGTTGATGCCATGAACACCGCCTTGCAGAACGCAGGCTCAGAGTGGCGTTACGAACTTAATGGAGCATTGCCTGCCTTGAGGAAGCAGTAAGCCGTTGCGGGCGGAAAAGTTCCGTCCGCGACGGAAAGAACCAGAGTAATAAAATAACAGATATTATGAGGATAAGATTTTTTGCACTTGCAGCGCTCGCCCTCTTA
>ENA-UESI01002149-UESI01002149.1-human-gut-metagenome-genome-assembly--contig:-NODE-2149-length-10814-cov-4.149483_pt1 | contig 10814 bp, 6 predicted proteins | sample MGYA00243005_ERZ508006 | MGnify/ENA primary metagenome ERZ508006 (study PRJEB26167, sample SAMN06115436) | human gut metagenome | host: Homo sapiens | place: China:Shandong | collected 2015-06-10... | reverse complement strand
GCGCTCGGGTTCGCTTGTCCAGAAATCATCGCTGAATACGGTGTTGAAATAGATTCCGGTAGTCAGCGGTTCCAGCGTTCGTGGTGCCAGCGGGCGATCTCATAGGCGGTTTGCAGCAAAGGCTGCTCGCCAAAATTATCCAGATTTTGCAGCATCTCGGCTCCCAGCAGGCTGTGGGTCTTGATGACTTCAAATTCCTCCGGGGTCAGTTTGCCGGGCTTGTTGAGAATCTTGTCGGCAATGCCGATCTTGCCGATGTCGTGCAGGGCAGAGGCCAGCGGGATCAAATCCTGCTGTTCGGCGGAGATCGAGTACTTGTTGCTGACCTCCAATAGACAGTGGAGCAGCGTTTCTGTGATGATACGGATGTGCCGCACATGGAGACCACTTTCACCGTTGCGGAATTCTACGATATGACTCAGAACACCCACCAGCATATCCGTATTGTTTTCACGGGCACGGATCTGGTCAGAAACCATCTGCACCAGCCGCCGCTGCTTGGCGTACAGCTTGATGGTATTGGTCGCGCGGCGGTACACGATGCGCGCATCAAAGGGGCGATTGACATAATCACTTGCACCCAGTTCGTAGGAACGCCGGATCGCCGCATCAGAGTCCTCGCTGGAGATCATAATGACCGGGGTATCCTCGATGGTGTGGTTGGCATTCATGGCTTTCAGCACTTCAAATCCGTCCATAACGGGCATATTGATGTCCAGCAGAACCAGTGCAATGTTTCCGGCTTCCTCCTGCAATTTTTCAATGCATTCTTTTCCGTTTTCTGCTTCCAGAACGTGGTAACTATCTCCTAAAATCTCTGCCAGCATCATGCGGTTCATTTTAGAGTCGTCCACAAGCAGGACCCGGGATTTTTCCTGCAAAAGCGTTTCCAGTGCGGCCAGGCTGCGCCCCGGAATCTCCACCATGACGGCATTCTTGCGGCACTTTGCCTGATACATCAGCCAATCTGCACGGCGAACAATGTTTTCCATGGGGTCGGCAATGGTCTGTATCGTTCCGCCGATGCTCAGCGAGATGCGGAAATGCGAATAGCCGGGTACAGATGCCATCTGTGCGGCCGTGTGGATCTGTTCCAGTTTGGTCTGCAAAAAATCTCCCGGAATGCCGGGTAAGACCAGCAGAAACTCGTCTCCTCCGTAACGGATGAGCAGATCCGACTCCCGGATACAGGATTGAATGGCTTTTTCGCCGAAGATGGCGCGGAGCAGGCGCTCCTCAGCGGTCAGCTCGGTCTCGCCCTTCGGGGTGACCTTGCCGACCAGGATGTCGCCGCTCTTGACCTCGGCACCCACGCGGATGATGCCGCGCTCGTCCAGATCCTTCAGGGCATCCTCCGAAACGTTGGGGATGTCGCGGGTGATCTCTTCGGGTCCCAGCTTGGTATCGCGGGACTCGGTCTCATATTCCTCGATGTGGATGGAGGTGTAAACGTCCTCACGGACGATCTTTTCGTTCAGCAGGACGGCGTCCTCGTAGTTGTAGCCCTCCCAGGTCATGAAGCCGATCAGAGCGTTCTTGCCCAGAGAGATCTCGCCGTTGCGCATTGCGGGGCCGTCGGCCAGGACCTGGCCTGCCTTGACGGACTCGCCCACCTCGACGATGGGACGCTGGTTGATGCAGGTGCCTGCGTTGGAGCGGGCGAACTTGATCAGCGAGTAGTTGTCCAGGGTGCCCTGCTCATTGCGGACGACCACATGGTCTGCGTCCATCTTCTCGACGACGCCGTCGTTCTTTGCCAGAACGGCGGTGCCGGAGTCGGTGGCAGCCTTGTACTCCATACCGGTGGCCACGATGGGCTGCTGGGTGACCATCAGAGGCACAGCCTGGCGCTGCATGTTGGAACCCATCAGAGCACGGTTGCAGTCATCGTTCTCCAGGAATGGGATGCAGGCGGTCGCGACAGAGACCATCATACGGGGCGAGACGTCCATGTAATCGACCTTCTCGGCGTCGATTTCCAGAATGTCGTCGCGGCGGCGGGCAGAAACGCGGGGACGGATGAAGTGCTTGCCCTCGTCCAGCGGCTCGTTGGCCTGGGCGACGACGTATTCGTCCTCGACGTCAGCGGTCATATACTCGACCTCGTCGGTAACGACCTGATCGATCAGACGGCCGTTCTCGTCGTAGGTCTTCTTGACCTTGCGGTACGGAGCCTCAACGAAGCCGTACTCGTTGATCTTGGCATAGGATGCCAGATAGGAGATCAGACCGATGTTCGGGCCTTCGGGCGTCTCGATGGGGCACATACGGCCGTAGTGGCTGTAGTGAACGTCGCGGACTTCGAAGCCTGCGCGGTCACGGCTCAGACCGCCGGGGCCCAGAGCAGACAGACGGCGCTTGTGGGTCAGCTCCGCCAGAGGGTTGTTCTGGTCCATGAACTGAGACAGCGGCGAAGAACCGAAGAACTCCTTGATGGCGGCGACGACCGGGCGGATGTTGATGAGGGCCTGCGGCGTGATGACGCTCTGGTCCTGGCTCTGCAGGGTCATGCGCTCACGGATGACGCGCTCCATGCGGGAGAAGCCGATGCGGAACTGGTTCTGCAGCAGCTCACCGACGCTGCGGATGCGGCGGTTGCCCAGGTGGTCGATGTCATCGGTGGTGCCCACGCCGTGGCCCAGACCGTTCAGGTAGTTGATGGAGGACAGGATGTCCTTCACAGTGACGGTGCGGCCGATCAGCTGGTCATGGTTGCGGCGGAGCATTTCCTTCTGCTCCTCCACATCGGAGGTGGTGTCGAGGATCTTCTTGATCTCATCGAAGGAGCAGCGCTCGTTGATGCCGCACTCCTTGACGTCAAAGGAGAAGAAGCCCTGTGCATCCACACAGCCGTTGGTGATGACCTTGACCTTCTTGCCCTCGATGAGCAGGACGACGGTATCGACACCGGCGTTGTCGGCCTTCTCGGCCAGCTCGCGGCTGATCTTGCCGTTGGCCTCCACGATGACCTCACCGGTCAGCGGGGCAACGATGTTCTCTGCGGCCACAAAGCCGGTGATGCGGCGGGCCAGAGAGAGCTTCTTGTTCATCTTGTAGCGGCCGAAGCGGGACAGATCGTAACGGCGCGGGTCGAAGAACAGCATATTGATCTGGCTGGTAGCGGACTCCACCGTGGGAGGCTCGCCGGGGCGCAGCTTGCGGTAGACCTCCAGCAGACCCTCTTCCTGGTTCTTGGTGGTATCCTTCTCCAGCGTAGCGAGGATGCGCTCATCGTCGCCGAAGAAGTTCAGGATATCCTCATTGGTGGACAGACCCAGTGCACGGCACAGCACGGTGACGGGCAGCTTGCGGTTCTTATCGATACGAACGTAGAAGACGTTCGCTGCATCAGTCTCGTACTCCAGCCATGCACCGCGGTTGGGGTTCATGGTGGCGCTGTACAGATCGTTGCCGACCTTATCTTTGGCATCTCCGTAGAATACGCCGGGAGAACGAACCAGCTGGCTGACGATCGCACGTTCTGCGCCGTTGATGACGAAGGTGCCGGCGTCGGTCATCAGGGGGAAGTCTCCCATGAAGATCTCCTGATCCTTGACCTCGCCGGTCTCCTTGTTCAGCAGACGGGCCGTCACGCGCAGGGGGGCAGCGTAGGTCACGTCGCGCTCCTTGCACTCCTTGATGCTGTACTTCGGCTCCTTATCCAGCCGGAAGTCCACGAAGCTCAGTGCCAGATTGCCGGTGTAGTCCTCAATGGTGCCGATGTCGTGGAAGACCTCTTTCAGGCCCTCGTCCAGGAACCACTGGTAAGAGTTCTTCTGGACCTCGATCAGGTTCGGCATACTGATGACTTCGTCGATGTGGGAGAAGCTCATGCGCTCGGTTTTGCCGAGCTTGACGGGCTTGACTTTCATCATAAAATCAACCACTCCTTACTTTTATACTCTACGGATGTTGCGTTCTACGGGTCAAATTTGAGCAGACGCACATAAATCGACCCGTATCCTCCGAGGAAGTTCGGCGTTTTTCACAAACTTTTCATGTCTGCCCCTTGGGCCGACCGAACCGAAGCTCCCTTTTTGGCGCACTAGGCCATTATGTGATACTAATGCAGTATACACCGGGAAAGCCCTGTTGTCAAGCCATTTTTCCTATTTCGGGCCGATTTTTTTGTCAAGCCCCCGCTTTTGTGGCACACCCGGTTCCGTGTTCGCTTTGTGCGTTTTGGGTATTGCTTTTTGAGTTTTGCACGTTCTCACCAAAAACACCCTTGTGCATTTTGTACAGGTTTGCTCTTGTGCTTCCGGGCAGACGAAAGGGGCACCCGGCGTGATGGGTGCCCCTTCGGGAGCTTTATTCCAGATAATCCCGCAGCCGTTTGGCCCGGCTGGGATGGCGGAGCTTGCGGAGGGCTTTTGCCTCGATCTGGCGGATGCGCTCCCGCGTGACGTTGAACTCCTTCCCCAGCTCTTCCAGAGTGCGGGGCCGGCCGTCGTCGAGGCCGAAGCGGAGCGTGATCACCCGCTCTTCGCGGGGCGTCAGACTCTTGAGCACACTCATCAGCTCCCGGCGGAGCAGCTGGCGGCCCGCTTCATCCACCGGGATCCCGGCTTCTTCGTCCTGAATGAAATCTTCGAGGTGGGCGTCTTCTTCCTCGCCCACCGGCGTTTCCAGGCTGACCGGCTCCTGCGCCAGCTGCAGCAGTTCCCGCACCCGGTCCGGCTCCATCTCCAGCCGGACAGCGATCTCCTCCGCCGTGGGCTCGCGGCCATTCTTCCGCAGCAGCTCCCCTGCCGTCTTCCGGACCCGGTTGATGTGCTCCACCAGATGCACCGGGATGCGGATGGTCCGCCCCTGGTCGGCAATGGCACGGGTGATGGACTGCCGGATCCACCATGTCGCGTAGGTGGAGAACTTGAAGCCCCTGTCCGGCTCAAACTTCTCCGCTGCCTTCATCAGGCCGAGGTTGCCCTCCTGGATGAGGTCGAGGAAGGGCAGCCCCCTGCCCGCGTAGCGCTTGGCCACCGAGACCACCAGCCGCAGGTTCGCCTCGCTGAGGCGTCGGCGGGCGTCCGCATCCCCTGCTCTGGCGGCGCGGGCCAGCGTCTGTTCCTCTTCTGCCGAGAGGAGCGGCACCTGCCCGATCTCCTTCAGATAGGCTTTCACCGGGTCGTCCAGCGCCACGCCCTCGGCAGAAAGCTCATGTTCCAGTCGGCCGATCTGGGCATCGTCCAGCAGCGGGAGGTCGGCGTCCTCTTCCTCCACCCGGATGCCGCGGGCCTCCAGCGCCTCATACAGCGCGTCCAGCCCGGCGACATCGTACTCCTGCTCTTCCATGGCGCGGCTGACCTGCTCCGGCGTCAGAAGGTGGTGCCGGGCACGGCTCGCCAAAATCTTTGCAAGTTCTTCCGTCTGCGACAATTTCCGCATGATTCCTTCTCCTTCCAGCTCCAGCCGGGAGGAAAGGGAGCGCTCAGTCTTCTGCAGGGAGAGTTCCCTGTTTCTTTTCTCGCATCGACTGGAGATACTGCTCTAAGTCTTCATTGGACATCTGGGCCGCCTTCTTCGCGATCGGGGTGCCGCGGGCGATGCGTTCCAGATAAAAGTTGATATCCTCGGTGGTACAGTTGACATCGCTGTATTGTGCCGCAAGGCGGCTCAGTTCATTCAGGGCCTCTTCGCTCTGTACAAAGCCGCGCAGGGTGGAAAGGCTGACCTCGATGCCCTGCGCCTGACAGTCCAGCATGGCCTGATACAGCTCCTTCTGCTGGGGCAGGAGGAACTTTTCCGCCGGCAGTGCGGCCCGCACCCTGGGGATGTAGCTTGGCTCCCGCAGCAGTGCCGCCAGCAACCGCTGCTCAGCCGAGGCCACACCCAGCGCCTGCGAGCCGCCTGCGCTGTAAGGAACATTGATCTGATCCATCTCACCGGAGTGCAGGCGGGAGCGGTTCTCCTCCCGTCGTCGCTTGCTGCCCGCTTTTTTGACAGCGGTGCCCAGCTGGGTCAGGATGGCGGTCTTGGAGATGTTCGTCTCCTCGGCCAGCCGCCCGGCGTAAACCTCCTGTTCGGTGGGGTTGGAGCGCTCGGCCAGCAGATCCACGGCATCGCGGATGTATTCGAGCCGCTGGGCGTCCTGGGTCAGGTCGTATTGATCCCGCAGGCGCTTGAGCCGGAAATCCAGTGCGTTGCCTACGCCGTCCAGCAGGGCGCGGAAGCGGTCGGCACCATAGCGCTTGATGTACTCGTCCGGGTCCTTTGCGCCGGGGATCTGAAGCACCCCCACCCGCACCGTGCTGTTCCGGAACAGTTCCAGCGAGCGGAGGGTGGCTTTCTGGCCCGCCTCGTCGGAGTCGTAACTCAGGATGACCTCATCGGCGTACTCACTGATGAGCCGCACCTGCTCCGGCGTCAGGGCCGTGCCGCAGGCGCAGACGGCGGTGTCGATGCCCGCCTGCTGCATGCTGATGACATCCATATAGCCCTCGCAGAGGACGAACCGGCGGGAGGCGCTCTTTTTGGCGATCTGCAGCGCGAACACCGTCTCGGATTTGTGGTAGACCAGCGTTTCGGGGCTGTTGACGTATTTGGGCTTGGAGTCGTCCAGCACACGCCCGCCAAACGCGATGATGTTGCCGCGCAGGTCGAAGATGGGGGTCATGACCCGCTTCCAGAACAAACAGTAGATGCGCCCGGAAGCGCTGCGCTTGAACAGGCCGCTGGCGTCCAGCTCCTGCTGGTTGTAGCCCTTATCCCGCAGGAACTGATAGAGGGCCTGTCCATCGTTGGGGGCATAGCCGAGGCCGAACCGCACGATGGTCTTGTCGTCCAGCCCGCGGCGGCGCCAGTAGGCACGGGCCTGCCGGGCCTCCTCGACCGTCGAATTCAGGCAGGCGTGAAAGAAGCGGGCCGCTTCGCGGTTCATCGAGAGGATGCGGCTGCGCATCCGCCCGGTCTTGTCGTCCTCCTGCGGCTCCGGCATCCCGGCGCGGGCTGCCAGCATCTTGACAGCCTCGCCGTAGTCGATGCTGTTGATCTTTTTGGCGAAGCTGATGGCATCGCCGCCCGCCCCGCAGCCAAAGCAGTAAAAGCTCTGGGTGTCCGGGTAGACGTAAAACGAGGGGGTCTTCTCGCTGTGGAACGGACACAGGCCGCCATAGAGGCGGCCCTTCCGTTTCAGCTGCACATAGCTGCCCACCAGATCGACGATGTCGGTGCGGCGGTTCAGCTCTTCAATGTACTCGTGTGGGATCATGGCTCTTTTTTCCTGCTTCCTTTTATAACACGTGCCACTTGCGGGGCACGAACACATCCTCAAAGGTCCGGATGGCGAACTCGTCGCTCATGCCGCTGATGTAATCGGTCACGGCGCGGTCACGGCCCTCCTGATAGGCCAGCTGCAAATAGAAGTTGGACATCTGGTCGATGTGGGTCAGGTAGTATTCGTACAGTTCCGTGAGGACCTTTTCCACTTTCTGCTCTTCGCGCTTGGCGGTGCGGTCATTGTAGACATTGGCATACATGAAATCCTTCAGCGCAAGGAAGGCTTCCTCTTCCTCCGCGCCCATGGCCACATCGCCGTCGCTATGGGCGAGGATGCTCTGGATCATGGTCGTGATGCGCTGGGATTTCGTTTCGCCCAGCACGGCGGTGCATTCTCTGGGCAGGATCGCCGGGTCCAGCACCCCGGCACGGACGGCATCCTCGATGTCGTGGTTGACGAACGCGATCTGGTCCGCCATCCGGACGATGCGGCCCTCCGGGGTCGCCGCCCAGGTGCCCTTGGTGTGGGTGATGATGCCGTTCCGCACTTCCCAGGTCAGGTTGAGGCCCCGGCCGTTCTGTTCCAGCTTGTCCACCACCCGCAGGCTCTGGCGGTAATGCTTGAAGCCATCCGGACAGAGCTTGTCCAGTGCGCTCTCCCCTGCGTGGCCAAAGGGCGTGTGGCCCAGGTCATGCGCCAGACTGATGGCCTCGGTCAGGTCTTCGTTCAGGCGCAGGGCGCGGGCGATGGTGCGGGCGATCTGCGCCACCTCCAGCGTGTGGGTCAGCCGGGTGCGGTAGAGGTCGCCCTCCGGCGAGAGGAAGACCTGCGTTTTCTGCTTGAGGCGGCGGAACGCCTTGCAGTGGATCACGCGGTCCCGGTCGCGCTGGAACACCGGGCGGATGGGGTCCTGCGGCTCCGGCCGGGCCCGGCCCCGGCTTGCATCGCTGAAGGTCGCCCAGGGGGCAAAGGTCAGCCGCTCGATCTCTTCGGTACGCTGGCGTACATCCATCCGGTATCCCTCACTTTCATGCTGGTTCCTGCCCCCTTCCCAGCGCAGCTGCGCCCGCAGCTATTGTAGCAGAATTGCTCTGTCGAAGGGGGAATCTTCCTGTCCTGTCCAAAATTATCCTATAAAAATCTCTCGGTGCTGCTCCCAGAGCGCAGCGGCCATGCAGCCATGCAGCCGACTGCCAATGGCTCCCACTTCGGGGGAGCGGACGAGCGAATGCGAGACGGAGAGGGGCATCAGAACGGCGCATAGAACGGCTGCGAGACGCTCACCTCGGCCCCGCCCCGCGTCAGCTCCCGCAGCTGTTCCAGCAGCGGCGGCTCGGTGCCCTCCGGCATCTGCCAGTGCAGGGTCACGCGGTCGGTGAACTGCGGGTCGGCGAGTTTGGCCCCGGCGGCGTGGATGAGCAGCGCAGCCCGCTCGTAGAGTGCATAGTCCACCGTCACTTCCAGCTCCACCACGCTGCGCACCGTGACGACCTCGGCGTTTTCCAGTGCGCGGGCGGTCGCGGTGGTGTAGGCGCGGACGAGGCCGCCCGTGCCCAGCAGCACCCCGCCAAAGTACCGGGTCACGACCACGATGAGGTCGGTCAGGCCGCTGTGCTGCAGCACTTCCAGCGCCGGGGTCCCGGCGGTCTTGGCAGGCTCGCCGTCGTCGGAGTAGCGCTCCCGGTTGCCCTCCCGCAGGCGGTAGGCGTAAACGTTGTGCCGCGCGGTGCGGTTGGCGGCGCGCACCTGCTCCAGAAAGGCCACGGCCTTTTCCTCACTGTCTGCAAACGCGAGCTGCGCAATGAAGCGGCTCTTCTTCTCCTCATATTCGCCGATGGCTGTGCCCCGGATGGTGCGGTAATCCTCCACGCTGACTCCTCCTGTTTGTTGTGTTCCTTGCAAAACAGTATATCATAAATCCGGGTAAAGAAAAAGCCCGACACAAGCATTGCTCGTGTCGGGCCTTCCCCGGATTTATTTGAAGCACGGAGATGTCATAATGAAAAAGGTGTCGATTTGCCAAGGCAAACTCGGCAAATCGACACCTGCTGTTCAGATGAAGGTCGCTCAAAAGGCGGGTACACATCGTGCCCGATTTGAGAAGCAACTGGCTGCCATTTTACAGGCCCTATAGCTTTGCGTCACAGCCTTTCGACTGCTTTGCCGAGAATATTCAATTCCGTAGATCTTGCATCGCAGTCCAGCCGCCGTTCGCGCGTCTCCCTGACTACTTTTTTATTCTATCATGTTTGTCTTCATTCGTCAAGATTCTGCGGCCGGTTTTTTCCGTTTTTGCAGATCTTTTTCATGCCTCCCGGCTGCTGCTGTTTTGTTCTGGCCCGTTTTCTGCCGCCTCGCCCTCCCTGCCAAAAAAAGCATCCGGCTCAACGTTGCTTGCGTGAGCCACCGCAAAAAAGGGAATTTCTGGAATTTTTCCATGTTTCACGCAGGAAATGCACCCATTCACGCAGAAAAGTCTTGCATTTACCCCCCCCCCACGTGCTATATTTAGCTTAGCAAGCAACCTCTGTTTTCTGGTTCCTCAATCCATGTTGTGGTACGAGTTGGAAGGGACGGTGGCGCACCGCCCTGTCCGGTTCCAATATATTATAGAATATATGTAATAGGAGGTATTCTCAATGGTCTCTTATCGCAGACTCGCCATGCGCGTCCTGGGGCATGTTCCGGTGCCTTTCGGCAAGAAAAAGGCAGCTCCCCCTCCCCGCGTTGCCGCACAACGGATCGCAGCCCTCGCTCTCGCCTGTGCCATGATGACCGGCATGGCCCTTCCTGCTTTTGCCGCTACGTATGATATTGCCAGCGGCTCCATTGATATCCACGCTACGGAAAACGGCAATCTCATCAGCCAGTGGTTTATGAATGGGGAACAAAAGGAATACGTCAGCGACAGCAGCGGATACATCCAAGATCGTGAGGACAACGAAATCACCATCACCGGCACAAGCACGGGGAACACGGTCACCATCGACGCAGACAAAGACCAGACGGCCAATGTCACCTTGAAAGATGTGAACATCAATGTTGATGAAAAATACGAACACGGCTACGACCCCGATCAATACAAAACCGCCGTGGAAGTGACCGGCAGCGGCAATACGAACATCGAGCTGAACGGCAACAACACGCTGACAAGCGGATATGGCCACGCCGGTCTGGAGCATAACAAGACCGACGACAGCGGCACGCTGACGATTCAGGACGAAAAGAATGATGATGGCTCCGCAAAGGGAAGTGCGTCCGATACTACTGGCAGTTTGACTGCCACGGGTGGTTACCACGGTGCTGGCATCGGCGGCAGTGACAAACAAGACGGCCAAGTGACCATTACGGGCGGTGAGATCACTGCCAACGGTGGTAGTCAGGGTGCCGGTATTGGCGGCGCTGTCCGGGGCGGCTTCCGAAGCCGCAGTGCCCGGCAGGGGAGCGGAAGAAGCCCCCTGGGCCGGGCCGAACACCGCCAGTGTCAGCCGGTAACCGGCGATCGGCAGGAGTGTGCCCAGCACCAGCATGTGGATCAGTGCTACATCCATTTTGGTATCTCTTGCAAGCCTTCTGGCAACCATCTTGAAATAAA
>ENA-UESI01002145-UESI01002145.1-human-gut-metagenome-genome-assembly--contig:-NODE-2145-length-10830-cov-3.652562_pt1 | contig 10830 bp, 12 predicted proteins | sample MGYA00243005_ERZ508006 | MGnify/ENA primary metagenome ERZ508006 (study PRJEB26167, sample SAMN06115436) | human gut metagenome | host: Homo sapiens | place: China:Shandong | collected 2015-06-10... | reverse complement strand
CGGTCGAGGGCTTAACCTTAGTTTATGATTTGAAAGAAGTTTTCTTATTCAATTTTGAGGCTGTTAAAACGGTCTTTAAAAAGTCGGTGATGATTGCGATGAGGTCCCACCTGTTCCCATGCCGAACACAGAAGTTAAGCTCATTTTTCCGGTCATGATCTGGGTTTTCAGGGTCTGCGTCACCGCCATCTGCCCGGAAACGTCGTCAAAGGTCTGGGGGCGGTATTTGCGGTATAACGCCTGATAAGCCGACATTGTGCTTCTCCTTTCTGCAAAAGTCCATTGCGAGCCTAAAAAGCCATCCGGCCCATAACAAGATCGCACACCCACATTTGAACAAGGCAAATACCCGAACCTGACACAGTTAGCTCAAGAACGGCAACCCCGCGGCACACGAGAAGATCCGCTTAATGCTGCTTGGTTCCCCACCTGACATGGTTCACGGGATCTCGTTGCGCAAGACCAATCTATCAACACCACTTGCGCAGGTCAGACGATATTCAAACTTGCCCGGGTGTGGGAATTCATCCCTGCTGTAGCGGATTGCAGGTACAGGGCACCGCTATCTCCCCGACTAGTGCGACCTTGTTATAAGCCGGACAGCTCAATACAAGGAAATTTTGAAATTTGTGAAATTGCAATCAGTTGAGCTTCGACTCGATGAAGTCGGCCAGCTCTTTGAAGGTGGTGATCTGCTGATCCTCCAGATCCAGCTCCACGCCCAGCTCGGACTCCAGATCCATAATCATCTCAACGATATCCAGAGAATCGATGCCCAGACTTTCAAAGGTAGCATCGGGAGTGATCTCGGCGGGGTCCAGCTCCAGCTGCTTGGCCGCGTAGTTAACCAGTTTCTCGTACATGTGTAAGTCCTCCTCTCAGTATTTTCTGCGGAACTATCTTATCGTATTCTATTACAGGAACCCGCGTTTGTCAATGCCCTGTTTTTACCCAACCGCCATCCCTGCGGCATAGGCCGTCGCCCATGCGATCTGCAGGTTGAAGCCGCCGGTGTAGGCATCGCAGTCAATGACTTCTCCGGCGAAATGCAGCCCGGCCACAAGCTTGGACTCCATGGTTTTGGGGTCGATTTCCGATACCTTCACGCCGCCGCTGGTGATGATCGCTTCAGACACGGGGCGCTTGCCCGTGATGTCAATGGGGAAGGCTTTCAGCAGCTCCACCAGTGCGCGGCGCTTCTGCTTCGTCAGGGAATTGGCCTGCATTTCCGGGGAAATATCCAGTCTGCGCAGCACCACGGGGATCATGCTCCGGGGCAGCAAGTCCACCAGAGCGTTTTCCATGCTCCGGTTCTGATACTGCTCCAAATCCCGCAGGATGCGGGCTTCCAGCTTTTCACCTTCCAGCGCGGGCTTCAAATCCAGCACCAGACGGCAGCCGTCTCCTTTCAGGTGGCAGCTCGCCGACAGCACCGTGGGGCCGGAAATGCCAAAGTGGGTAAACAGCAGCTCGCCAAAGTCCTTGTACAGCACCTTTCCCTTGGCGTTCAGCAGCTTGACCCCCACGTTCCGCAGGCTCAGCCCCTGCATTTCCTGACAGTCGTTTCCCGCCGTCTCCAGCGGCACCAGACTTCCCTCCGGGGGGATGATCGTGTGTCCCAGAGCGGCGGCAATACTGTAGCCGTCGCCGGTGGAGCCTGTGGCGGGGTAGGAAGCGCCGCCGGTCGCGAGAATCACCCAATTTGCGGCAATTTCCTCATTTTGCGTCCTCACCCCGGTAACATGCCCGTCTTGGGTGAGAATATCCCTGACACGGGCAGTTTTCACGGTGATTTTCTGCCTGTGCAGCTCCGATTGCAGGCAATCCAGAATGGATTGGGATTTGTCCGTCACCGGGAATACCCGGTTTCCCCGCTCGGTTTTCAGGCGGCAGCCACGTTCCTCAAAAAAGGCCATCGTCTTTTCCGGCGGGAACGCCGTCATGGCGCTGTAGAGAAACCGCCCGTTCCGGGGGACGTTCTGCAAAACCTCCTGCCCGGTGCAGTTATTGGTCACGTTGCAGCGGCCCTTGCCGGTAATCAGAAGCTTCCTGCCCAAACGGTCGTTTTTTTCCAGAAGCAGCACATTCTGCCCCCGTTTTGCCGCCGTAATGGCCGCGAACATGCCCGCCGCGCCGCCGCCGATCACGATACCGTCATAGCGCATCAGCCGTCCACCCGCTTCTCATACACGTCGTATTCTTCCCAGATACGCTCCAGATTGGCGAAGGTTTTGGAGAGTTCCTTCTCCTTCTGGGCGGCAATGGCGACGATCAATGCGTTGACGATACTCAGCGGCGCCACAAGGGAGTCCACCAGACTGACCATATCGCTTTTGGCGATCAGCACATGGTCGCAGCTGCTGCCTAAGGGAGACAGCTTGCTGTCCGTGATGCCGATGACCGTCGCCCCGGCAGAACGGCAGTATTTTGCGCCCTTGGTCGTGGTGGAGGAATACCGGGGGAAGGAAAAGGCGATAACCACGTCGCTGCTGTTCACGCTGACGATCTTTTCAAACATCTCCCCCGCCCCGAAGCCGGAAACGACATGGACGTTGTTGAACATATAATTTAAGTAGTACCCCAGGAAATTCGCCAGCGGCTCCACGGAACGGACGCCCAGAATGTACACCCGTTTTGCCTTTAGAATGGCGTTCACAGCGGCGGAAAATTCCTCCCTGCTCACCATTTCCTCCGTCTGGCGGATTTTTTCCATGTCGGAACGAAGCACCGTGGAGACCACGTCCTGATCGCCCAGACGGTCGTTGGCGACCTCGATGCGCTGCACGGAGGTCAGACGGTTGAGCACCATTTCCTGCATGGCCTTCTGCATACTGGGGTAGCCGTCAAAGCCCAGATCAACGGCAAACCGAACCACCGTGGATTCCGACACGCCCACCGTCTTTCCCAGACGGTTAGCCGTCATGAACGCGGCCTTGTCATAGTCCTCCGTAATGTAACGCGCGATCCGCTTCTGCCCCTTGGAGAAGGTAGGCTCCATCTCCCGCAGAGTGGACAATATATCGTAACTCATAGCTGCCTCCTTGTGCGGCGCTGTATCGTTTTTTATGGCCATCGGTCAGGGCAATCGCCCGTTTCTGCCGAAAAGCCGCCTTATATTATACTAGCAAAATCGGCAGCATTTTGCAAGAGACAACCGCAAAAAATGCAGGAATATTTCAAATAGTGCCGGATGTTCCCGGTGTCCGCACCAATCCTGCAACCTCCGCCTCCGTCAAATAGCGCCATTTTCCCAGCGGGAGATCTCCCAAACGGAGACTTCCCTCCTGAATGCGGCGCAGCCGGGTGCAGTGCATTCCGGCTGCATCGCACATCCGCCGCACCTGCCGGTTGCGGCCTTCGTGGATGGTCACACGGAATTTTGCCGACTGCCCCTCCGCTTTTAACAGCTTCACTTTCGGCGGGCGGATGGTGTAGCCGTCCAGCGTGATGGGCTTCGCCAGACGGCGTTCCCCGCCGGGCGTGTAGCCGGTGACCCAGACGTCATAGGTCTTCTCCACCTCATGCTTCGGGTGCATCAGGGCGTTGGCGAACGCGCCGTCATTGGTCAGAAGCAGAAGCCCCTCGGAATCCATGTCCAGCCGCCCGACGGGGTACACACGCACGCCGCAGTCCGCCACAAGACCGGCCACGTCCGGCCGCCCCTTTTCGTCAGACAATGTGGTGACGTAGCCCCGGGGCTTATTCAATAAGATGTACACGTTCTTTTCCCGGGCGGCCAGAGGCTGTCCCGCCACCCGGATATCGTCGGTTTCCGGGTCGGCGCAGTCCCCCAGCGAAGCGGTGACGCCGTTGACGCTCACCTGCCCCGCCCGGATCAGCTCCTCCGCCTTCCGCCGGGAGGCCATGCCCCGGGCGGAGAGTATTTTCTGCAAACGTTCTGTCATGGTCTTTCCTCCCCGCATGGTCATTATCGGGGAGCAGCAACTCAGCCGCTCCCCCTGTGGAATAGTTTCTTCCAGAAGCTCTTTTCCTCTGGCTGGGTCTGCTCGATGGTCGCGCCGTAGACGACCGGGACTTTCCCCACGGCCTTGCCCTCGATCAGCACGTACACGACCCCCGCGTCCGCCCCTTCTACTGCCGGGGCATAGATGAATCCCGGGCCGGGCAGCGCCAAACAGGGGTGTTCCTCCGGCGCGACGGAATAGTCAAAGTCCTCCGCCGCCAGTACCTCCACCCGCCGTTTCTCGCCGCCCACGACTTCCACGGTTCCCACCCGGTCGCCCTGATTCACGACCCGCTGAATGGCGTACCGTGAGAAGCCTTCTTCCATCAGCGCGGCATGGTCAGACCAGTCGCTGGGGTCGTCGATGGTCACGACGATAATTCGCCGCCCGTCTCTCGTGGCGCTGGACACCAGAATCCGTCCGGCGGCCTTGGTAAAGCCGGTTTTCACCCCGTCGGCGCCCGCCACCCGCCACAGCAGCTTATTATGATTGGTCAGATACCGCTCCCCTACCTTGACGTTTTTGGCGGAAACGGTCTTGTAGAAAATGGGATTTTCCATGGCGTAGGCCGCCAAAGTTCCCAAATCCTTCGCCGTGGAATAATGGCCGGGGCTGTCTAAGCCGTTTGGATTTTCAAAGTGCGTCCCGGTCAGGCCGAGACTGTGCGCCTTGTCGTTCATCAGCTCCGCGAAGCCCTCCACAGTGCCGCCGCAGTAAATGGCCAGCGCCACGGCGGCGTCGTTGCCGGAGGACAGCATCAGCCCGTAGAGCAGCTCCTGCAAGGTGAGCACCTCCCCCTCTTTCAGGTACATGGAGGAACCCTCGATGCCCACCGCTTCCTTGGGAATGCGCATTCTGTCCAGGACGTTACACTGCTCACAAACGATCAGCGCCGTCATGATTTTGGTGGTACTGGCAATCAGGCTCCGCTCCGTGGGATTTTTCTCGTAAAGCACTCGCCCACTGACGGCATCCACCGCATACGCCCGCCGGGCGGACACGGCACCCGCCCCCACAGGCAAAAACAGGACGGCGGCCAGCAATGCAGCCGCCGTCCCGGCGAAAAATCGTCTCATTTCTTCTCACCCGTGGCTATTGTGTCCCATTATGGGGAAACTATGCACCACGGACGTCCGCGCAAATCAGTCTTTCTTTTTGGAATCCAGATAGGCGGTGAGCTTGTCCAGCGTGTCCGGCACCATTTCCACGATGCGGTCGGCAGTGGAGCTGGCAGGCTCCGCCACGGGCATCATGCGCACGTTGCCGTCCTTGACAATGAGGAAGCAAATGGGCGTCACCTTGACGCCGCCGCCCACGCCGCCGCCAAAGGGATTGTCGCCGGCCGCCGTCTTCTTGGTGAAGTCGGAACCGCCGCCGCCAAAGCCGACACTGACCTTGGACACGGGGATGATCGTCACGCCGTCGGGCGTGGAGATGGGTTCGCCGATGACGGAGTTTACGTCCACCATCTCGCGGATTTTCTGAATGGTACTTTCAAGCATATTGGGAATCTGGCTCATGGGTAGCACCGCCTTTTCGTTTTTTCTGAAGTTTTAGGAATTCTCTCAGCGCCCGGATGCCGTACACGATGGCAAGACCCAGAAGTCTTCCCAGCGTAATGGTCAGATCCAGCCGCGCAATGACCTGTGTTTCGGACGCTGTAAAGTCGCACTCGACCTCCACATCCCGTTTTTTTATCACGAACAGCCGTTCCAGCTGGGGCATCAGATTGCACACCGCCGCCCAGGCTCTTCCGTAATTGACCGCAAGGTCGCAGGGGTCGCCCCCAGCCAGTATCAGCTTCAGCTCCAGGCGATTCACCCGCAGCTTCCGCCGGAAATCTCCCAGAAAGTTCAGTGCGACCTTCACAAATGGCAAAAAGTCCAGCAAACTGCCGCCCTTTTCTTTCTTTTCCGCCGCAGGCTCCTGCTTGGGGGGCTGGGGCGGCTTTGGGAGAGGTTCTTCCTGTTTTTTCGGCTGTTCCGCCGCTTTTTTCGCGGGTTTCGGCTTTTTCTCCTTCTTTTTTCGGGGGAACAGGGTCAGCCGGACGGGGCCTATCACGACGCGCAGCAGCGGCCCCTCCCCGCTGTACCGGGCGCTGACGCCCAGCGGCAGGATTCCCAGAAGGAATATCACGCCCAGCGCAATCCACCAGCCCATTTATGCGTCCTCCCCGGTTGGGGGCTGCTCGGGCAGCTCCACCGGCTCGCCGAATGTGATCTTCTCAATGGGGGGCAGCTCTTCCAGAGAGCTGAGGCCGAAGGTGCGCAAAAAATCCGACGTTGTCTTATACTGAATCGGACGTCCCGGAACGTTCAGACGCCCCGCCTCCTCGATGAGCTTCTTATTGAGCAGCGCCGCCACGGAATAGGCACTGTCCACGCCGCGGATCTGCTCCACCATGGCCTTCGTCGCCGGCTGGTAGTAAGCGATGATGGTCAGGGTCTCCAACTGAGAAGAAGACAGCTTGGGAGGCTTTCTTGTTTCCAGCGCCTTCGTCACATAGTCCGCCATTTCTCCGGAGGACACCATCTGGTAGCCCTTTTCCAGCTTGAGAATGCGGATTCCCCGGCGCTCAAAGGCATATTTATCCGCCAGATCGTCGGCAGCCTTTTCCACATCCGACGCGTCCGTTTCCAGCGCGGCGGCAAGTCTTCCGATATCGATCCGCTCGCCCGCGGCAAAGAGAATGGCCTCAATGGCACGCTGTAGCTGTTCCGATTCCATCAGGTCATCTCCTCTCTCGGGTGCTTGTCCAGCAGACGGACGTTGGGGTTTTCCCCGCCGGGGTCGTCCTCCAGCGTCACGGAGTTCGTCTTGCACAAATCCAGAATGGCGAGAAAAGTCGCCACGACCTCCGAGCGGCTCCGGCTGCCCCGGAACAGATTTTTCAGCCGTTCCACGCCCCGCAGCAGCAGCTGACGCAGCACCTCGCCGGTTTTCCGGCTGATGGGGTACGGCTCTTTTCCCACGATGCCCCGGAAATTCGCCGTGGGCGGGGGCAGCTGGCGCTGACTGCGCTCGGCAATGATGTCCAGCGCCCGAAGCAGGTCGATCACGTCGTGCTGATAGCGGTAGCCCTGCTCCCTGCGCAGGGGTTCCGGCTCTTTGGTGAACAGGCACCGGCCGATCTCGTTTCTCGGCTCCAGCACCGCCACGGCCTGCCGGATCTGCTCCATGGCTTCCTTCCGCTTCCGCTCCACCAGCGACTGGCGCAGCAGGTCAAGCTCGCTTTCCGCCTCGGCCTGTTCCGCCGCCGACAGGAGCATTTTGGTTTTGATCAGCATCAGGTGGGACGCCATGGTGATGAACTCGCTGGCGATCTCCATGTCCATCCGCTTCATTTCGTCCAGATATCCCAGATACTGCTCCAGAATTGCGGAAATAGACACATCCTGAATTTCGATTTTATTCTTGCTCAGCAGCTCAAAAATAACATCCAGCGGCCCCTCAAAATCCTCCAGAACGTCGGATTTGGTATGGACGATGCCCTCCAGACGGTATTGCGGTTCTCCCATAGCGGCTTCCTTTGCTAAAACTAAATCAATACATACTTGTAGACATTATAGCATTCTTTTCCCCCGGGCGCAACCCTAATATTCCATTAACTTTCATGAACTTTCTTTCAGAAAATGTTGCAATTTTCGATTTTATGTGGTATCATGTTTGTAACCGAAATTCGGAGGGATGAGAAGTGGCAAAACGGAATCGTTATCGTGAGATGGAGAGTTTGATGACCAGGGTCATTATTGGCGACGCGCTGGTGTTTGCACTGTACCTGCTTTGCGCCGGTTTTGGCTGGACCGTTCTGAAGGTGACCACCGCCATTATCGCCATTCTTGGTTCCCTTTTATGCCTTGGCTGGCTGGTCATCACCGGCGAGTTCTCCCGCCGCCGGAGTCTGTGGATGGTAACGGGCTTCATCGGGATCGTTCTGTGCGTGCTGGTGTCCCTGCTTCTGGGCTATCCCGGCCCTGCGCCTACGGTGTAATTTAAGATTCGATAAAAGGGGTATGTGCCTTGACGGTACATACCCCTTCATTTTTGTTGTGTATCTGTCAGTTTGCGTTCATGCCAATCGGTTCGTAACTCAGCAGCTTTTTCTTCCAGAGTGTTTCCGTATGAATCACATCCTCAGGTTTTACCGTCTTCGGAAGAAGCTGCAAAATGGAGAACTGGAAATGTGTATATCGTTCGGGGTAGCTGCAAAGCAGCTCTTTCATCAGCTTATTCCCTCCGTGCAGCGAGTCAACATAGTGCGCCCAACGCTCCAGCAGTCCGCCTTTGCCGTACGCAGAGCCAACATACTGCCGCCCATTTTCTCTGTCAACAATGAGATATACCGCATTGACAGAGGAAAGTGCGGCATGCCACGATTCATACGCCGTGGGGTCTCTCACGATTTCCCGGAGTTCATCATAGGTGAGGACAAAATCTTCATACCCGGAAAATACCCACTTATCATGGATGGCAACAATGGGTTTCTCGTTTGTGCCTTTCTGCGCCCACGCGAGCGTACCCTTGCCCCATTCAATTATGAGCCTTCCTTCATACTCTCTCAGCAATTCAACGTGTTCCAATTCGTAAAACATATGCTGCCCCTGAAACCAGTCCTCCAGCGGGAAACCGTCCGGTTTCATATCCTGCGTATCAGGAACACAGCCGTTTACCTTGTAGCAGGCAAAGAATTTTGCTGTTGTACTCTTGTCGCTGACTAAAACACACCAGTAGTCGTACCCGTTGGTAAAGCTGTCGCTCTGGACGCAGGTATATTCCATAACCATGTTCTTTTCATAGCATTTTCTGAATTTCCTGTCCGTCAGCGAATGCCGTATCAGCTTCACCCGCTTGGGATCAAGTCCCACTTTCTTCAAAACATCGGAAAAGTTCAGGATTGCCATGCCGGTTACCTCCTTTTATCTATAGAACGTATTTCCTCCAATGAATTCCCGCACCAGACTGGTGGGGGGAATTTCGTCGTCCACGTCCGCTTCCTGAATGTAGTTGAGAATTTTGACGATGTTGCGCACCTCGTCGTAGCATTCGTCCTCCGGCTGAACTGCGGTGAGCAGGGGGAAAATGTGCTTCTTCAGCACCGCCAGTTCGTACAGTGTGGAGCTGTTGAAAATCACGTCAGCATTCTCCTGATAGGGAAAAATCCACCGCTTTTCCCCCCGCTGCACGCTGTCCCACATGGCAAGCGTATGCTGCACCGACGCGCCCCGGGTCTCGTAGTCCCGGACAATGCGCCGCAGGAGCCGCAGATAACTGGTGGGAATCCGGTTGTGATTGTCCAGATTCAAGGGCAGCAGCGGGCTGACGTAAAGGCGGAAAATCAGCTTTTTGTCCACGCTTTCCGGCAGCATGGCAGGGTTCAGACCGTGAAGCCCCTCCACAATGATGACGGAATCCGCTTCCAGACGCAGCCGCTTGCCCCGCCACTCCCGTTTTCCGGTAAGGAAGTTGAAGGACGGAAGCTCCACTTCCCCGCCCGCCAGCAGCAACGCCATATCCTCCCGGAACAGGGCGCAGTCAATGGTGTTGATATGCTCCAAATCCAGTTTACCGTCAGGGCCGGGGGCAATTTTGTCCCGGTCTATGTAATAGTCGTCCAGACTCATGAGAATGGGCTTTTTCCCATGGACGCGGAGCTGGGTGGCAAGACGGTTCGCCGAGGTTGTCTTGCCCGAGGAGCTGGGGCCTGCCAGCAGCACAGCCTTCGCCCCCCGCTGGCACACTTGATCGGCCACCTGAGAAAACCGCTTTTCGTGCAGGGCTTCGTTTACGCGGATCAGCTCCCGGATGCGGCCGGAATTCGTCAGGTCGTTGAGGTCGGCCACCGTCTGGCACTCCATCAGCTCGCCCCAGCGCTCGCCCTCGTTGAACACGCTGAAAAAGTTGGGCATAGGCGGCACCTTGGCGCAGATCTCCGGATTGCCGTCGTCCGGATAGACGAACACAAAGCCGCCGTCCGCCGGGAGAATGTCCCACACCGTCAGATACCCGGTGGAGGGCATCATCTCGCCGTAGTAATAGTCGGCAAAGTCGCCGTAGGCGTACTCGTCGAAATAATCCACCGTCCGCCAGGAAAGAAGCCTTGCCTTGTCGGTCTGCCCTTCTTCCCGGAACCGGTCGATGGCCTTTTGCAGTTTTACCCGGCGGCGGATCAGGGGAATGTCCTGCCCCACCAGCTCACTGACCCGCGCTTTCAGGGTCGAAGCGGAAAAATCCTTTGCCCCCGCAACGCTGATGTACACGCTGGAACCCAGCGTGCAGGTCATTTTTGCCGTCGCCTCCGGCCACAGCTGCCGCATGGCAAGGAAAATCGTGAACTGCGCCGTGCGGATATAGCACTCCTTGCCCGCTGGGTCGGCGTAGCGGAGCAGTCGGATTTCGCCGTTGGACGCCGCCATCGCCCGGCGCATGGACTGGCGGTCGGCCTCCGCCTCTTTCTGCCGCACGGGAATATAATTTAATGTAAAGACCTCACCGGCGATCTTCGCGGCAAGGGGTCTTTCCGTCAGCGTACTGCCGTCCAGCCCCAGCTGCTTCACCAGTTCCAGCAAACTCTGTCCCGGCTGGGGCAGTACCTTCCGTCCGTCCATTGTCAAATCCATAACGTTACCTCCTTAGGGAAATTGCACAAAACGTGTGCTATATTATAGCACACGTTTATGTTTTCTGCAAGATTTATTTTGATTTCGCCTTGCACCGCCGCAGCAGCAGATATCCAACTATGCCAATGATAAGCAGCGCCGCCATCCACGCCGGTCTTGTCCAAGCGGGGGTGGCTTGAAAAGCGAGCCGTCCATTTTTGCCTGCATTCTGTTTGAAAGCACAACCTGGAAAATATCGCCCTCGCGAA
>ENA-UESI01002143-UESI01002143.1-human-gut-metagenome-genome-assembly--contig:-NODE-2143-length-10833-cov-3.306062_pt1 | contig 10833 bp, 8 predicted proteins | sample MGYA00243005_ERZ508006 | MGnify/ENA primary metagenome ERZ508006 (study PRJEB26167, sample SAMN06115436) | human gut metagenome | host: Homo sapiens | place: China:Shandong | collected 2015-06-10... | reverse complement strand
GCGGCAGATATCCCCAAATGGGACTTCGGCTTCTTCACCGTGAACATGATCGGCTATCAGGCGCAGGTCATCCCGGCCATCCTCGCAGCGTTCACGCTGGTGTATCTGGAACGGTTCTTCCGTAAGATCTGCCCGGCAGTCATCTCCATGATCGTGGTGCCGTTCTGCAGTCTGGTGCTGTCTGTTATCATTGCACACACCGTGCTCGGTCCCATCGGCTGGAAGATTGGTTCCGTCATCTCCGATGTGGTCTACGCGGGCATTTCCGGTTCTTTCCGCGTGGTGTTCGGTGCTATCTTCGGCTTTGTGTATGCACCGCTGGTCATCACCGGCCTGCACCACATGTCCAACGCCATTGATATGCAGCTGATCGCCGACTTCGGCGGCACGATGCTGTGGCCCATGATTGCACTCTCCAACATCGCACAGGGTTCTGCCGTGCTGGGCATGATCTACCTCCAGCGCAAAAACGCTGCTGCACAGGAAGTCAATGTTCCTTCCTGCATCTCCTGCTATCTGGGTGTTACTGAGCCGGCCATGTTCGGTGTCAACCTCAACAAGTATCACTTCCCGTTTGTCTGCGGAATGATCGGCTCCGCCGTGGCCGCTGTGGTCTGTGTGTTCACCTCTACCACCGCAAACGCCATTGGCGTGGGCGGCATCCCCGGCATCCTGTCCATCCAGCCTGCCTATATGCTCAGCTTTGCCGTGTGTATGCTGATCGCTATCGTGGTTCCTTTTGTGCTGACCGTCATCGTTGGCAAGAAAAAGGGAATTGCCTGATTTTCAAGAATTGCGAGGTGCTTGCAATGGAAGCACGCAAGGATAAAGTAGTTTACCAGATTTACCCGAAATCCTTTTACGATACCAACGGCGATGGTCTGGGCGACCTGAAAGGCGTCACGGCCAAGCTGGATTATCTGGCCGACCTCGGCGTGGATTACCTATGGCTGACCCCGTTTTTTCCCTCGCCGCAGCGGGACAACGGCTATGACGTGGCGGATTACCGCGCTATCGACCCGCGCTACGGCACGATGGAAGATTTGGAAGAACTCATCCGCGAAGCGGACAAGCGCGGCATTGGCCTGATGTTGGATATGGTGTTCAACCACACCTCCACCGAGCATGCATGGTTCCAGCGGGCACTGGCCGGTGAGAAAAAGTATCAGGATTACTACATCTTTAAGAACGGAACCCCGGACAATCTGCCCACAAACTGGGTGTCCAAGTTCGGTGGCCCGGCATGGCAGTATGTGCCGCAGCTGGGCAAGTGGTATCTGCACCTGTTCGATGTGACACAGGCAGACCTGAACTGGGAGAACCCGGCGGTGCGGGAAGAAATGGCCGACATCCTCCGTTTCTGGAAGGCGAAGGGAATCAAGGGATTCCGCTTTGATGTGGTCAATCTGATTTCCAAACCGGAAGTGTATGAGGACGACTTTGCGGGCGATGGCCGTCGCTTCTACACCGATGGCCGCAATGTCCACAAATACCTGAAAGAATTGGTGGCGGCAGGCGGCATCGACGGCATGGTGACGGTGGGCGAAATGTCCTCCACCTCGTTGGAAAACTGCATCGGATACACTGCTGCGGGCAACCATGAACTGTCCATGTGCTTCAACTTCCATCATCTGAAGGTGGACTACAAGAACGGCGACAAATGGGCACTGATGCCTGCCGACCATCTTGCGCTGAAGAAGCTGTTCCAGACATGGCAGGAGGGGATGCAGGCGCATGACGGCTGGAATGCGCTGTTCTGGTGTAATCACGACCAGCCCCGTGCCGTGAGTCGCTTTGGCAGCGATACGGCCTACTGGAAGGAAAGTGCCAAGATGCTGGCCGCCGCTATCCACTTTATGCGCGGTACGCCGTATATCTATCAGGGCGAAGAATTGGGAATGACCAATGCGCACTTTACCTCCATTGACCAGTACCGGGATGTAGAAAGCCTGAATTACTACAACATCCTGCGCGGCGAGGGCAAGTCCGAGGCCGAAACGCTCGACATCATCGCCCAGCGCAGCCGCGACAACGGCCGCACTCCGATGCAGTGGGATGCCAGCGCGAACGCAGGCTTCACCACCGGTACGCCGTGGATCGGCACCGCCGATAACTATCAGGCCATCAACGCCGCCGCCGAGATGGACGACCCGGACTCGGTGCGCAGTTTCTACAAGACGCTGGTGCACCTGCGCAAACAGCACAAGGTCATCAGCGAGGGGAAAATCGAGTTCCTCTTCCCGGAAAATGCCGACCTGCTGGCCTACCGCCGCTATGGTGCGCCGGACGGAGAAGAGCTGCTGGTGCTGTGCAACCTGACAGCGCACGAAGTACCCGTCACCCTGCCGGAGGGCTGGGCCGGTGCGGAAAAGCTGCTGGGCAACTACACGGAAACGGCTGCTGCGCTGCGCCCGTATGAGTGCACCGTTCTGAAAAAATAAAACAGAGTGCGCCCTGCTGGACGCACCCTGCCAAAATCCACATACGACAGCGATATGAGAAACAGAGCGTTCCCCATCGGGAACGCTCTGTTTTTCTTTACTGGTGGTATGATGAGCCTGTTCTGCCTGCCATGCGGCAAGCTCGCGTTTGAAAACACACTTTCAGAAGCCCAGGCAAGGCCCACCAGCAGGAACAGGACATACAGCACCGGGCTGAAGCCCTCCAGGGCCATGGTCAGCAGGAAGGCTGCCAGGAAGCTGCCGGACAGCAGCAGGGCGCCGAAGCGGATGGTCTTCCGGCGGCCGATGCGGCTGGCAACGGTACCGATGGGGATATAGCTGAGGATCGCGCCGCCGGTGGCAATGGTCAGGCAGGTATTGGCCTGGCCCAGGCTCATGCCCCAGATGTTCTCCGCGTACACGGAAAACCAGGTGGATACGCCGTTGTAGCCCACGAACCACAGGCTGATGGACACCAGCAGGAAGGTCAGGCTCTTTTTCACACCCGCCGGAAGGGTGTCGCCCTGGGCGGTGTGCTCCGTCAGGTCGTCCTCGGGGTGCTTGCGCTCGTATTCCTGCTGCTTTTTTACCAGCTCCGGCTCGTTGACGAAGAACATGACAACGGCCAGGGCCGCCGCCATAATGCCTGCCACAATGGCGAACAGCGGGAAGAAGCTGACATAGGTCTCGCTCTTTACATGGTACAGGAAGGTGGTGATCAGCAGATACAGGATACCGCCCACCGCGCCCATCAGATTGATGATGGCGTTGGCCTTGGAGCGCAGAGGCTTGGGGGTAATATCCGGCATCAGGGCCACGGCAGGGCTGCGATAGGTGCCCATGGCAACCAGCAGCAGGCCCAGCACGCAGATAAACAGGGCAATCTTGCCGCCGCCGGGGGCTGCGTGGTAGCTGTCGGCAAACAGGGGCAGCAGAAGCATCAGGCAGATGGCGGCCAGAGTACCGAACAGGATAAAGGGGCGGCGGCGGCCCAGGCGGGAGGTGCATTTGTCGGACAGCCCGCCGAACAGCGGCAGCAGGAACAGAGCCATCACATTGTCCGCTGCCATGATGGCGCCGGAAATGGTCTCGTTCAGGTGAAAGGTGTTCGTCAGAATCAGGGGAACCAGATTGTCATACATCTGCCAGAAGGCACAGATGGACAGGAACGCGAAGCCCACCAGGACTGTGCGCTTGGTGTCGAGTTTCATGAGATGTCCTCCCTATTGGGAACGCCCTGAGCTGCTTCCACAAAAAGCGGCGCTTTCGGCTCCCTTTCTTTGTAGCTTTATTATAAACCTCTTTTCTGCAAAAGTCCAGAGGCAGAGAGAAGGTTGTTCAAATAATTCAGCACCCGCTTTTTATCCAGGGACCACAGCGGCGCGACCAGCCCCCGCCGGGCTCCGTCCCCGGTAATGCGGTGCACAACGGTGCTTTCCGGGAACTGCCGGAGGCATTCCACAAGGATTTCCCCGTATTCCTCCAATTCCAGGCACCGGAATGCACCCCGGGCGTAGTCCGCCGCCAGAGGGGCATCCGCCATGACGTGGAGCAGATGGAATTTGACCCCCTCTGTGCCCGCCTGGGCCACCTGCCGGGCGGACTCCACCATATCCTGCTCTGTTTCTCCCGGCAGGCCCAGAATCAGGTGGGTCACGGTCTCCAGCCCCGCAGCATGGAGGCGCTGCACCGCGTCAAAATAAACGCCTGTATCATAGCCCCGGTTCATGGCCCGGGCGGTTTTCTCATGGACCGTTTGAAGGCCCAGCTCCACGCTGACGTATTTCTCCTTCGCCAGTTCCGATAGAAGCGCCACGGTCTCCGGCGGCAGGCAGTCCGGGCGGGTGGCAACCGCGATTCCCACGATCTCTTCCGGAGCCATGGCCGCCCGGTACATATCTTCCAGGCGGTCAAGGGGGCCATAGGTATTGGTAAAGGACTGGAAATAGGCAATGTATTTTCCGCCCTTGCACTTTTTCTCCACCCATTTCTTCGCCTCAGTCAGCTGGGCCTGGATGTTCTCCCCTGTGGCCGCGAACTCTCCGCTGCCGGAGCCGGAGCAGAACCGGCAGCCGCCTGTGCCCCGGGTGCCGTCCCGATTGGGGCAGGTGAAGCCGCCGTCCAGGGAGAGCTTATAGACCTTGCAGCCAAAGCGCTGCCGATAGAATTCATTGGCGGTAAGCATAAAGGGCCTCCTTCGTGCAGATTTTTGAATGGACATGAAAAAATCCCGCAGATGAAACCATCTGCGGGATTGGCGACCCGGAACGGACTCGAACCGTCGACCTCCAGCGTGACAGGCTGGCGTGCTAACCGACTGCACCACCGGGCCAGATAATGGTGGGAACAACAGGGCTCGAACCTGTGACCTCCTGCTTGTAAGGCAGATGCTCTCCCAGCTGAGCTATGCTCCCGAACTTGGCCGTCGCTTCTGACTGGTCATCAGCGACAAGACGTATTATACAGGAAAGCCAACGTTTTGTCAAGCAAATTTTGCCTTTTTTTCAAAAAACTTTTCATTCTGTGAAACGGCGGTTTTTCCTCCGTTTCACAGAGAAAATCAAATTTTCTTCAAAAGTTCCTGAATATCCTCCGGTGTGAAGGTATAAACCGTATCGCAGAACTGGCACTCCACCGGGAATGCCTTTCCCTCCCGGGCAATGTCGCCCAGCTCTTCCCGGCCCAGGCTGATGAGCGCCTGCTCCACCCGGTCCCGGGTGCAGTAGCACTTATAGGACACGGGAACCGTCTCCATAAACACCACACCCAGATCACCGCAGACCTGCCCCAGAATATCCTCCGGAGTCATGCCGCTTTCCAGCATGGGCGTCACGGCACCGGCACGCTGAATGCCGGCTTCCAGCTTATCAATGATCTCATCCGGGGCCCCGGGCAAAAGCTGGATAAGGTATCCCCCGGCGACCTTGACGCTGTGATCCCGGTCCACCAGCACCCCCAGGGCACAGGCCGTGGGCACCTGCTCACTCTGAACAAAGTAAGCGGTCACATCATCGCCGATCTCGCCGGATACCAGCTGCACGGAACCGATGTAAGGCTCCTTCATCTGCAGGTCCCGGATCACCGTCAGGGTGCCGTCTGTGCCCACTGTGGCCCCCACGTCCAGCTTGCCGGGGTATTTCTCCACCAGGGGCACATTGGGCTCTGTGACGCAGCCACGGACGTTGCCCACGGCATCGGAGACCACGGTAATGGTCCCGATGGGGCCGCCGCCCCGGATCTGCAAGGTCATGGAGCCGTTTTCCACCTTCTGCATATTGCCCATCATGGATGCCGCCGTCAGAGCCCGTCCGAAAGCCGCTGTGGCGTTGGGTGTAGTCTTCTGAATCTGCGCACCCCGGCGCACAAGCTCTGTGGAGCAGATGGCTGCAACCTTCACAAAGCCATCCATGCTCATACCGCGAACCAGATAATCGCTCATTTGATAATTCCCTTTCTTGCTTTGATATAAATACGCTGCTCTCCCGCCTCAGGAGGTGCCATGCGGCAGTCGCCATAGACGGCGATTTTGGTAAAGCCCGCCTGCTTTAAGTAGTCTACCAGTGTTTCCGCAGAGTAGGCGTACTCCCGGTGCTCCTCAAAAGAGCGGCTCCAGAGCTTTCCCTGCCGCTGGAACAGGTCCATGCCATAGGAGCAGATGTTGGTCTGCCGGTCAAATTCGCCCCGCCAGACGCAGTAAACATCGTCATCCTCATCCAGGAATACCTGCCCATCCATAGCGCGGAGCTTTTCCGGGGTATTCACATCGAAAATAAAGATCCCGCCGGGATTCAGTGCCCGATATACCCGCCGAATGGCTTCCCGGCAGCTTTTGGGCTCGGTGATATAGTCCAGGCTGTCCAGGGCGCACACAGCCAGATCTATAGCCCGGGGCAGGGCCAGCCGCTCCAGGCGCTGGCAGGAAAAGAAGGGCCGGGGCATCAAGTCCATGGTCTTCTGCTGTGCCACAGTCAGCATTTCCTCGGACATATCCACCCCGGTGGTGGGAATGCCCATGCGGGCCAGAATCGCCGTCACAGAGCCCGTGCCGCAGGCCAGATCCACCGCCGTCCTGGGGTGCAGGCCCTCCGCCGCGAGAATCTGCCGGTAAAAGGCCACCGTGGCCTCATAGTCCACATCGTTGGTCAGGCGGTCATAGCTGACCGCCAGCGCTTTGTACGCGTTCATACTGCCTCCATATACTCAGAAGGGGCGGCTGACAGCCGCCCCTGAGTTATTTTTATCGCTTAAAGATGCTGAAGATTTCATCGATATCGCTGATATCGCCGGACTTCACAGGCTTCTGGGTTCCGGCCAGAGGTGCGCCGATATCATCGGCGGGGGTCACAGCGGCAGAAGCCTTGGGCGCGAAGGTGCCATCGGCATTCTCAAAGCCGGTTGCAATGACGGTGACCCGCATCTCATCCTGGCACTCCTCGGAGAAGGTTGCACCGAAGATGATGTTTGCCTCAGGATTTGCAGCTTCCTGCACGATCCCAGCGGCGGTCTCCACATCGTCCAGAGTCATCTCGGCGGAGCCGGTGATGTTGATCAGGACGCCGGTAGCGCCGTTGATGGAGGTCTCCAGCAGGGGGCTGGAAACGGCAGCGGTTGCGGCCTGCTCGGCCTTCTCCCGGCCGGAAGCGGTGCCAACGCCCATATGGGCCCGGCCTGCGGACTTCATAACGGCGGAAACGTCCGCAAAGTCCAGGTTGATGATGACGTTCTTGGAGAAGCCCACCAGCTCGGAAATGGAGGTAACGGCCTGCTTCAGCACATCGTCTGCAATGCCGAAGGCATTGGCAAAGGTGATTTTCTGATCGGTGACGTATTTCAGCCGGTCATTGGGGATGATGATCAGGGAGTCCACCTTACCCTTCAGGTCGGCAATGCCCTGCTCGGCCTGACGCATCCGGTTGGCACCCTCAAACTTGAAGGGCTTGGTCACAACGCCCACGGTCAGGATCCCCGCCTCGTGGGCCAACTCTGCCACAATGGGTGCCGCGCCGGTGCCGGTGCCGCCGCCCATACCGGCGGTGATGAACACCATGTCCGTCCCTTCCAGGACCTGTGCCAGGGCGGAGCGGCTCTCCTCAGCGGACTTCTTGCCAATCTCGGGCTTGGAGCCTGCACCCATGCCGTTTGTCAGCTTCTCGCCGATCTGCACCTTGTTCTTGCAGACGGACTTGTTCAGGTCCTGCTTATCCGTATTCACGGCCACAAATTCCACACCGTTGACACCGGATTCGATCATCCGGTTAATAACATTATTGCCTGCGCCGCCGACACCGATCACCTTGATCTTAACGACGCGATCCTGAATGGTTTCAGACATACATTCTTTCCTCCTATGTATCTTTTTGCAGTTTGAGCCCGACCGCTTCTGCATAATATCCGAATCGTACCTTTCTATTTTAGCTTGTTCTGGGTGATAGGTCAATAGAAAATCTTCGAAATCCACAAAAAATTCATGGAACTCTTTTGGAATGCCCCCGCTTAGGAGCTGAATGGTGTTAAGACCACCTGGTTTTCCCGGATGGTAAAGCTCACATCCAGGATTCCCGTGGTATAGTCCGCCATCTGCAAAATGGCATCGTACATACAGGCGATCTTATAGTTCAGCGGGTGTACAGTGTCCGTTCCGTCGCCCAGATTTACCTGATATTGGGTGCCGTACCAGAGCACAATGTCATCAAGATACGTCACATCGATGCTGGCAATGGAGCCTACAATATCGTTGTCCTCCACGGCCACCAGAATTTGCAGCACCACATCCAGCTTCTCCGCGCCGGTGACCACTGTGGATGCAACCGTCGGCAGCGTCGTCTCCTCCGACGCAGCATCCGTGCCATCGGTGCTTTCCAGCGCGGCCGCAGTACGCTCCGTAGCCACACCGATCTGGCCCACCGCAGGATCCGTCAGCGTCACGCCGACGATCTGGGTGTAATTGCTGGCCGTGGAATTATTGGCCATTTCCGTGACCTTTCCATCGGAATTCATCAGCCACCAGATACCCGTATCGTCCTGAATGGCATAGACAACGCTGTCTTCCTTAATTTCAATATTAACCGTATCCGGCAGTTTTATTCCAATTCTAACACTTTTTACATATGGGAGCTTTGCTCGGATCTGGCTGGCGGCACGGGCCCGACTGAAGGTCAGCAGATTGTCCCCCTCCGTAATGCCGGAAGCCTCCTGAATGGAATAGGGGCTGTACACCGTGGCGCCGGAAACCGTAATGACCTTGACCTTAAAGAACACGGAAAGGCCGATCATGAATGCCGCTACCACCGCAAGCACGGTGATGAGCTGGACAATCAGCCGGTCCCGGTTGAAGGACGCAGGCTGCGTATAGATCACGGCAGGAGTATTGAACACATTCTGCTTTCTGCGGCGCTTTTCCGCATCCGCCGCCCGACGCTCCTTGCGCTGCTTGGCAAGATCGGAATTCTCCGCAAAGCTGTCCTTGCTGTAGCGGACCTTTTCATACCACTTGAGTATAGGATTCTGAGAAGAAAAGAAGGTTTTGAAATTTGTGGACCGCTGGGCTTTCCGCTTCTGGTTGGCCTTGCGGTAGGGCTGGTAGCCGGAATCCCCGGTCTTCGCCTTTGGGGCCTGCCGGCGTCGCTGGGACTCCCGGGCCTGCCGGGGCTTTTCGGTCCGGGTGCTCTTGCCATCTGTGCGGGGCCGCGAAGCAGCCTCCCGGCGCTGTGCGGTGCCTTCAGCCGACGGCTTTCGAGGCTGGGCCGGACGGGATGTCCCCGCAGGCCGCTCCTGCCGCTCTGCAGAAGGTTGGGCAGGGCGCTTTCGGGGGGCGGAGGCTGCCTCTGCCGGGCGCTTCTTCGCAGCCTCTTTTCTCGCTTCCACGGGCCGCCGGGGTCTTCCGCCCACATCGGACGCGCTCATCCGGGGGGCCGTTTTCTTTGGGTTCTGCTCCCCTGGGGTCCGGCTATTCTCGTTTGTATCCATGCTATGTTCCTCCGGGCCTTACTCAGACCTTGGTCAGTTCCTCAACAATGTCGCAGATGCGCTGGGTGGAATCGACCCGCGCCATGGTTTTCAGGGTCTTGCTCATGTTCTCCCGTCTCTCCGGGTCAGCCAACAGGCGGCCAATCTCATCAAAAAGCACCTGGGCGGTGCAGTCCTTTTCCACAATGGTCACCGCGGCATTCCTATCGGACAGCACCCGGGCGTTGCGCTCCTGGTGATTGTTCGTCACATTGGGCGAAGGGATCAGGATGCTGGGTGTGCCGGAAACGGCGATCTCATTGCAGGTCGCCGCGCCGGAACGGCTGATGACGATGTCCGCAGCTGCCATCTCCACAGGCATATCGTAGATATACTCCCGCATATCGATGCTGGGAGTGTGGGGCAGGTCCAGGCCGTCCTTCCGGAGCAGCTCCGGCATCCATTCCCAGCCGAAGCCGCCGGTGGCATGGATGTGGTGGAAGGGATAGCCCGCTTCCTTTTCCAGGCACATAAGCTCGGCCATGAGCTCATTCATATGCTTTGCGCCCAGGCTTCCAAAGGCAGACAGCACCACAGGCTTATCCCCCAGGCCCAGCTTCTCCCGGGCAGCCTTTTTGTCACCGTACAGGAACCCCTCCTGGACCGGCATTCCAACAACTTCTACCTTCTCGGGATGGTCGTAGTATTTTACGCTTTCTTCAAAAGCCACCAGCACCCGGCTGGCCCGATTGGCAATCATCTTGGTGGTGACACCGGGCACGGCGTTGGATTCGTGAACGCAGGTGGGAATGCCCATCTTGCTGCCGGCATACAGGGCCGGGAAGCTGGCATAGCCTCCGGTGCCGATGACCGCATCGGGCTGAAACTCCCGAAAAATCTTCTTACAGGCGCTGACGGCCTGCAAAACACAGTTGACTGCGTGGATATTCTGCTTCAGGCCTGCCAGGCTCTTTTTGCGGCTCAGGCCGGAACCCGGAAGGGTCCGCAGCTCGTAGCCCGCCTGGGGCACCAGCTTTTCTTCCATATGACCAACGGCGCCAATAAACAGCACCTTGCAGTTCGGATCGCGCCGCCGCATTTCGTTGGCGATGGCAATGGCAGGATTGATATGTCCGGCGGTACCGCCGCAGGTAAAGATAAGATTCACGTATTTGCCTCCTGAATGGTTCTTTTGCGTGATATATTTAATACGATCCCCATTTCTCCCAGATTCACCGCCAGTGCCGTGCCGCCATAGGAAAAGAAGGGCAGCGCAATGCCGGTGGAGGGCAGGAGATTCGTAACGACACACAGATTCAAAATGGTCTGCACCGCAATGAGACTGATGAGCCCCGCGGCCAGAGCCGTAGAAAATGGGCTTTGGCACGGATAAAATCAATTTCTGCCAAAAACTCGTATGACTGGAGGATGGCGGGGACCTGTGGAC
>ENA-UESI01002140-UESI01002140.1-human-gut-metagenome-genome-assembly--contig:-NODE-2140-length-10847-cov-7.651068_pt1 | contig 10847 bp, 13 predicted proteins | sample MGYA00243005_ERZ508006 | MGnify/ENA primary metagenome ERZ508006 (study PRJEB26167, sample SAMN06115436) | human gut metagenome | host: Homo sapiens | place: China:Shandong | collected 2015-06-10... | reverse complement strand
ATTATAAAGATCGACTGTATTTCCCGTCATTATAAGCCCCTCTATGCCCCGTTAGTCCTCGGCGGCGTTATCATGATGACCATTACCTTCAGTATCGTAAACCTTTGCGTGGACATTCTCTACGCTTTCATTGACCCGCGTATCAAAGCGCAGTATAAGAAAAAATAAGGAGGAAAGCGTATGGGAACATCAAAGAATCAGGAAGCGGCGTCCGGCGCGACTGTAAAGAAGCGCGGCCAGTTCAAAGAGATCTGGCGCCGCTTGAAAAAGAATAAAATGGCAATGATCGGTCTTGGAATCGTCGTTTTCCTCGTACTGATCTCCATCTTTGCAGATTTCCTGTTTGATTACAATACCGTTGTTATCAAACAGAACACAGCCATCCGCCTCCAGACTCCGAGCGCGGCTCACTGGCTCGGAACAGATGAGTTCGGACGTGATATTCTGGCACGTCTCGTTCACGGATCAAGAGTATCCTTAAGCGTTGGCGTTGTAGCCGTATCCATCGCACTTCTGATCGGCGGATCCTTAGGAGCGATCGCAGGCTTCTACGGCGGAAAGATCGATAACGTGATCATGCGTATCATGGATATCTTCCTTGCGGTACCGAGCCTTCTTCTTTCCATCACGATCGTATCCGCACTTGGACCGAGCATCTTCAACTTAATGCTCGCCATCGCGATCTCTTCTGTGCCTGGCTACGCGCGAATCGTCCGGGCTTCCGTCCTTACTGTAAAGGATCAGGAATTCGTAGAGGCGGCGAAATGTATCGGAGCAAACAACTTCGAGATCATTTCCTCCCATATTCTCCCGAACTGTATGGCACCGATCATCGTTCAGGTATCTTTAAAGGTTGCATCCGCGATCCTTTCCACATCCGGCTTAAGCTTCCTTGGCCTCGGCGTAAAGGCTCCGACACCGGAGTGGGGCGCAATGCTTTCCGGCGGACGTGCTTACTTAAGAAACGCTCCGCACCTGACCGTATTCCCGGGTATTGCGATCATCATTACGATCCTTTCCCTGAACCTGTTAGGCGATGGTCTTCGTGATGCGTTAGACCCGAAACTGAAGAAGTAGGGAGGACAAAATATTGGAAGATAACAAAAACTTAATTCTTGATATCAAGGATCTTGTGATCCATTATGAGACCGATGACGGCGTTGTAGAGGCGGTAAACGGCATCGATATCCAGTTAGAGCACGGAAAAACCTTAGGACTGGTAGGAGAGACCGGATCCGGAAAGACAACGACCGCTCTTTCGATCCTGCGTCTTGTTCCGGACCCGCCGGGAGTTATTATGTCCCATCACCATTGAATCGAACATACCCAAACCATCCTCAAAACTGACGCTTTCCAGAAAAGCAATGATGGCTTCCGGCACGGTCTGCTGACAGGTCTCCACATGGCGATAGCCCGGGCGAATTTCATCGCAGGTACGGTTCAGGTCATAACCGAAGGTCTGCTCCACATATTGTTTGATTTCCGGCTTGCTGTGGCCGGTGCGTGCCAGAAAGATGGCTGCCGCTGTAGCCTGTGCGCCCTTGATGCCCTCCGGGTGGTTGTGGGTGACTTCAGCGGTCACTTTTGCCATTTCCAATGTTTTGTCCAGCGTGTCGAACAGCCAGCCTGCTGCCGACACCCGCATAGCCGAGCCGTTGCCGAAACTACCATAGGGCTTCGGATTTTCTGCGTGCAGCCACCGGCGGAACATCCCGCCGTAACCGGCATGAGGGTATGTTTCTCCCCAAATGCGCATCTCGCTCTTTGTTTCTTCAAATGTTCTCTCCGGGATGCCTTTACCTGCAATCAATCCCCGTGCCACCGCAACGGTCATGACCGTATCATCGGTGAAGTGCGATTTCTCGCTCAGCAGCGGAAAATCCTTGTGCTTGTAATTGTTGTGGTCAAATTCATAGGGACTGCCCACGATGTCACCCAAGATTGCTCCTAACATGGCTGTTTCCTCCTTTACCTATGATGCCGCTTCTGAAAATCAGCTTCGATTTGTTCTTTCCACTCTGCGCCGATGGACGCGCAGCAGGGTGCTTCCCGCATCCGGGAGACCGTCTCGCTGACAACGTGGTAGTTGACCGCCACGCCCTGTGCGTCATTCTCGAACCGCACAGCCCGGTCGGACGAGATGCCGAAGCGAGCGGCCTCCTGCACGGCGTCCATGTTGGCACCGAGGAACAGGAACTCCCAGCCGTACTGCTCTTTTTCCTGCTCGATCATCCGGCGGATCTTCTCATAGCTAAACCGCTTGCTGGCGTTTTCCAGCCCGTCCGTGGTGATTACAAAGATGACCTTTTCTGCACGCTCGTCCTCCGGCAGATGGCGCTGAATGTTCGCCATCTTCTCCACGCCGTAGCCAATGGCGTCCAGCAGCGCCGTACAGCCCCGGACGTAATAGTCCTTTTCGGTCAGCGGTGCAACAGCCTTCAGTGGGAAACGGTCGTGCAGCAGCTGCACCTCATGGTCGAACAGGATCGTGGTCACGTTGGCCTCGCCCTCCTGCTCCTTCTGCCGGGTCAGCATAGCATTGAACCCGCCGATGGTATCCTGCTCCAGCCCGCCCATGGAACCGCTGCGGTCCAGAATGAAAACAAGCTCGGTAAGATTTTTCTTCACAACAATGCCCTCCGTTTTGTGGTGTATCGCTTTCGTTGGCAAAAGGATACCACAAACCGGAGGGCAAAAGGTCAACGGGCAGGCGACAAATCACGCACCCAGCTGTTCCTGATCGTATTCAAACAATAGCGTATTGACCTGATTGATGTTATAGATTTTGTGTTCCAGACAGTACCGCACGATCCAGTCCCGCTTGGAGCCATCCGAAAAGGCATAGCCCGCGCTCTTGAGCAGGTCGATGGTCTCATCCTCCGACAGATGCAGCCCCACCGCAAAGGCCAGCACCGTTTTCTTTTTGGGGTTGTAGTCGCGATTGCACTGAATTTTGGAGAAATGCTGCCGGGAGATGTTGGACTGCTTGTATACGGTGGAGTCTTTCAGCCCCCGCTCGTCAATGAGCCGCAGCAGCCGGGTGGTGAAGCTCTCGCCAAGGTTGTCCATCAGGCTTTCCAGACTGCGGGCTGTCCTGGGTGCCGCGGCGGGTGCCGGAACTGCACCCAGCATCGGCAGGGCAGCATCTTCTTCCAGAAGCCTCCGCCGCTCTGACAATTCCCTGCGCCGACGGCCAAATCCGTAGCTTTCATCGTTCTGTGCTACATAGTGGTCGTCAATGTACTCCTCCACCGAGGCGAACAGCTTCCGGCTCACGGCCAGCGAGTCCCGGTCGTAAAGCACCAGATACACGGTCAGGTCGTGCTCCATGACGTACTGCGTGATGGTGTCCACCGCAATGCGGAAAGCCTGCTCCTTGGGGTAGCCGTAGTTTCCGCTGGACAGCAGCGGAAAGGCCACGCTCTCGCAGTGGTACTCTGCGGCTAATTCCAGTGCAGAGTGGTAGGCACCGGCTAATTGTTCAGCTTCGCCGAACCCGCCGCCGTGCCACGCCGGGCAGACTGCATGGAAAACGTACTTTGCCGACAGCCCGAATGCCGGGGTACACACGGCTCTGCCCAAATCGCAACGGCCGATGGCTTCACAGGCGGCGGTCAACTCTTGCTCCCCTGCCGCCTGATAGATGGCACGGCTGGTGCCGCTGCCCTGCAAAAGGTTCCGGTTGGCCGGGTTGACGATGGCATCCGCTGCCACCTTGGTGATGTCGTTGCGGATCATCAGAAACGGCATATCATCCATCCCTTTATATCAAGTTTTGCCTTTGAAATCAGAGAGAATCATAGTATTGATGTATTTTCTCGGCCATCAGTTCCCGACGCCTTTGTAGAAAATCCTGATAGTCGCCAATCTCCATGCTTTCAAATCCGTCTGGAATACAATTCTGTTTAAGATTTTCAGCCAGCCTATCTTGTTCTATGATTCCACCATAAACAGGCTTTTTCGTATTGCATTGCCCTATCACTTCAGTCATATAGTGGGCTGGCGAACTATCTTTAATTTTAATGTTGATTTCCTGTTGAATAAAAGCATAATTCGCAATTTGATTGTATTGTGCTTGCACAATTCCATTTTTTATCAAGTAATTTTTCGGGAACAAATGGTGAATATCGCCTCTGTTTTCCAACATGGACTCAATATCAATTTCCATCGACAAAAAGCCTTTATCGTGTGCCTTGACCTGTGCCACAAGGAACATATTAAAATATGGACTACTCGCAACCGATGTGTTCAGCCGTTGAACAAGATTTACCTTCCAGTACGCCTCAGATAATTCGCCCGCCTCTGTGATATTCAGGTACTGCATCGGATCATCATAAGCAAAGAATTTCTTAATGTCGTAATCAAATGCAGACTCTGGCGAGCCAGAAGAATATCTTCCCGTCAAAATAGACAAAGCCAGCCACTTGCGTACAATCTTTTCAATTTTATTACTATCCACTTTTCGTTCACGAAGTGCAAGAAAAAGCGCATAGCCAAAGTTCAAAACATTTTGTGAACGAATCAGCGATTTTTTCACAATTCCCGCTGAGCGCACAATCATCAAATACCGTTCGTAATTTGTCTGATTCACCGCTTGCAGAACTGCCTCATGTAATTGATCGAACGACCTTTCTTCTATTTCGATCTTAAATTCACGCGTTTCAAAATCTCGACCTGAAAGCAAGCTAACCAAATCTGCTAGCTTTCCTCGCTTGAATTTATATGTAAATGCAACACGAAGAATATCCGTATAACATGTGCGATAAATCGGTGCATTCTTTGCAGCTGACCACTTTATAGCTTCAAATTCCGGTCTCGCCGCAAATTCAGCATCATTTTTCTTGATTTCTTTCAAATCCTCCGGAGACTCCAACAAATGACAGAAGTAATCAATCGTTTTTCGGGTCACATTTCCATTATATATTTCATTCGAAGAAAACATCGGTGTACAAGGGGTACAAACAAGATAAAATAGAAATGAGGGGCGATAGAGCGGAAATGTCAGATTTTCCACTCTATCTGAACACGGTCGCTGGTGGCCTTGATTGTAGAGATCAAACCATCGGCGGCTTTTCTTTTGTCGTCAAAATCTATGCTGTCCCAGTTGTCGAGATAATAGGATAACTTCTTTATCTGCTGGGGAGATATGGTTTCAACGCTCAATTCGGCGATTGCCTTTGAAATGGTCTGGCGTCGGGTGTCCAGTTCTTCAATTTTTTTGTTGGCGTAGGAAAGCAAGGTCGCATTGGCTCCGGTCAGCGTATCCAGCAGCTTTTCAATTTCTGCCTCCACCTGTGCCAGCTCCACTTGATAGGCGGTCAGTTTCGGATTGACTTTTTCCTCTCTGCCGTGGAGTATCTGAAAGTCTTTGAACTTTTCCTGCATGGCCGAGAAAATGAATTGCTCAAATTCTTCTTTGCGGATTTTCCCGCAGCCCGGACAGCCTTTGTTTTCCGTCCGTTTGGTACAGCGGAAATATCCGGTGCTGTTTGGTACATGGGTGGCTTTCAGCGCATACCCACAATGCCCGCATTTGATTTTTCCGGCCAGCCAAGTATTTTTCGGTTTCCGTCCCTGCTGGAAGGTGGTATTTGCCATAAGTTTTTTCCGGCATTTCAGCCATGTGTCAGAGGAAATGAGTGCTTCATGGGGAGCGATAACAAGTATCTGGTCTTTTAAGCACCTGTCCTTGTCCTCCTTCACATCCCGCCCCTGATAGAGATAGCAGCCGTTTGTTCCGGCAAAGTCAGAAGCGTCATTGACAATCGCTGCACCCTGACTCTTGAAAATTCGTACAGCTCCAAATCGGCCTGTGCGTAAACGGGGTTTCTTAAAAGCTGGGAAAGAAATGTACGGAACATGGATTTGCCATAAATTTTTATGTCATGTTCCTCGAAGTATCGGGTAATATCTCCGAAGGAGGTTTCCGGTTCAGCGTACATTTCAAACATCAGCCGAACATGGTCGGCGGCTACGGGGTCGGCAACCATTTTCTTTGTGCGGATACCCTCTACCACAGTAGGCTCTAACTGATAACCGTATGGTGCCTGTCCGCTCATGTGAAAGCCTTTCAGGCACCGGGAATAGTAGGCGTCTGTGACACGCTTCTGAATTGTCTCACGTTCAAGCTGGGCGAATACAATGCAGATATTCAGCATGGCCCGGCCCATCGGGGTCGAAGTATCAAACTTTTCCGTGGAGGATACAAACTCCACATCGTACTCTTGAAACAGCTCCATCATCGTTGCAAAGTCCAGAATAGAGCGGCTTATACGGTCCAGCTTGTACACGATGACCCGCCGGACCTTTCCCTTGCGGATCTCGCCCAGCAGCTTTTGAAACTCCGGTCTGTCCGTGTTCTTACCGGAATAGCCTTTGTCCTTGAATACCCGGCAGCTCCCGCCTTTCAATTCATACTTGCAAAAGTCGATCTGACTTTCAATGCTGATACTGTCCTTGCGGTCTACTGACTGTCTTGCGTAAATACAATCTTCTCTGATAAATTCCATATTGGGCTCCTTTCCTTGTTGGAATGGAGCTACCAACCTTACAACTATATTATACCATCAGCAGCCCCGGACAACAATGTTGCGAATGATTAGGGAAATCTGTCCCTATATTTGCTGAACACCTCGTAAAGACAACGCTCAATTTCTTTTTTGCGCTGTTCTTTCTCCTTCGGGGGAAGTACCGGCGTGAGGCTTTCCAGCACAATGATCTTCCCTTGAAATGCGACAGACTTTGTTTCTCGTTCATAAGTGACAGCTTGCGTCATTGAAAACCTCCTTTGCGAAAGTGCGTGTATATGCCAGCCTTTCCCACTTGTCCCGTGGGGAAATGTCAAAAGACGGCACCCAGCAGGTGCCGCCCTTTGAGCTTTCTCCACTTCGGGTCAATGTGGCCCGAGATCAGTAAGGACTGGAAAGGTACTTTTCTTTGGCGTCCTCCACGCTGTTGAGGTCGAATACTTCATAAAGCTGCCCCACAACACGCCGTATATCCTTCTTTGAAAATCCGCAGTCCTCCATTGCCATAATGACATAACCACGGCAGGCGTCATTGCTCCATTCGTCCGGTTCCAAGCCGGGGATCATTCCAAACGCATTTCCCATAAAGTGCTCCTTTTTTGAAAAGATGGGGAGCCACGCCGGATCGGTTGGCCTATCATCAGACAGCATTGCCGGGGGCTCCCCATAGGTTTTCACTTCATTTCAGACACACCGGACGGGCATAGGCTTCATGCCCCATAGTATTTCAACTCTCCCCATTCTGATGGCAAGGCGTTCTCATTGCCTGCGACGGCTCACGGCTTGCAAGGCCGCTTCAACGCTCGGACTGTGACTAAACGCAAGTATCCGGGTTCTGCGCCTGTTCCGGTGGAGCCAGCCTTGCCCCACCTATGGCATGGACCTGTTCGCTCGCTCAGTTTTACAAAGACTGTATTCTCTGAAATCTGAGGTCATGGCGGGTCTGTCACACAGCGCGTTCCCCTTCGTATCCGGGTGTCTTTTTATTCAATTTTCAATCTGCATGAGGCTTGTCTGAACCTCGGGCCATTGTGACCCGAAGTGTTTTACCTCTCATAAGCCATTTCATTTTCCGGCCTAAATCGGTACGCCTTACAAAGAATTTTTCAAAATTTTTTCTAAGCGACGCAGACCTCGCTCGATTGCGACACATACCCTCTTATAAAGAATTCTGTATCATGCATCTTGTCCGTTATTTGCTGTCTGATTTCATTTTGTTGTCCTATAAACAGCAGATAAGAGCCATTTTATCATAGATTCATTTTTAAATCCACATCTATTTGATAAAAACAGCAAAAATGGGCAGATATATGTGTGATACATACATCTGCCCGTACTTATGATTGTTATAATCTTGCAATTTATTTTACCGTAATATTGCTTGGATGGAAAAAAGGAACGGTGTCTTATGTGATTTATTTATTGATCGGCTTAGTTGGAGTTCCGGTGTTTTCAAGTTTTTCGGCAGGCCCAGCAAAATTATTTGGACCGACAGGTGGTTATCTGATCGGATTTATTTTTCTGGCAATGATCAGTGGCTGGTTTATTGAGAAGTTTCCGGGAAAAAGAGTGATGTATTTTGTCGGGATGGTTTTAGGAACGGCAGTCTGTTATGCACTTGGAACAGCATGGCTTGCTTATGAGGCAGAAATGACATTCCAGGCAGCTTTGATGGCTGGTGTGATCCCATTTATAATTGGTGATATCGCAAAAATGATCGTGGCGATCATTGTAGCACCGATGATTAAGAATCCTTTAGTAAAAGCCGGATATATCAAATAAGAAGGTTTACATCATTAGAGGTACAATACAGTTGGCTTTCAATATCTAAAATTAATAAATTGCGCAAAGACAGGAGGTTGTCAGTGCATAGGCATATTCAGATGTATGATAGAGTGCGTCTGTGATAAAATGTGTTTATGTGTGATAACCTCTTGTTGTTTTGTGAAAAAATGTATAAAATAATTTTTACATTGTGATAGTAATTTCACAGTCGAAAAAATAGAGAACAGGAAAAAGTATGAATCAGAAAGTTGTATTTTTAGATGTAGACGGAACAATTGTAAACGATAAAGGCATTATCCCGGAATCAACCCAAATTGCGATCAGAAAGGCGGTAGAGAACGGCCACAAACTGGTCGTGTGCAGTGGACGAAGTCTTTTTCAATTGCCGCAGATGCTATTGGATCTTGGATTCAGTGGAATGGTTACGGTGACACTTCTTGAGAAAGGAAATGATATTGCGGTTCATATCTATGAGCGGCATACAGTGCTGAGCAAGATGCTGGAACATCTCGGCGTAAGCCCGGAAGTTGCAAAAGAAGATGCGTGTAAGTTAGAGCATGACCTGAGTGATGAGAGTTTTACTAGGATAAAGGAGCACTTCCACAAGGTGATTGGGGAAGTTGAATAGCGGATAAAATAAACTCCCCCCGTCGGATGGTATGCTCCCCGTCAAGAGGACAATAAAAAATAATAAATTTTTGTATCGTCAGCCATGCTATGGCTGGCGATATTTTATGCTGCTTTTGTATATTGCTCATGATATTTCATTGGTGTCATTACATGCAGTTTCCTTTGAAGTCGTTGGTTGTTGTAGTAATCTATGTAATTAGCTATCGCAGTAATCAAAGAGCTTCTGTCATTAAAACGCTGTTTATAATACATTTCTCGTTTTAGAATTCCCCAAAACCCTTCCATTGGTCCATTGTCAATACAGTGGGCAACTCTAGACATACTCTGCTTCATATGATGTTTTTTTAATCTAGTATAAAACTGTGCGCTTGTATATTGAAAGCCTCGATCAGAATGAACTAATGGGTGTGCATCTGGCTCCTGACGAACAGCCTCATCAAACGTGTCCATAACTAATGGATTATCATTATGATCGCTGATTTTAAAGGAAACAATCCTTCTATCATATAAATCTAAAATAGCACTCAGATAAACTTTATGAACTTCTATTCCGTTGTAGTATTTAAATTCAGAAACATCTGTAAGCCACTTTTCATTCGGTTTTTCGGCGTGAAATTCACGGTGTAAATAGTTTTTTGCTATGTGATCAGGATTTCTGTCTCCTCTGGTACAACTCTTAGGTTTCCATTTAATATTTGATTTTATATCGTATTTCCTACAAATACGAAGTACTCGTTTATCATTCACATGAATTCCTTTATGTCCATCTAATTCATCACGAATCCTTCGGTATCCCATATCTGGATGCTGGTTATGAATCCTTTGGATTTCAGTGGATAGTCTTTCGTTTCGAAGTTCATTATTACTTTTCGGATATTTTACCCAGCGGTAATACGCAGAACGTGTAACATTAAGATATTTACAAAGTCTATCTATGGGATAATGCTTAGTAGACGATAGTTTTTGGATGGCTTCATATTCGGCTAACCGATGGATTAAAGATAGCGCCCCCTCCTTTCCAGTTCTCTGACTTTTTTTAACAGATCATTCTCCATTTGTAAGTCTAGATTTCTTCTTTCTAGTTCAGCTATCTTGTCACGTAGCTCTTCTTCAGGTGTTCTGCTTGGAAGAGAAGCTATACGACGTCCACGTCTGTCTTCCAGACCCGCTTGACCCATCTTTTCGTATCGTATTACCCAATTGCGAACTTGTTGATAGGAACAATCATATTTGAGTGCCATTGCACCATAATTCTTATCATTTGCAAGACAATCTGTTACTATTTTTAATCTCTCATCAAGTGTAGTGTTCTTTGCTTTTTTCATGTAAGCACCTCCAGTGGATGTTTTTAATATTCCACCAGAATTATACACCTTAATCCAATCGGAAAGCTGTCTGTGTGAACGAATTCCGTATTTTGTGCAAATATCCTGAAGAGATCCTTCTCCGTTAAGATAATCATTTATAGCAGATATTTTTAAATCTTTTGAATAAGATTTGTTTTTCGGTTGATTGAGTAATCCAGTTGGTCCATCATACTGATAAATAGAAATCCAATTTCGAATACTATGATGATCAACTCCCAATTCTTTTCCTGCTTGCCGTATGCCAATTTCTCCTGCAAGGTAGCGTTCGACTATTTTTACTTTTTCTACTGGTTCTATCTTACTCTTTCTGAACATGAAAATACCCCCATATAGGACTTTTATATTTCATTGTCCTATATGAGGGTAGCATATCAAACTTGCAGGGCGTTATTTTTGCTATTTTGCATGGCTCGTAGCGTTCACAAATTCTTCACAAAAAATTAGCACTCACCTCTTGTTATTACAGCGTAGCTTTTGTCTTAGTTCATAGAGTGCCGTAAAGTGCCTATTTACAGGCTTTTCACGGGTTTTATGAATT
>ENA-UESI01002137-UESI01002137.1-human-gut-metagenome-genome-assembly--contig:-NODE-2137-length-10862-cov-3.438016_pt1 | contig 10862 bp, 10 predicted proteins | sample MGYA00243005_ERZ508006 | MGnify/ENA primary metagenome ERZ508006 (study PRJEB26167, sample SAMN06115436) | human gut metagenome | host: Homo sapiens | place: China:Shandong | collected 2015-06-10... | reverse complement strand
TTCGGTTTTAGGTTGTGTGTTCTAAGAGACTTCCCAACCGCTTGATTAAGAAGTCTTTTAGAGCATACAACACCCTCGAAGAGACCAAAGGTCTGGAAGCGCTCTCTGGATTCCGCGGAGAATCAGTTCGGGTTCAGGCAGTCGTTCAGCTGCTCAGGGGTAGTTTGCAGGGCCCAGGTGGGTCAACATGAACCAGATACTCCGAGATGGGGACCTCCGATCCAGGAACACAAAATAAAATTGAAACAAATTTTATAACATCAACCTTGACAGATCAATTTGAAAAATCTTATACTGACACAAAGCACTTGGATAAGAGTTCTGAGGTAGGTCTGCAGAAACATGTAGTTTGGGAGAATGCTTGTTTTGGTAGATTTCACAGGTATGGAATGCTGCGCAATTGGTGTTTAATTTTTAAAATATCTGGAAAGGGATGAGTCATCATGGGTAACACAGTTGGAAGCAAATTGAAAGAGCTACGAACTTCCAAGGGCATGACGCTGAAGGAGCTGGGAGATGCGTCCGGTTTGTCTGTAGGGTATCTCTCTCAGTTGGAGCAGGGCAAGAGTTCCATTGCCATCAACCGTCTTGGGAAAATCGCGGAATGCCTTGGTGTAAATATGCGGTATTTTATTTCTGAAGAACTGCAGAATGAAAACCCGGTGATGAAATCCTATGAGAATGAAGTCCTTTATATTGAGAGTGAACTGAGCATTCAATACCGGATTACCAACAACATGAACAGCATGAATATGCTTCCCAAAATTGATGTCATTATGCCGGGATTTACGACGGAAGGGATGCACTACCATAAAGGTGAGGAGTTCATTTATGTTCTGGAAGGCATTTTGACCCTGGAACTGGATGGGAAAACTCATACGCTTTACCCGGGGGACACGGCGCACTACGACACAATCAATGTGCATAGCTGGAGCAATCATACTAATAAACTTGTGAAGGTGCTTATGGTCTCTGTGCCAAATTCTTTTCTGCAGGATACGAAGTGATTTAACTGAGCGGCTATAATCTAAATAAGAAGGGCGAGAACCGACGATGTGTTCTCGCCCTTCTTGTTATGTGCGAAAACGGTCATTGCGGCGCCCTACCAATTTGTGCAGCACAGCATATTTTACAAAAACAAATATAATATTTGTAAAAATTCATAAATATGAAAAAATATATTTACAAATTCGTTAAAATGAATTATAGTTAAAAATATCAAATCTGCAGAAGAAGTTGAAGGTAGAAGAAAGCCCCATGTACTCAGCAAATATTCCAGAGCAGATTTCACGCAAAGCATTAACCTGCGCGAGCTAAAGATGAACAAGGAGGAAGAGCATATGAACACTGCACCTAAAGGAATGTATGTGCCCATTGTGACCCCATTTCGTGAGGATCAGAGCATTGATTTCGACGCGTTCAAGAAAGTGATCGATTATGCCATTGAAAACGGCGTAGATGGGATGCTGATTGCCGGCGGCACCGGCGAGTACCACATGATGCGGCTGGAGGAGCAGAAGGAGGTTATCAGAAAGGGTTGCGAGTACGTGGCAGGACGGGTGCCGGTGATCGCCGGCGTGGGAGCCTCCACGCCCTCCGTCACCATTGAGATGGCGAATTTTGCGGCGGACTGCGGTGCAAACTGGGGATTGGTGCTGCCACCCTACTACCAGCCTACCACCCGACAGGGGATCATCGATTTCTATCGGGAGATTGCCTCAGGCTCTAAGATCGGCATTATGGTCTACAACAACCCGCTAGCTACTGCTGTGGACTTGGATCCCGAACTAGTCTATGAGCTGGCGCAGATCGACAACATCGTTTCACTCAAGGACACGGCAGACCTGCTGCATACCAGCGCGGTGGTGGCGATGGTTAAGGATATGGAGGACTTCACGGTTTTCCAGGGCTATGAGCATGCGATTTTGCCGGGACTCCTGCTAGGCGCAGAGGGTGGTTTTGCCATTTTGATGAATGCCCTGCCTAGGGAATATGCCAAGATGTATGCCTTGGCGAAGGAGGGCCGATGGGCCGAGGCCGTGGAGGTCAATCTGAGCATGGCGGGTCTATACATGGCCATGGAGGCGGAACCCTATCCCGCGCCGGTTAAGGCGGCTATGAACATGATGGGAATTCCCGCTGGGTGTGTCAGAAAGCCTCTGGTAGATGCCTCCGACGGGCTGAAGGCGAAGATGAGGGAGGATCTAAAGAAGCTGGGCTATGCCGTCTGAGGCGGATAGGATCCGACCGGGCGGGGAAAGGAGGGACCGAGGGTGTTCGCGGATACAGTTTACATCAACGGTAGAATATACACCATGGAGTGCGAGGGCGAAGCTACGGAGGCCTTTGCCGTAAGGGATCATAAAATCTTGGCGGTGGGCGCCACGGAGGAGATATCCTCCATCGCCTGCAATAAAATCGTGGATCTCAAGGGAAGGACTGTTTTACCGGGCTTTATCGACGCGCACCTGCACCTTCTGGCCTATGGTGCGGGCTTGCTCAGCGTAGAGCTTCGGGGTACGGAGTCCATCGCGGAGGTGTCGGATCTGCTGAGGAAGCGGGCTCTGGAGACCCCCAAGGGCGAGTGGATCCGGGGACTAAATTTTGACCAAGAGCGGTTCAGGGAGGGCAGGATGCCCACTCGGGAAGATCTGGATACGGTCTCCACGGAGCATCCGATTCTGATTAGTCGCTATTGCCAGCATGTCCACGTCGCCAATTCCCTGGCGCTGGAAATGGCTGGAATCGACAGGACCTTCGCGGCCGCGGATGAGCTTTGCAAAACAGATGAGCGGGGCGAGCCCAACGGAATTTTATGGGACACTTCTGTCTCCCCGATTTTGGGCATTATTCCTGACCCCATCGCCGGCTATGAGGCGAAAAAGCGGGCTGCTCGGGAGGTCTGCCGGGATATGGCCCGCTACGGGATTACCGGCGCACACACTGTCCGGGGAAGACATGTGGATTTGGACGAATATCTTAATATCTATCAGGATTTGGAGGATGAGGGCCACCTGCCCGTGCGAATCTATGCCTCTTTCGACGAGTTCCCCAACTTGCCATTCCGGACGGGCTTGGGTAATGAAAAGGTCCGGTACGGATACTATAAAATTTACGTGGACGGCTCTCTGGGAGGCCGGGGCGCCTACTTTTCGGAGCCCTACAACGACGCGCCGGAGATCTGCGGAGCCATGATCCACACGCCGGAGGAGATCGAAGAGCTTGTTAGGAGGGCCAACAACATGGGACTCCAGATCGGAGTCCACTGCATCGGGGACAAGGCCATTGACTGTGTGGTCAGCGCCATTGAGAAGGCATACGCAGAAAATCCAAGGCCGGATGCTCGGTTCCGACTAATCCATGTACTGGGCATCAACAAGGAGTTAATCGAACGCTGCAAGAAGCTGCCCGTTATGTTTGACATACAGCCAAAGTTCCTGTCCAGCGATGTACACTGGGCGGAGGACCGGCTGGGACCAGAGCGGTCTTCCTACGGCTTTGCCTGGAAAAAGCTCATAGATGCCGGTTTTGTAGTGACGGGCAGTTCCGATTGCCCTGTAGAACCATACAATCCTTTCTTGGGGATTTACGCAGCGGTGACGCGGCAGGATCTGGATGGCTGGCCGGAGGACGGCTGGTATCCGGAGAACAAGCTGTCGGTCTACGAGGCACTGTCCCTGTACACCAAGAACGGTGCTTACGCCTCCTTTGAGGAGAACCTGAAGGGAACCATCGCTCCCGGCAAGCTGGCGGACTTTATTGTGATTGACGCAGACCCCTATCAGGTGCCCCCGGAGAAGCTGAAGGACATCCAGGTGCTTGAGACTTATTTAGGTGGGGAGAACACCTATTGTAAGTAGGATTCCAGCAGGCATACCAAGAGAACCAAATCTATACAAATTTTCTAGGAGGAACGATCATGAAAAGACTAGTGGCATTGTTGACCTTGTTTGCCTTGTCCCTTGTCCTGCTGACCAGCTGCGGCGGTAACGAAAATAACACCACGCCTCCCACAGACAATGACAACGTCAACGCCCCGCAGGATAACGATGGAGACGCCTCTGCCGACGGTAGCTATACCATGCGGATTCCCCACGCCGTGGCGGAGACCCATCCCTCCCACGTCACGCTGCTAGAATTCAAGAAGACCGTGGAGGAGGGGACCGGTGGAGCCGTTAAGGTGGAGATCATCCCCAACGGTGCTCTAGGAGGTGAGACCCAGAACGCGGAACTGATTCAGATGAATTCCGCTGAGGCCACAGTCATCGGCGCGGATGCCGCCTCCGGAATGGTTCCGGAGTGGGCCCTGATCGGTGCACCCTACCTCTTCAATTCCCGCACCTCCGCCTATGCCGCACTGGACGGCGCCTTCGGCGAAAAGCTGGCGGAGCTGGCGGAGCCCTTCAACTTTTATCTGGCCGGCTGGGGCGACGCGGGCTTCCGCAATGTGACCAACTCCAAGCATGAGATCGTTAAGCCTGACGACCTCAAGGGCATCAAGATCCGCGTGATGGATAATGAACTCCATATGGCGCTGTTCCGGGAATTCGGCGCCAGCCCCACTCCCATCGCCTTCAACGAGCTTTTCACTGCCCTGCAGCAGAAGACGGTGGACGCGCAGGAGAACCCCATCACCGTCTTCACGGTGTCCGGCTTCTATGAGGCCCAGAAGTATATGACTACCACGGAGCACGTGTATACTGCTGCGCCGTTGATTATTAACAAAAGCTGGTTGGAGTCCCTGCCTGAGGAGTATCAGACGGTCATCAAGGATGCTGGCGCCCAGTGGGCCATGGATCAGCGGGCGGCCATGGAGGGTGGCGAGGACGCTCACATGCAGACTTGTAAGGACAACGGTATGGAGATCCGCGTTCTGACCCCGGAGGAGAAGCAGGTTTGGATGGACGCCGCCACGGTGCTAGACGATCTACTCATTGAGAAGTACGGCAAGGATCTTCTGGAGCTGGCTAGAAGCTTCAATCAGTAAGAAAGACATGTAAGTACGGCGGAAAGGGCAGGATATGCCCTTTCCGCTTACAAAAGGGGTGTTATATATGAAAGTTTTGAAATTGATAGACGATAAGCTGGAAGAGTACCTGATGGTCGTGCTGACTGTTGCGATGACAGCACTGATTTTCATCCAAGTGGTTATGCGCTATGTATTTCACAACTCTCCTGCTTGGACAGAGGAGCTGTCCCGGTACCTGTTCCTCTGGGCCATCTGGATCGGAGCCAGTTACGGCGTGAAGATCAAGGGGCATGTGCGGTTGACCATTGTGACAGGAAAACTGAGCAAGGGACTCCAGGATGTGGTGGGGAGTCTGGTGTGGATCATATGGGTCCTGTTCCAGGTCTTCCTGGTGGTGAAGGGGTTTGAGCTGGTGAAGATGTTCTTTGGTACCGGTCAGGTTTCTACCGCCATGCATATTCCAATGTGGCTGGCCTACGCTTCCGTGCCGGTGGGGTGTGCGCTGATGACTTTCCGGCTGCTGCAAAACGCTTGGCAGGCTGTCCGAGAGAGAAGAGATGCAAAGGAGGCTGAGTAAGTTATGTCTGGCGTTATTTTATTGTTTGTGCTCCTAATTGTGCTAATGATGGCCAGCGTCCCCGTGGGAATCTCTCTGGGCGTCTCCACACTAGTGACCATGGTCCTGACGACGGACCTCAACGTTATTACTATCCCCCAGTATTGCTTCCGAGGCCTGGATTCCTTCCCACTGATGGCGATTCCCTTCTTCATGCTGGCGGGTAATCTCATGAAGTTCGGCGGCCTCTCAGAAAGGCTCATCAACTTGGCTAACAGCCTAGTGCGGGGCTTCAAGGGCGGACTGGGCCATGTGACCGTGCTAGCCTCCATGTTCTTCGCAGCTCTATCCGGCTCCGCGCCGGCCACGGTGATGGCTATCGGCTCCAATGTGATTCCGGAGATGGAGAAACGAGGCTATGACCGGGGCTATGCCACAGCTTTGGCCTCCGCCGCAGGCACCATTGGCGTGATTATTCCTCCCAGTATCCCCTTTGTCATTTACGGCGTGGTCAGCAATACCTCCATTGGTGCGCTGTTTGTGGCCGGCATCATTCCCGGTATCCTCATCGGTGTGGTGTTGATGGTTGTCAACTACGGCTTTGCCCGGAAGTATGGATATGGCGGCGACAGTAAGGCCAGCTTTCGGGAGTTTCTCCACGAGCTGAAGGACTCCATTTGGGCGCTGCTGGTGCCGGTCATTATCTTGGGCGGCATCTACGGCGGCATCTTCACCCCCACGGAATCCGCAGTGGTGGCAGTGGTCTATACGTTGCTTATTGGCTTTTTCGTCTACAAGGAGCTGACGTGGAAGAAGGTCTACGACGCCTTCAAGGAGACGGCCTCCCTCAACGGCACCACTACTTTCATGGTGGGACTGTCCATGTCCTTTGCCTCCTATCTGGCCCTGGCTGGCGTTCCTGCCGCTATCGGAAACTATATCCTCTCCCTGAACGCCGCGCCGGTGGTGATCCTGCTTTTGGTGAACCTGATTCTGCTGGTGGTGGGATGTTTTATCGACAACATCTCCTCCACCATCATTCTGACACCGATTCTTCTGCCCATCGTGCAGAGGCTGGGAATGGACCCTATCCAGTTCGGCATCGTGCTGACGGTGAACCTGGCCATTGGTTTCATCACGCCGCCCTACGGTGTCAACCTGTTCTACGGCAGCGCCATCGGCAAGATATCCCTGGAGGAACTCGCCAAGAAGATTATGCCCTTCATCCTGGCGATGATCTTCTGCCTCCTGCTGTTGACCTTCATTCCGAGCCTGTCTATGCTGCTGCCTGGGATTATGAAGTAAGGGTCCACAGCGGCAATCCACAAAGTGTCCGAAAAGTCCGGACCCCAAATGGCATAAACTGTGCTCTCTTCCTGCCCGCCTGCGTCCGGCTCCTAACTTCGCGCCATGCGGCCTCTCCAGTTTGGCCATGTATTTTGGGTTTGCCGTGGCTGTGAGACTTTCATGCCTCTGGTCTGATGGGGCATTCTGCCATCCAGAATGCGGGAAGGTGGCGGGGACAGCTTTCACAGGACCGGCGGGATCCATTTCCATGCAGGGCCTGATCCAGACCGAGCTTTTGCTGGGGCTCTGACTCCGGCAGGGCAGCGGGCTTAAAAACTGTACGAGATTGGAGATTTAAGCAAATGGCAAAGTATAAAGTGATGTACACAGACACCTGCTTTCCGGATATGAGTATCGAGCAGGAGGAACTTGCTGGCATTGACGCAGAGCTCGTCCTGGCGCCGGCCACGGATGAGGACTCCCTAATTGCCGCCGGCCAGGACTGTGATGGTGTGATTTTTGACTTCGCGCACCTGACGGAGCGAGTTCTCAGTAATCTCCCCAAATGCAAGGTAGTCTCCCGGGTGGGAATTGGACTGAACAACGTCGATATCCCCGCTGCCAGCAGGAATAAGATCATGGTGGCCAATGTGCCGGATTACTGCTTTGACGAGGTGGCAAACCACGCCGTGGCGCTGTATCTTGCCTGTAGCAGGCGGATTGTGCAGTACAGCGACATGACCCGGATCCACCGGTGGGATGTCACCGCGGTGGGCCCGATTTACCGGACAAGGGGCCAGAATTTCTGCCTGTACGGCTTTGGCAACATCGCCCAACGGGTGGCAGATCGAGTGAAACCCTACGGATTCCACCTTTACGCCTATGATACCTACGCCAGTGACGCAGTCTTCGAGAGGTTCGGTGTGACGAGGGTGTCCTCTCTGGTGGAGCTGGCAGAGCTGGCGGATGCCTTCTCCGTCCATGTACCCCTGACCAAGGAGACGGAGGGGACCATCAATCTGGATATCCTGCGGCGAATGCGACGGGACGCAGTGTTCATCAACATCGCCCGGGGGCCCATTGTCTGTGAAGAGGACCTGATCACAGCCCTGAGGGAGAAGATGATCATGGCGGCAGGCCTGGATGTTGTCAGCGAGGAACCCCTTCCGGCGAATTCCGAACTGCTACGGATGGAGAACGTCATCGTGACGCCACACGCGGCCTTCTACACCGTGGAGGCAGAAGATGAACTGAGGAAGCGGTGCACACAGGAGGTGGTCTACGCCCTCACCGAGGGCCGGCCCCATGTGTTTGTAAACCAAGCGGATTTTGAGAGATTTTAAGGAGAGTATAATGGAGTATCGGAATATCCGCAAGATTGCCGTGCTGGGTGCCGGGACCATGGGGGCTTACATCGCGCAGTTCTTCGCCTCCGCCGGATATCAGGTGTCCCTGTACAGCCGGACCCAGAGGACCCTGGAAAGGGCCCTCGCCCTGGTCCGGGAGACACAGGAAGGCGCGCAGGCGCTGGAACGGATCCAGACCTATACGGAGATCGCCCCTGCCTCCGCCAGCGCGGACTGGGTGATTGAGACGGTGGCCGAGGACCCGGAGGTGAAAAAGCTGGTTTTGGAGACCGCGGACTGCTATGCTCCCGCCGGGGCCTTTCTGACCAGCGATACGTCAGCACTGAACATCTTTGAGTTCCTGGAGACGGGAAGGCCGGAGCGGGTGCTGATCACCCACTTTTTTAACCCGGCAGCGGTTATGCCACTGGTGGAGATGGTCCCCGGACCTCAGACCGATCGGGAGGCCGTGGCCTGTCTGCGAGCATTTTTAGAGGGGGTCGGGAAGAAGCCGGTAGTCCTGAAGGAGTGCATTCCCGGCTTTCTGGCGAACCGGCTCACCCTGGCACTGGCCCGAGAGGCCTATTATCTGGCAGGGGAGGGCTATGCTTCTATCGAGGACATTGACCGGGTCATCACCACCACCTTTGGACCACGGTATGTGTTCGAGGGGATATTTGATCTCTACGACTACATCGGGCTGGATGTGGGCTGCGCCGTGGCGAAGGATCTGTTGCCCCAGCTCTGCCAGGATACCGAGGTTCCGGCGCTGCTACGGGATAAAGTGGAGGCCGGCGAGCTGGGCGTCAAAACCTTGAAGGGATTGAAGGACTATACTGGGATGGACGCCAACGTACTGCGTCGGGAACGGACGAAGCGGATTGAGGAGGTGTTCCGACGGCTCTCTGGGCTCATCTGAGCTGATGCGGAACAGGGCACTACTGGAATTCCATCAAGGGTGCTGGAGTTTTTTGTGGAATTCTGGCGGTGAAGACCGGAGGCTCCAGAGGCTGGAGACAGGAGGAGCGTCATGATTGTGGAGATCGTCTCAAAGGTTTGCAGCCTGTTCCTGATTATTGGGATCGGGGCCGCCACCGCCAAATGCGGACTGCTTTCCGAGGGCAGCATCCCGACGCTGAACAAGTTGCTGTTTAATGTGATGACGCCCGCGGTGGTGTTCACCACCATGCAGGGGCAGACCTTTGAGGGGCCGTTGGTCCACGACACAGTCTGGTCTTTTATATCCTATACCCTGGTGACGCTTCTCATGGGAATACTTTCCTTCCTGCTCACAGGGGTGCTCCGGGCTCCGGAGCGGGACCGGGGGATTTACAGAATGCAGCTGGTGTTCAAGAACATCGGGTTCATGGGAACCCCTCTGGCGGCGGTGCTGGGAGAAAGGTCGGGGCTGGTGATTCTGCTGATGAATGTCCCCTTTATGATCCTAATCTACTCATTTGGTGTCCTCCTGATGCTCTATCAGAAGGGGGAGAACCCGCTGAACCGCGCGCTGCTGAAGCAGATGCTGAATGTGCCTCTGGTGAGCTGCCTCGTGGGGGTGGTGATCCTGGCGGCGGGATGGTCGCTGCCGAAGGTGGTCAACAGCAGTTTGAAAATGATCTCCAGCGCCATGGTTCCCTTGGGCATGCTAAGCGTGGGCATTCAGCTCAGCAGGACACATGTCTCTAAAGTGCTAAATCGAAGGAGTCTGTGGTTTTGTGTGTTGTCGCTGGCAGTGGTTCCGGCTCTGACCATGGGGATCTGCCGGCTGCTTCCACAGAGTAACGCGGTGACGGGAACACTGGTGTTTGCTATGGCGATGCCTGCCGGCACCATGTGTTCCATGCTGGCGGAGGAATTCGGCCGGGACACGCTGTTGGCAGCCGAGACGCTGATGCTCTCCACGCTGCTGTCCCTGGGTACTCTGCCGGTCTGGGCCGTAATCTTGACACATATCTATCATCTGGGATAGAAGCGGGCGAAACGCCATTGTGAAGAAAGGAAGATCCGTATGAAAAAAAATTTGGGTGCCAAGGATATCCTGTTTCCCACGCCAGTGCTGATCGTAGGGGCCTACGACAAGGATGGGACGCCGAATGCCATGAATGTAGCCTGGGGCGGCCTGTGTAGCTCCAAGCCGCCGGCTATCGCCATTTCTATCCGCACGGAGCGAAGGACCTATCTAAATATCCTAGAGAAAAATGCGTTTACGGTTAATATTGCCAGCGAGGCAGTAATGGCGGAGGCAGACTACTTCGGTGTAGTATCTGGCAATCAGGTGAAGAAGTTCGATCATATTGATCTTTCCGCAGTAAAGGCGAACTATGTGGATGCCCCTTATATTGCGGAGCTCCCGCTAGCCTTGGAGTGTAAAGTGATGCAAGTAATCAAAGTTGGCCAGCACATGCATGTCATTGGAGAGATTGTGAATGTCATTGCCGATGAGACTGTGCTGGATGAGAAGGGACGAGTGGACGTGGTGAAACTGAAAGCCATTGGCTATGACCCGGCTGGAAATCACTATATCGCTACCAGCGAGATCGTAGGAGATGCCTTTTCCGTTGGCCTTCCACTAGCAGAGAAGGCAAAGAACGACATATGAAATAAGGAGAACTGCAATCATGACCATTCAGGAATATGTAGAGCGCGGCCGTGCGGCCGTGGAAGCCATTCAGGATTACGATCAGGCTCAGACCGACAAGCT
>ENA-UESI01002133-UESI01002133.1-human-gut-metagenome-genome-assembly--contig:-NODE-2133-length-10885-cov-2.740377_pt1 | contig 10885 bp, 9 predicted proteins | sample MGYA00243005_ERZ508006 | MGnify/ENA primary metagenome ERZ508006 (study PRJEB26167, sample SAMN06115436) | human gut metagenome | host: Homo sapiens | place: China:Shandong | collected 2015-06-10... | reverse complement strand
AGGCCGACAGAAAAATATCCAGCAGCCGTTTGATCCAATTCCGATACCAAATATCATAAGCGGATCTAATATAATATTGGCAATAAAACCTACCATCATACTGATCATGGATACTTTCATTCTGCCGACTGCCTGGAATATCTTCTCATAGGTGATTCCCACTGTAACAATAGGTGCAAAAGCAAAGGCAATATTGGCATATACGATTCCAAGTCCCAATACTTCACTGTCTGTAGTGAACATACCGAGGAAATGCGGCATGATGATGCGATACACTACGGTAGTGAGAATACCGTGCAATAAGCTGAGCGCTGTTCCAAGTGACGCTGCGATATTAGCCTTGTCCTTCTCAGCTGCTCCCATATAAAAGGCGATCAATACGTTGATTCCGACTCCGAAGCCTACGGAGACTGCCGTTACTACAAGCTGTGCCGGGTAGACCAGTGACAGGGCTGTCATGGCAGCTTCGCTTACTTTGGCAACGAAATAACTGTCTACTATATTAAACAGTGAATTTACCAGCATGGACAGCACCATTGGCATGGACATGGAAAACACCAATGGAATTACTTTCTTTTCTTTCATAAACGTCTGATTCATAAATTTCTCCCTTCTGAATTATCCTGCTTTTCCTATACGCAGTAAAAAAGGACTATAACTCTACTGTTTTTCTCAGAAACAGTAAAATTTATAGTCCCATTTAGACAATTTTATGTGCTTTAGTAATATATCATTAAAAAACAATTTATGCAAGTAGTATTTTACTATTTATTGCGCAGGGTTATGATCAGTTCATACACTTCCGGGCGTTTCTCTTTCAGGTGTTCATCCAGTATATGCCTGCGCTCCTTGAAGCGTTCTGCCAGTTCAGGATGTTCCCTGGCAATACGGTCATGCACTTCTTTTCTGTGTGCTTCGATATGCTTTGCCAACGTTTTCTCATCCTTACCGGATATATTGACGATCTCCTTGAGATGTTCTTCCAGATGCTCCAGCCATTCGTCCTCGTCCAGTTCTTCCATATGTGACCACTTGCCATGCAGCAGGTCTTCCACATCCCCTGTCTTTTTCAACTGTTCGATCTGACGCACGATCTGCTTCTCGATCTGTTCCTCGGATTCAGAGCCAAATGCCCATACGAATTCCTGTACTCGATTATCTGCACGTTTTCTGGAAGCACTTCTCTGTTCATTATCCACGCCGCCCTCCAACGGGTAAGGTCTGGTGATTCCCATATCTTTCAATGCAATATGAATCGTTCTGCGCACACTGCCTTCCTCAATCATATATCCAAGTCCCAGCTTACGAAGCTGTTCATTGAGACTGGCAATATGCTCTGTCATATAGAAACGTATTCCCTGCTCTTTTAATGACTGATACAGCATACCCAGCCTGTCCTGCTTACTTTCCAGAGTCTTACTGCCAGTTCAAACTCTGTTGCACCAAGCAGTGCGGAAATAACAATTGCCGTCAGCACAGGAATCGGTAAATAGCCGATAAATCCTGTTGCACACAAAAGCAATACAATCATGTATAAGCCCGCAACAATGCCAGTTAATTGTGTCTTAGCCTGATACTGCTCTCCCATGGCAGTACGTGACACAGAGCCATTCATGGGGCAGCACCCGGTCAACGCCGCTGCCAGATTGCCCATGGAAAAAGCAAGAATCTCCTGATTATCATTGATCCTATAACCGTTCTTCTGTGCGAAGCTGTTCTCGGCAAGAAGTGTCTCTGCCATGATTACGACAGCTACCGACAGACTGATCGTAACCGCATCCTGAATCGGCACTGCTGTAAAGTCCGGCAGACTCCATTTAGGCAGACCTGTCTCTACAGAAGCTAATGTCTGTATGCCCCACTCTTCCACAGGAAGCAGCTTCGTCATAATCGCACCCGCTGCCATAAGCACTACAGCCATTGGAAATTTAGGTGCTGCCTTTTTACAAATGAGAAGAATGGCAAGTGCCAACAGCCCCATTACAACAGAGGGCAGATTGATAACTGCCGCCGTCTTAATAATATGCTCTGCCAATTCAAAGAATTCTCCGGTTCCTGCAGTTCCACCCATAAGCTTCGGTACCTGCAATCTGCGCATATCCCATGGAAATGGGAATAGATACCGCCATAATGATGATTCCTGCCAGGATATCTTTTGCCAAATTCTTCTTATTATAATGTCTTATGGTTTGTGCCAGTTTTACACTAATCACCATACCTTTCCCTTTTACCTGTTATACCAGCCCCTGAATCAGAATAATCAGAATCAGTACCGGCAAAACAAACTGAAAATAAGGTTTCAGATATTTTGCAATTTTAATGCCTTCTCCAGTATTTGCTTCTTTCATATAGTTATCAAAGCCCCATCCCCATTTTGTCACACAAAACAGCAGATAAACAAGAGAACCAAGAGGCAGTAACAAATTACTTACAATGAAGTCCTCACTGTCCAGTACATCTCTGCCACCTATTAAATGCAGATTACTCCATACATTATAACCAAGCACACAGGGCAGGCTTAATACCAGAATAGCAATACAGTTGACCAGTGCCGCTTTCTTCCTGCTCCATCCAAACATATCCATACAGAAGGACATAATATTCTCAAATACTGCAATTACTGTGGAAAAGCTTGCAAAAGTCATAAACAGGAAGAATAACGAACCCCATACTCTTCCGCCTGCCATATTGACAAATACATTAGGTAATGTGATAAAGATAAGGCTTGGACCCGCACCGACCTCTACTCCATAGCTGAAACATGCAGGGAAAATAATCAGACCTGACATAATCGCTACAAAGGTATCCAGCGCACAGATACGCACACCTTCTCCTGCCAGTGTAAAATCCTTGTTCATATAACTTCCAAATATCTCCATGGCAGCCACACCAAGACTCAAAGTAAAGAAGGCCTGATTCATCGCCGCTGCAATGACATTTCCAAAACCTACGTCACGTACTGTATCAATACTGGGAATCAGATAGAACTTTACACCTTCACCTGCTCCCGGCAAGACAAAACTGTGCACAGCAAGTACAATAATCAGCACAAGTAATGCACTCATCATGCCTTTGCTGATCTTCTCCAGACCATTCTGCAATCCCTGACTGCATACCAGAAAGCCCGCAACCACGATTAATATCATCCAGAAAGCCATCTGTACCGGGTCAGATAACAGATTAGCGAATACATTGCCTGCCTCCTCTGCTATCATCCCGGATACAAACTCGCCGGTTATGAACTTATAGAAATAAGTAACCATCCAACCAGAAACTGTTGTATAGTACATCATCAGCATATAGCAGCCTGCAATTGCGAACCAGCCGTGAATATGCCACTTACTTCCCGGCTTTTCCAACGCCTGATAGCCCTGTACTGCACTCTTACGGCTTGCACGTCCTACTGCCAGCTCCATGGTAAGTACCGGCAATCCCATGGCAATCAGAAATATCAGATACAACAGTACGAACAGTCCCCCACCGTTTTGTCCTACCACATAAGGGAATCTCCACACGTTACCGATCCCGATTGCACATCCTGCACTGACCAGTAAGAATCCCAGTCTTGATTTAAATGATTCTCGTTTCATTCTGTAATTTTATCCCCTTCTACTACAATTCCATATTTTTGCAGATCGACTCTGCCATTGTTTACTTCGATTCCGTCTGCCTGCAGCAGCTTCGCCTGTTGTCCTGCACCGCCAAAGGCAAATTCCCCTGACAGCTCTCCTTTGGAATTGACTACCCGGTAACAGGGTACATGCTCCGGGTCCGGATTCTTATGAAGTGCATTGCCCACTGCCCTGCACATTCCCGGATTGCCTGCCAATGCCGCCACCTGTCCATATGTAGCCACCTTACCTTGGGGAATCTTTTTTACTGCTTCATAGATTCTTTTGGTCGGGCTGTCTGATACCAAATCATAGCTTTCTGCAATCATACATTTAATGGTCTCATCAGGTATCGTACCATCCAGAATGATCGTATTCCAATGTTCCTTATTCTGATGATATCCAGGAATTACGGATGCAAAAGCCCCTCTCCAGTAGTCGCGCCACTGCGGATCAACCTTTACATTCAAATGAATATACCCGTCTTTTTCATATGTCCATAGAAAGGCTTTCTTACTGCCATGTACACGCACTAACTGCCAGTTTGGATCATGAAACGGCGCTTCCTGATAAGTATAGGGCATAGACAGTCCATAATCCAGCGCTTCCTGTCTCGTTGTCAAGATATAACCCCCTCTTAGATAAATTTCATAACCTTATCCACTATTATAACGGACTTTTCCCACAGACACAACAAACCGGACACAATAAAACAGAGCAGACCCACTGCAGATCTGCTCCATATCATATACGTTATCTCTCTTCTCTGAAATATGCCAGTCCCAGACTTGCAGGCGGCTGGTTCTCCCGCTTGCTTCGCATACTTGTCACAACCAGAACGACCAGCGTAACTACATAGGGAATCATCTTATACAGCTCCTGATACTCCATGTGGTCCATACCTGTAGGAATATACAGATACAGAATATAGAGTCCACCGAACAGGAAAGATGCCAACACGCTTAAATTCGGACGCCAAATTGTAAAAATAACAAGTGCTATTGCAAGCCATCCCCTGTCACCGAATGCATCATTAGACCATACACCACAGGCATAATCCATAACGTAGTAAAGACCTCCAAGACCTGCAATCATACAGCCTACACAGGTCGCTGCATACTTGTACTTCGTTACATTAATGCCCGCTGCATCAGCAGTATTAGGACCCTCACCCACTGCACGCAAATGTAAGCCGACGCGTGTGTGATTCAGTACATAAGAAGCTGCCAGAGCAATCACAACTGCCAGATAAGCCAGGAATCCATAGGAAAGGAACAGCTTACCAAACCATCCAAGCTTTGCAGCAAAAGGAAGTGACTTGCTGAAATAGCTGCTCGTTGCACTCAATGCAATGGATGGAACATCGCTGGCAACCAGCTTGATCAGAGAGCCGCCAAAGAAGTTACCAAAGCCAACACCAAAGGTAGTCATGGCAAGACCTGTTACATTCTGATTTGCTCGAAGTGTAACTGTCAGGAAGCAATACAGCAGTCCCATTAACAGGGAACCCAGCAGACAGCACAGCACCGGTATCAGAACTGCCAGCACCGGATTCATGGCTGCTGCGCTTCCTGCTGATCTCTCATAGAAGAAAGAACCAATAACACCGCTGATCGCACCTACATACATGACACCCGGAATACCCAGATTCAGATTACCGGATTTCTCCGTAATGATCTCTCCCGTACTTCCATACAGAAGAGGAATTCCCTGTACGATAGCCCTTGGAATAAATGCAAGTAAAAAATTCCACATGATTACTGCTCCTCCTTTTCTGCCTTTTTACGGAACTGAAGCCGATATGTAATGAAAAACTCACAACCTATAATAAAGAACAGAATGATACCGGTCAAAATATCCGCATAGGAATGATTCAGTCCAAAATTCGTTGATATTTCACTGGCTCCACGATCCATGAAAATAATCAGGAAACTGGAAAATACCATGACCAGCGGATTGAACTTGGACATCCAGGACACCAGAACTGCGGTAAATCCCTGACCACCGGCTATGGTAGTTGTTACTGTATGGTTGATACCGCCGACTAACAGCAATCCTACCAGTCCACAGATGGCACCGGATAACACCATAGTCCTGATAATGACCTTCTCTACCTTGATGCCTACATATTTGGCTGTATTCTCACTTTCGCCCACTACTGTGATCTCATATCCATGCTTGCTGTATTGCAGATAAATATACATAAATATCGTGATTACCACTGCGACCAGAATACTCAACAGATATTTAGAACCAAATATCTGCGGAAGCCAGCCTGAATTGGTATTCTGATTGATAATACCAATCTTACCTGATCCCTTAGGCACTTCCCATACAATCGTGAAAAAGGCAACCAGCTGTGTTGCGATATAGTTCATCATCAGAGTAGACAGTGTCTCATTGGTATTCCACTTTGATTTAAAGAAAGCAGGAATAAATCCCCATACTGCCCCTGCTGCGATACTGGCAAGGATCATACAGACAATGATCAGTGCATTGGGTATCTTATCTCCAAGGCAGATCATACATGCCGCTGCTGCCAGACCGCCAATCAATACCTGTCCTTCTCCACCGATATTCCAGAACTTCATCTTGAAGGCAGGTGTCAGAGCCAAAGCAATCAGTAACAGAATGGATATATTCTGAAATGTGACCCAGGTCTTTCTGGCAGAGCCAAAGGCACCAATAATCATGGATTCATATACCTGTATTGGATTAATACCTGTTGTAATGGTCGTTACAATAGCGCATACGATCAGTGCCAGTACAATGGCAATTGCCCGGATTCCTACGGACTGATACCAGGGAAGAGCATCCCTCTTCACTATATGAAAAAACGGTTCTTTCTTTTTTTCATTCATGATTTTCGCTGCCTCCTACTCTGGTCATCATCATACCGACCTCGTTTTTATCTGTCTTTCTTGCATCCACAATACCGCTTACTTTACCGCCACACAGAACCAGAATCTTATCAGACAGCTCTAACAACACATCCAGATCTTCGCCAACAAAGATTACGGCAACACCTTTCTTCTTCTGCTCATTGATCAGTTCATATATTGTATAGGAAGAATTGATATCCAATCCACGTACCGCATATGCAGTCAGCAATACTGTTGGTGCTGAAGCAATCTCACGACCAACCAGTACTTTCTGCACGTTTCCACCGGAAAGTCTGCGGATAGGTGTTGTAATGCCCGGTGTCACTACTTCCAGATTCTCTACAACGTCTTTTGCCAGCTTCTTAGGCGGTTTGCGGTTTGTAAATGGTGTACGTCCGCGTCTAAAGGAACGAAGCATCATATTATCTGTCAGGTCCATGTTACCGACCAAACCCATTCCCAGTCTGTCCTCCGGGACAAAAGACAGGGAAACACCCATTTCTGCAATTTTAAGAGGATCTTTGCCAATCAGCATTTCTCTGCTGCCGTCATCTTCTATATAATAAATCTCTCCTGCCTCTGTTACCTGCAATCCGGCAATTGCTTCCAGAAGCTCCTTCTGTCCACAGCCTGATATACCTGCAATGCCCAGAATCTCGCCACTGTTGGCAGTAAAGGATACGTTATCAAGCTTGATGATACCTTCTTCACTGCGCACAGTCAGTTCCTTTACCTCGATACGAGGCTTTGGATCTACCGGGTCAGGTCTCTCAATATTCAATGTTACCGCATGACCCACCATCATGTTAGTCATTTCCGTGACGTTGGTATCCTTCGTTGCCATACTGTCAATGTACTGTCCATTTCGAAGTACTGCTACACGGTCAGAAAGTGACTCTACTTCATGCATCTTATGTGTGATGATTACAATGGCTTTACCATCGTCTCTCATCTTTCGTAATACACGGAAGAGCTTCTCTGTCTCCTGTGGAGTCAATACGGCTGTCGGCTCATCCAGAATCAGAATATCCGCACCACGATACAATACCTTGACAATCTCTACCGTCTGCTTCTGCGAGACAGACATGTCATAAATCTTCTGCTTCGGGTCTACATCAAAACCGTATTTTGTACAGATTTCTTCGATTTTACGAGAAGCTTCCTTAATATCGAGCTTTCCTTCCAGTCCCAGAATGATATTTTCTGTTGCCGACAATACATCAATCAGCTTAAAGTGCTGATGAACCATGCCGATTCCCAGATTGAACGCATCTCTGGGGGACTTGATAACTTCTTCTTTTCCATTGATATAGATCTGTCCCTCATCCGGGAAGTAAATACCTGCCAGCATATTCATTAGAGTCGTCTTACCACTGCCGTTCTCTCCTAACAGTGCCAGAATCTCACCCTTATAAATATCCAGATTTACCTTATCGTTGGCAATTACAGATCCAAATGTCTTGGTAACATTTCTAATTGAAACTGCGGCTGTTTTGGTTTGCATCATTTGTTTCCTTTCCATATAGAAAGAGGGCAGCGCGGCGATAATCGCTGTGCCGCCCTCTGCAATTGTATACAAGCTTAATTGCAAGGCTTCTTATTCTTTATTTCTAAATTTAGAATGCCTGATCCAGAAGAGTGATTCCATCGATCTGTACATTGAAGTAAGGAGCAGAACGGAATCCTTCGCCTGATTCATGGAAATATCCATCCAGTACTACTTCATGATCCGGTGTATAGTCAGGATCTGTATCAATATCTGCCTCATAGCTGGTCAGAGTCTCTCCACCTACAGTAAATGTAGAGGTATCAAATGTATGTACTTTACCTGCGATCAGATCAGCCTTGGCTGCATCGATTGCTTCCTGTGTACCTTCTGCTGCTGTGGAACCCAGATCTGTCAATACTACAGATTCTGTTTCCAGAGAACCGCACCAGTCTGTATCAATAGGAGTACCATTTGCTACACAGTTGATTGCATATTCAAAGTATGGCTCCCAGTTGATTCTGGATGATACGATAAATGTATTAGGACATGCACTTTCTGTACTTCCGTTATAGGATACATTTGGAACACCTGCTGTTTCACAGGCTGTAGGAGCACCCATGGAATCTGCATGCTGGCTGATCAGCACACAACCATCCTGAATCAGTTTATTAGCGCCTTCTTTTTCTGCTGTCTCATCATACCAGGAACCTGTAAAGGTAACTTCCATAGTAACGGAAGGGCATACAGAACGCGCACCCAGGAAGAAAGATGTATAACCGGAAATAACTTCTGCGTAAGTATAAGCACCAACATAACCCATCTTAGCCTGGTCTTCTGTAATATCACCATTTGCAATCATTTCATTGATCTTCATACCTGCTGCGATACCAGCCAGATAACGTCCATCATAGATAGATGCGAATGCATTGTGATAATTGTCCAGATTCTCTGTATGAGCCTTAGTACCTGTTGCATGGCTGAACTGGATATCAGGATATTCCTTAGCTGCCTCAATTACATAATCCTCATGACCAAAGCTGTCTGCAAAGATAAAATCACATCCCGCATCAGCAAGTTCACAAGCTGCTTCATAACATTCCTGGCCTTCAGGAATATTTGTCTTAGTCACGCACTCCACACCAAGCTTCTCACATGCCTCTTTTGCAGCATTCATAAAGTTCAAATCATAAGTAGAGTTCTCATCGTGCAGGAAAATAAAACCTGCCTTTAAACCAGCGGTTGCTGCTGTTGTATCAGCTGCTTCCTGGGTTGCAGCAGTATCTTCTGCTGCAGCTGTTTGCGTATTCTCTGCTGCTGCCATGTCAGCAGTGGAATCAGCGGCTGCGCCACATCCTGCCAGTGCAGAGACTGCCAGAGTCATAGCTGCAAGTAAACTTACGACTTTCTTTTTCATAATCTTTCCTCCTGTTTTTTATCAGACAACAATGAGCGAAAAAGGGGTAGTATGACTACTACCATACGACCCCTTTGTTTGCTCTCAACAATAGTCAGTATACGCATCCCAAACTGCCCTTGTCAAGAGAAGATAAAAAAATTTCTCCATCTGAGAGCATATTTCCGCTGTTATCATAGGTATAGTTCTTAATCGTATCTGCACCATCTGTTATCTGTAACAGGCGGTTACATTCATCATAAAGATACTGCTCATGAACTGCTCCCCGGATACGCTCTGTCCTGTTGCCTGCCATTCTCCATGACCCCAGATAACTGTCCACTGTGTCACTCTGCCTTTCAGATCACGCTGGCTAGTCCTTCTGCCATCTGCATAAATGCTTGCAGTTTATTATAATATTTTCACAGAAAAACGCACCCTTTCGCAGCATTCTGTTACTAAGAGTGCGTTACATCAGCATATTGATTTCACAATGTCCTTTCGCATACCCAACTCGACAAAATTCCGCTAGTGTCTATTAATTAACATCATGGATTCTTAATTGCTTCGCAACAGCCATGATAGTTAATTAATAGACATGCAGGAGTTGTAGGTTATCGAATGTCCGAAAGTATCCGGACATCCTTTGTCAACACTATTTTTTTAAATTAGAAAGCATTTTCTCTGCTTTATCCATTTCGCCTAATAAAGGATTCATATAATCGCTAAATGCATCTAAATAAGCTCTACACCCACCACTAATCATAATTTTACTAATATCTTCATTACTCGATATAATTTCTTCAGCTTTCATATATCTATCATATAATGTTTTTAGAATAGGTCTGCCAGGCTCAAGTATTATTATACGTTGTTCCAACAATTCAATTACTTTTCTAACTTGTTTTTTTATTTCAATTACATTTTCATCCATAGTTATAATCCGCCTTTCTGTGAAAGACACCAATGTGTCATGAAACATGTTGACTGACTTTCGCTTTTCTTTTCTATCTTCCTTCTGATATGATTTATTTATAAGACTGGCACACTACAGAACACGTGGAGGTGAGTGGCAGGCTGTATAGTGGCGACCTCGTATAGTTATTTGTTGTCGGTCATCCGTTAAGGCATCAATGAATGGCGCATAACAGTAGCCCGTAAACTTATCTCTTCCAAAGTCGACTCGATTTTGCCGGATGACCAGTCACTGTCAGTTTTATATCTATAAATCATCAGGAGGTTATTTTATTGTCGTTTAAAATTCTTAAAAACAATTGTTGTGGGCTTGATGTCCACAAAACCTGGATCTATGCCTGCATTGGTATTACCGATTCTCACAGTCGTACAGAATATAAGCAAGCTCGCTTTTCTTCCTTTACAAAAGGATTGCAAAGCTAATATTGAATCATTGCCACCCTTACTAGAAGTAGTGCCACTCTTGACATAAACTCTTTACCCTTATAATAATCCAAGCCGATGCCACTCTTCCGGAAAATGCGTACACTTCCCA
>ENA-UESI01002132-UESI01002132.1-human-gut-metagenome-genome-assembly--contig:-NODE-2132-length-10887-cov-8.262350_pt1 | contig 10887 bp, 12 predicted proteins | sample MGYA00243005_ERZ508006 | MGnify/ENA primary metagenome ERZ508006 (study PRJEB26167, sample SAMN06115436) | human gut metagenome | host: Homo sapiens | place: China:Shandong | collected 2015-06-10... | reverse complement strand
TGTCTGCATGCTCATCGCAATACCTGTATTTCACCAGTCTGTATACAATGAAAAGCTCCAGCACAAGCAAAAGCACAGCAAAGGCCATCATACAGCCGGCCTGCCACATCACCTTGTGATTGACAAATTTCTTATCTATAAACCTAAGCGGTATGAGTATTATCGTCCAAAAAAGCACATTTCCCAACACATACCGTGCATATATTTTCCTGCTTTTTATTACGGTAAGCGGAAAAAGTGAAACAATCACTGTCAGCATGAGCACAATTGCAAAAAAATATCCCCATATCTCTGACAGGGTTGAGCCGTACAGTGCCTTGAAATACTGCGCCGGACCAAGCTTTTTGATATTGCCCCAGCCTGAGTATTTTGCAATGAATAACACTACCGTGCCGATAAACCATGTCAGTATATAGATGCCCATGTAGCATGCCATATTTTTCCTTGCAAAGCTGCCATATCTCATAACGGAATATGACACAAGCACCCCTGCAAGCACAGGAAATCCGCCCACTCTGCCAATCAAAAGATTTACATACTCCATAACAGCAAAGGACAAAACAAACACACATATTACATTAATATAAGATAGATTCAATCTCTTCACGCTGCAATCCCATCTCCAATATAATAATCAAATTCCTGTGACAGCTGTACCCCTCAGTGTGGCAGGCAACGGTTACAGACCATTAATAGCCAATAGGCTTTCAAAATTATCTGCACAAAATAAAATAGGAAGCCGTTCACCGACTTCCCTGTTAATGCAGGAGATGGGACTTGAACCCACACGATATTGCTACCACAGGCACCTGAAGCCTGCGCGTCTGCCAATTCCGCCACTCCTGCGAACAAGCATTATTCTACCAAAAAGTTTAGAATAATGCAAGCAAAATTTTAAAAAACTGTATAAAAAACTATATGAAAACTATTAATTTATTACTACACCAGCTTTGATATATCTAAAACCAGTGCATCAACCTCATCCTGTTTTGTGGCCCAGCTGGTGCAGAATCGTACTACAGTGCCCTCTTTTTCTCTTCCCATCTCTTCAAAATAGTACTTCTCGGCAAGTGTCTTCTTCTGCTCATCCGATAAAATCACAAACTGCTGATTTGTAAAGCTCTCAACCCAAAACGGTACCTTTTTCTGTTCAAATGCCTCTTTAATCTGCATGGCAAGCTCATCAGCACGCTTTGTCTTTTCAAAATAATCGCCATTCTCAAGCATAGTGGCAAACTGTAAGCCCATCAGCCAGCCCTTTGCAAGCACTGCACCGTTTTGCTTCATATAAGCCTTAAATCGATACTTGATATCCTCAGCATTTATAACCAGCGCTTCGCCAAAGAGCGCACCACACTTTGTGCCACCGATATAAAAAACATCCGAAAGCATGGCAAAATCACAAAGTGTAAGGTCATTTTTATCTGAGCCCAGTCCATAACCCATTCTCGCACCATCAACAAACAGGTACATGCCGTATTTCTTGCAGACAGCACTGATATCGCAAAGCTCTCTTTTCGTGTAAAGAGTACCCTGCTCAGTCGGAAATGAAATATAAACCATCTTTGGCTCTGTCAGATACTCCGGACTGGCATTGTCATAATACTCTGCTGCACACGCCTCAATCTGCGCAGCACTGATTTTACCATCCGTGTTAGGAAGCGCAAGAATCTTATGACCTGTATTCTCAATAGAAGCAGCCTCGTGGCAATTGATATGTCCCGTATCCGCTGCAATCACGCTCTGCACCGGTGAAAGCGCCGCCGCAACCACAACATAATTTGCCTGTGTCGCACCCGGAATAAATTTAATCATGGAATCATCTCTGCCAATAAGCCCCTTAATAATCTGCTCAGCCTTATCGCACCACTCATCCTCACCATATCCCGGATAGCTGGTTGTATTTGTATCCGCCAGTGCCTTCAAAATGCAATCAAATGCACCGCGGTTGTAATCGTTATTAAATCTAATCATAAAAATATTTCCTTTCCTGTCTTATCAATCAATATAGGGCGCCTGCCCCGCAACGACCGGAGCCTTGCGGAAGATGGGGCGAGTGAGGTCCGGGGGACCTCATGCTACGAGCCGACCGAGCCGGAGGCGAGACCTTGAACCATGGGTTCAAGGCTCGCTTCGGCTTTGAACAACAAGACAGGGACCAAACGCTTTGCTTGGTCCCTGTCTTATTGTTCAATGCGGAAGATGGGACTTGAACCCACACGATTGCAATAATCACAAGATCCTTAGTCTTGCTCGTCTGCCAGTTCCGACACTTCCGCATGTATTTTGTTTTCGCCGCTTGTCTCACGCGACTCGTATATAATATCAGATTGTTTTCAAAAATGCAAGCACTTTTTTCAAAAAAATTATATTTTTTTACAGGCTCTTTTCATAGCACAAAAACGGCTGCCCAAACAGGCTGCATTCACCCACTACATCAAATCCAAACACCGCATACGAGCGCAGAGCCTTCACATTGAGCTTGTTGACTAAAAAATGCACACTTTTGTATCCTCTCCTTGCGAGCTCTTCCATCCCAAATACCAACATTTGTCTCGCAATTTTCTGATTCTGAAAATCCGGATGAACCGCAAGTCTTGAAAGCTCAGCCCCGGGTGCCTGTTTATGGCTCCAGCAATCAAGTCTCTCCACCTGTGGATCATCATCAATTGAAATCGCTGCGATAATCCTGCCCTCTTTGCTTCCGGCATCCGTATTAATCCCCTGCCCATCAATCATTACAAACAAAGATTCTCTACCAAGATCAAACTCAATCTCCTTCATTCCCGGATAAGAATCATCCCATGGACAAAACTCCCTGCCTAGCTGTATCTTATACAATTTTAAAATTTCTTCTTTATTTTCTTCTGTAGCTGCTACTATTTTTCTCATTCTGTTTCTCATTTCCAACTAAATATAATGGTCAAAGGGGCTCAACCTTGCAAGCTTGAAGTTTGTACTCTAATGAACATGAAACTACCTTCTTATAAATGAAAAATCATATACATTTCTGAACTTTTGCGTTACTCTCTGATTGTGTGTATAACAATTATAATACGATAACCATACCCATTGCTTCGTTTCTTTTTCTAATCGACAATCCTCCATTTGACAAAATTTCACAACCCCATTTGGTAGACTGTTAGAATTTAATACTTCTGTCAATGCTCTTGAAAATGTATTTTTACATTCTCTAATTTCTTGAATATGTTTTGTTTTTTTCATATTTTCTTCCGCAATTGCTACTTTTTTTAATCCGAATGGAATCCCAGATTGTTGATAATCCAACGTATATCCAAGGCGAATATAGTAAATGATACCATCTCGTTCAATAAAAGCACTTGATTTAGTCAAATTCGTTTTTTCATTGTTTTTTATATACCAAATAGTAATTGGGACAATTATAATCACTAAAAACACCCAATACACCCAATACACATCCGAAAAACATCCAAAAAAGAATAACAATCCCCATACAAGAATAATTACGCCAAACATCAAATTAGGATGTTTTTCATAAATCCTATGACTTTTTATATCTCTTTTCATATAAACAATCTCATTTATATCGTTGTTGATTTCCATATTTCATTTACCTCAAACCTAATCCATTAACTTCAAATTAGTCTCTCAGTATTACTGAAATTTATTGTTTAAAACTTCTAACAATAAAGTAAACCAGCCATTCTACCACTAATATGCCATAATAAAAGAATTCTACTGCATGTAATGTTATAAAAAACTGACAGATAATCTACTGCCCATTTCTATGCTTATTTAGCAACAATATACTCCATTTCTTCGCTTTTAGAAAGAATATCTAAAAGCCTGAACACCGGTCCTGTCGGATGAGTTCTACCACCTTCCCATGCTTCCACTGTTTTAATTGAACCCCCATATATGAAGCAAATACACTTTGAGTCATCCCCGCCTTTGTCCTAATATCACGTATTTCTTTTCCACTATACTCTTTGACCGGCAAAATCATATATGTTTTTACTCTCCCCGCTCCATATCCTTTCTCATAAGCTATAGCTTCCTCGAGTCCTTCTTTTAAATCCTCAAATAATGAGCTCATAGAAATCACCTCCTATTTTTAGCAGCTTCCTCTCTCAACGATTTAACTAATTTCTTTAAAATGCCTTTTTCTTCCTCTGTAAGATTTTCCTGACTCTTTTTTTGGAATGCTGTAATCAGATATATTACTTCCGATTTTCTCTACTAACGCCAATAAGTAATATTACTTAATCTCAAAAAATTCACTACAAGCATCCCTTAATTCTTTTGGAGCTTTCTTTTCGCCAATTCCAACAACTTTCTTACCTTGTCTTCTTAATTCTTTAACAGTATCCGTATAACCTTTGTCAGATGTCGCAATGCAAACCACATCGACCGATTTATTATTTATTATTTCTCGGTTTACATCTTTTTTTATTTTATTATCAACTTTATCTTTTTCTGGATTACCACACAATCTAATATCTTTAATATCCAGTTTTTTTGCCTTATCTGACCAAGATTTTGTACACTCATCTTTTTGCAATCCATACACTTTTTCTGTTCCTAATACTCCTTGTTTATTTGCAATTTTCTGAATTTGTTCTGCGTTTTTTGAACTAATATTTTCTCCATCAATAAATAACGCTGCATTCACCTTTTTTCTCGTACTATTACTTTTCGTTTGAATGGTTTTCTTCTTTTTCTTACTCTTATTTTCAGTGAATGAATTATTTCTGCTACAGCTTTCTACTTCATCCCAAAAATAAGGATTATGTTCCATTTCCCAATATAATTCAGCATCGTCTCCCATGTCCATACCTCCTAAATACAAAACATTTATTTATTTCTTTATCACCAGTAACCCTGCACAATAAGATACCTGAGTAAATTCCAATTCAGGAAATGCTTTCCTCAACTCATCTACCACAAAATAGATTTCATCCTCATCACATCCATCCTTGTTTTCCTTATGACATTTTTCTAAATCTTATCTTGCCACATCTCCGATCAGAATACAACCACCCTCTTTTAATAATGTTTTTAATAATTGAATAAATTGAATTTTCACATCATCTGTTAGGTGATGTGAGGAATACGTTGCAATAATAAAATCATATGCATTGTAGCATTTTTGTAAATGGATATTGATTCATCTAAAATTATTTTATTGTCGACTGTATTTTACTGCTTTCACGACTGTCTCAATGCAATTAATTGTTAATGCCAAAATGATGATTGATAGAAATACCTTATTATAGTGTATAAAAACATGTGAAATACCTTCTGCATCCGTTCCAAGTAACTGCTCAATACCATCAAAAAATCCACTATTCATAATTCTATCATTTAACAGCCAAATGCTTGTTAATACTCCATCAATAATATTGGTAATAATGGTAACAAGCATCACTCTTTTGGTATAGCTGCCATCAATAAGTCTCACACTGTCCCTTGTAACACCCAAAATTCCAAATACAAGAATGAAATACCATGTTTGTCTGATATATTCTAAATTAAAAAGTGGTTCATACACACCTACCCCATTTTTTACAAATGCAATGCATAAAATCTGTGGGCATACAAGAAATACAAGAGTGAAGATAACCGAAAAAACAATTCCTACAATCGCATCTACTTTTGAAATCCTATTAGACTTTTGTGGAACAGGAGGCAAATTATCTATTCCATCATTTAACCCATCCACCTTAATTCCTTTTTTATAAAAGAATGCAAATAATAATGTCACAAATGCAAATCCTGTCAATATACCGCCAAAAATCCCACCGATGGTTCTATAGATAGCTATATACCAGATTGTATGCGATGTTAATGCTGCCATGATTTGAGCAAGTAGCATTCCACCACTGATGCACACTGTCACAATTTTCAATACATACACATATAAACTGTAATACGGCTGTCCAATCAAACAATCCTGTGTTTCACCTTTATATTTCGAAGCTAACTCATTCGGGGTTCCCAGTTCCGTTAGAACAACTTTGATATCACGCTCCGTTGGAGTAACATCCTCACATCGTTCCTCCAACATATCTTGTATGATCGTCTCTAATTCCGCCGCCACGTCTTTTTTCATGGTGGATTTCATATGTTTTGTAACTGCATAAATGTATCTGTCGATCAAATCATTTTTTACCATCTATTCTTCCTCCATTAAAACATTGATTGACTGTGAAAATTTTTTCCAGTGTTCTTTAATTTTTTTATAAACCAGCTTCCCATCTTCTGTGATGATATAATATTTTCTTGGCTTCGTTGCCTCAGTTTCCCATTCACTTTTTAGCAGACCTTGACTCTCTAGTCTTCTCAGTAGAGGATATAATGTATTGCCTTCTATCGAAATACCTTTTCCTTCTAATTCCTTTACCAATGAATATCCATACATTGGTTTATTTAGTTGTGCTAACACTACCATGATGAGTGTGCCCCGTCTGAATTCTAAAATTAATCCTGAAACAATTTCATCACAATTCATCAAATCTCCTCCCTTCAGTATCCTTTATTTAAATTCACTGTGTTTATTGCACTGTATTGTGTGTTGCACACTATGTGTTAAACATAGTATACTGTGTATCGCACATCATGTCAACAAGTTTATCCTTTGCATTTTAAGTTTTGCATATTACGCCCTATATTATAGGGTGTCAACACACTTCATGTCCTCCTTACATTTAATACAATAACGCTGAAAAAATGTGGTGTCAGTGATGGGAATAGCCAAGGATTTTGATATGGGATTAGCGATAGTGTAGATAATACAAAAAGGACAGTGTCCTCTCAACACTGTCCTCCCTAATTTACATGATTGAATTTTCATAATCTTGTAATTCGTGATATATACCTTCTATGATGACTCTACTTCCAGTCACTCTATAAACCAATAAATATCTATGCTTTGCAAAACTTATTTATCATATTGCTTTTCTGCCAACTCTGAAAGTTCTACATCAAACTTCTCATTTCCTTATTTCACCAGCATCTCATAAGTAACCCCATACTTCTGCGCAATCTCGCTTGCATAAGATTTTCCTTCCGGAGGCGCCACTTCAATCTGATAGGAGCGCTCTGTTCCCTTCATGTGCACGATCATGGAAAACGCTTTCCCATCTGTGTGCTCTGCCTTCTGCTGCTCTTCATTCATTTCCTCCACATCAAATGCCAGCTTATGCATATGTGTATTATAAATAGTCCTCATTCCCTTATGTAAAATCGCCCTGACACTGTCCTTGGCAATGTAGTATCCCTCTTCAAACGAAGTGGTAGAAAATGATTCATTCATCAAGAGCAGACTCCTGCTGTCAGCCTCCTCATAGATTGCCTTAAAACGCTTACATTCTTCCCCAAGCCTTCCTAAATCCAATGTCTTGTCCTCATCTGCCGGGAAATGGGTGTAAATACCTGTAACAGGGGAAAATGTAAATGCTTTTCCCGGAATATATATGCCACCCTGCGCCAACACAAACAACTGCCCAACAGCCTGTGTAATTGTCGTCTTTCCACCTCGGTTGGCACCTGTTAAGATATACACTCTCCTATTCCGGTCGAAATCCATATCATTCGGTACAATATTCCCGGACTCCTCTGTATCAAAAACAGCAAGCTTTAAATTGTAGATTCCACGTGCCTGCATCATATACGGATCAGATTCATTTTCTCCCGCTTTATATACAGAAGCTTTAGCAAAGGTAAAGCCCTGTTCCTGCAATTTTTGGATGTACTCCGCCCATTTGATATAGTAGAGCAGCTCCGGAATCAAGTCTGTCATGTCGGTAATGGTAATAGAAACATATTTGTTCAGTACTTCTCTGACTCTTTTCACCATATGGGAAATCATATGATTGACGATTCTGTCTGTATAACGAGTCATATCCTTTGCCTGATCTCCCTCGGGAAGCTTCACAATTCCACCTCTGCTTTCCGACCTCATGATGGCTGTATCCATCACCTTCTGCATCGGAGTGTTACTCACCGCATCTGCATTCACATCAAATGGCTGAAATTTGAAATTCTTTTTCCATATGGTATCCTCATTGATCCGATCCTTTGACGCAATATGGTCATAAAAATTGCCCAGGATTCCGGACTTGGTAAAATATTTGCTGTTTACAGATATCAGACCGATTCCGTCCGCTTCAAAGCGGTCATTCAAGTTAATACCTACCGTAATGCTCTTAAGCTGTGAAGTGTCCATTTTCAGTTCTGAGATATCTTTTTTCAGTTCCGCAAATCCGTTGTCCGCATAGATTTTCTCCACATAGGCTTTTAAACCCAGAAAGCCTGCGGAATGAATGTCCGAATCTGTCAGACATGCATGAAGTGCATCCACACACTTGATATAATCATTAAGCTCGTCCAGCCGATGCAACAGATCCCAGATGCAGGCACTCTCATCATATTCCCGATTAAAGCTACCGTACTCCCTCAGAAAGCTGATGCGCTCGAGTATTTCCATAAGGTCATCACGCATTTTTTTCTGTTGAAGGACATCCTCGAAAATATCGCAGCGGTACTGTGTCACCGCCGGATCTGCATACAAACGCGCCGACGGCGTGGAGAACTTCGACTATATGATCGGCCACACCAACATCAAGCAGGCCGAGGACCTGGAAAAGGCCTGCCGCAAGGCCTTTGGCAAGGCTCCGCTGGTGGTGTTTGAGCTGGGCGGCGTGGTGTCGGCCAACACCGGCCCCGACACGGTGGCTCTGGTGTACACCGGCCACCCCAGAGGGTAACATTTCAATGCCATTGCATGATGCAATGGCATTTTTTGTTGCATTTCGTGCCAATTTATGCTATACTCCCCTTTGCTGTGCTTTTTTGCGCAGCTCCTTTAGAGCAACTTAGGATTTTAGGCTCCCCGGTGTGTCTCGAACCATGCCGGGCCAAACCCACAGGGGCTGGCGGCCCTGTGCGGTCAAAATCAAACCGCTGGAGTATTATCATGAATCAGAATTCTTCCGTCCGTAAACTGGTGCGCTGCGGCCTGGTGGCCGCCCTCTACGTCGTGCTGTGCATGGCGCTGCAGCCCCTTTCCTACGGGGCTGTGCAGGTCCGTGTGGCTGAGGCCCTGTGCCTGCTGCCGGTGTTTGGCACCGAGTACATCCTGGGTGTGGTGCTGGGCTGCTTTTTGGCAAACCTGCTGGGTTCCACCATCGTGGATGTGATCTTCGGCACTCTGGCCACTCTGCTGGCCTGCCTGGTCACCTACCGGCTGCGGAACATCCGCTTCAAGGGCCTGGCCCTGGCTGCCAGCCTGCCCCCGGTGCTGTTCAACGCCGTGATCATCGGCATCGAGATCGCCGTGATGTTCCCGGACCCCTCTTCCAGTGCCCCCATCTGGCTGGCCTGCATCACCAACGGCATCTCCGTTGGCATCGGCGAGCTGATCAGCTGCACCGTTCTGGGCGTGCTGCTGGTGAAGATCATTGAAAGCAACACCGCTCTGAGCCAGATCTTTGGGGCGGAATAAGCGGCTTTGCCGCAGGAGGGCCCCATGCAGCCAAATGGTATGATTTTCTGGGACTGGAACGGCACCCTGATGGACGATGTGGAATTTACCCACGGGTGCCTGAACTGGATGCTGGAAAGCCACGGCTACCCGCAGCGGTATGATCTGGCCCAGTACCGGGAGCTGTTCCGCTTCCCCATCGAGGACTACTACCGCCTTGCCGGGTTTGACTTTTCCCGGCACCCCTACCCCATGCTGGCAGAGCACTTTATGGCGCACTACAATGCCGGGGTGGACGCCTGCCCGGTGATGGCCCACGCCGTGGACACCCTCACCGAGCTGGCCCGCCGCGGCTGGAAACAGGCTGTACTTTCCGCCTCCCGCCGGGACTACCTGATCGAGCAGGTAGCCGCGCGGGGTCTGCAGGGCTTTTTTACCGAGTTGCTCGGCCTTGCAGACATCTACGGCGTGAGCAAGGTGCAGCTTGGCACCGACTATCTGCGCCGCACCGGCATCGACCCGGCCCACTGCGTGATGATCGGCGACACCCAGCATGATGCCGAAGTGGCCGCCGCCATTGGCGCCAAGTGTGTGCTGTACACCGGCGGGCACCAGTCCCGCGCGCTGCTGGAAGCTGCCTGCCCCCATGTCATCGACGACCTGGCCCTGCTGCCGGATCTGCTGGAGAGCTTATAATGCAAAACCGACCACCTGTGATGGCTGCATCACGGGTGGTTTTTGCGTTTATGAACGCCCCGGCAGCATCTTTTTACAGAAAGTTCATGCAAAAAGCGGCTAAACTAGCCTTGCAGATTTGACGCCCCTGCTGCTTTGGTGTATCATATAGATTGTATTGATGTGCCTTTCCGGACGTGTGTGCGTCCTGATTCTATTGTATGAGGTGTAACGAATGTCCCTTGTTGAAAAAATCTTTGGCAGCTTCTCCGACCGGGAGCTGAAAAAGGTCAATCCCATTGTCAAGCAGGTGCTGGCACTGGAGCCCAAGTATGCGGCCCTTTCGGACGCAGAGCTGCAGGCCCAGACCCCTGCTTTCAAGCAGCAGCTGGCCGACGGCAAAACGCTGGACGACATCCTGCCCGACGCCTTTGCCGTGTGCCGCGAAGCCGCCTGGCGTGTGCTGGGCATGAAGCATTTCCCGGTGCAGATCACCGGCGGCATTGCCCTGCACCGCGGCGACATCGCCGAGATGCAGACCGGCGAAGGCAAAACGCTGGTGGCCACCCTGCCCGCCTACCTCAACGCCCTGACCGGCGAGGGCGTGCATGTGGTGACCGTGAACGACTACCTGGCCAAGCGCGACAGCGAGTGGATGGGCAAACTGTATGGTATGTTGCACCGCTGTATTTCTTTTTTGGGTGGGGCGTGGAAGGCTTGCTGCTCTATCCGGTAATTGGAAATTG
>ENA-UESI01002128-UESI01002128.1-human-gut-metagenome-genome-assembly--contig:-NODE-2128-length-10910-cov-4.127758_pt1 | contig 10910 bp, 9 predicted proteins | sample MGYA00243005_ERZ508006 | MGnify/ENA primary metagenome ERZ508006 (study PRJEB26167, sample SAMN06115436) | human gut metagenome | host: Homo sapiens | place: China:Shandong | collected 2015-06-10... | reverse complement strand
GTCTCTTACTGCGTTCGGTGCTCCGCAGTGGCACAATCAGCGCAACAACCAGAACGGACTCACCATCAAGGAATGGCCCGGTGCCGCAATAAAAAACGCCCTTGTCTCCCATCATAAGAGACAAAGGCGTGTACATCCTCTGCGGTACCACTCTTACTTGCCGACCCAGAACCGGGCCGACCCCTCAGTGCGCATCCAACAATGCGCGGCTTCTGGTAACGGAAGCCTGCCGTCCGGGCCTACACACAGCAGCCGCTGTTTCAGCCCGAAAGCTCGGAGAGGATCTTCCCACGGGGTTCCTGCACTGCCTTGCATCCACCGGCAGCTCTCTGAAGCGCTCCACCCGGGTACTTGTTCTCGTCATAGCCGAATATTTCACTGCCTCGCAGTATACGCCTTTGCCTGCCGAAAGTCAAGCAAAACGGGCCTGCCAATGTTTCATCTGAACGGAATGGGAAAACAACGTGTTTCACTTTGCATGTGAAAAAATCGAATTTGCGTAAAAATCAGAAAGAAAGATTGTAATTGCATCCCGCTTGTGGTACACTTGCCCTACTTGTGAATTGGAAAAAAGGATAGGAGCGTGGAATTTTATGGCAAGACAACATAACCGGAGTGCTTTCTCCGGCAAGATCGGCTTCGTGCTGTCGGCGGCGGGCGCGTCGGTGGGCCTGGGCAACATCTGGCGTTTCCCGTATCTGGCGGCAAAATACGGCGGCGGCATCTTCCTGCTGGTGTACATCGTGCTGGCCGTCACCTTTGGCTACACCATGATCACGGCGGAAACGGCCCTGGGCCGCATGACCAAGAAAAGCCCGGTGAGCGCCTTCGGGGCCTTTGGCAAAAGCGCGGGCCTGCGGTTCGGCGGCTGGATCAACGCTATCATCCCCATCCTGATCGTGCCGTACTACTCGGTCATCGGCGGCTGGGTCATCCGCTATCTGGCGGATTACGTCAGCGGCCACGGCAGCGAGCTGGCCCAGGACGGCTACTTCTCCAGTTTCATCGCCAGCGGCCTGTCGGCTGAGGTGTGCTTCGTCATCTTCACGGGCGCTACGCTGGCCATCATCTTTGCGGGCGTGCGCAACGGCGTGGAGCGCGTCTCCAAGGTGATGATGCCCATTCTGGTGGTGCTGTCGGTGGTCATTGCCGGGTACTCGGTTACCCGCCCCGGTGCGCTGGAAGGCGTCAAGTACTTTCTGGTGCCCAATGTGGCAAACTTTTCCTGGATGACCGTGGTCACCGCCATGGGCCAGATGTTCTACTCGCTGTCCATCGCCATGGGCATCCTGGTCACCTTCGGCTCCTATATGAAGGAGAACATCTCCATTGAGGAGTCCACCGAGAATGTGGAAGTGTTCGACACGGCCATTGCGGTCATGGCGGGCCTGATGATCATCCCGGCGGTGTTCTCCTTCTCCGGCGGCGACCCGGACACCCTGCAGGCGGGCCCCGCACTGATGTTCATCACCATCCCCAAAGTGTTCGAGAGCATGGGCCTGGGCCATGTGGTGGGCACGCTGTTCTTTTTGCTGGTGCTGTTCGCGGCAATTACCAGCTCCATCGCCCTGACCGAGAGCGCCGTCTCCACCTTTGAGGACGAGCTGGGCTGGAGCCGTGAGCGCGCTACGTTCATGATCGGTATCATCATGCTGGCACTGGGCAGCCTGTCCGCGCTGGGCTACGGCCCGCTGGCAGGCGTGACCGTGTTCGGGATGCAGTTCCTGGACTTCTTCGATTTCCTCACCAACTCGGTCATGATGCCCATTGCCGCCATTGCAACCTGCCTGCTGGTGTCCCGCGTCGTCGGCGTGGAGCGCATCGAACAGGAAGTCACCCGCGAGGGCAAGCCCTTCCGCCGCCAGAAGGTGTTCAACTTCATGGTACGGTATCTGTGCCCCATTTTTGCAGTCATCATCCTCGTCAGCTCGGTGGCAAACGCCCTGGGCTGGATCGCCATGTAATGTATGTGCCAAAGCGGCAGCGTCCCTGTGCGGGAGGCTGCCGCTTTTTTGCACCCCAAAGTTTTGCTGTTTTGCACAAGGCATGCGGGGAAACTCTGGACAGAATGCCAAGGCCGCCAAAGCACCTCTCCGGATTTTGGGGGCATTTTGGAATGACGATGCTTGACGGAAGGAGTCGTAGGAAGTAGAATTTAAATAGAATGCTGTGCCGTAAAATCGGCACACGAACGCCTGGGCTGTGCTGCGGAAACCGGCCCGGGAAGGGGAGCATTGCAGCATGGAAAGACAGAGGAGGCAACAATGAAGATCTGTACAAAGTGCGGCGCAAGAATGAGCGACAGCAACCGGTTCTGCGAAAAATGCGGCAGCCCGCTGGTCACCGAGACGGCGGCAGGCCACACGGCGGTGCCGGTGCGCAGCGAGACCAGCCTGAGCCAGCTGGTGGGGTGGCTGCAGAAGTATGGCCGCCATATCATGCGCGTTGCGGCGCTGCTGGCGGTGGTGCTGTTTTTCTGCCCGCTGTTCCTGGTCTCCTGCGAGGGCGTCCAGATGAACGTGAGCGGGTTCCAGACGGCCACCGGCTTCGGTTTTGATGACGACGGCAACACGAAAAGCAGCTGGTTCCTCAGCGAGGAAGACAACTCCCGCTATTACACGCAGGATAACGCAAGCCTGCCGCAGGGGTCGCTGACGGCCTTTGCGGCGCTGCTGCTGGCGGGCGGTATGCTGGGCAGCACCTTTGTGCTTGCCCAGAACGCCTCCAGAACCGAGCAGAAAAATGTGCACGGGGTGCAGATCGCTCTGGCGGCCGCCCATGTGGCCGCGCTGTTCTATATCTTTGAACGGCTGAAAAAGGCGGCCCGCATCGAGGGCATGGCCTGGGCGAACTTTACCACGGTGGAGCCGACCGGCTGGTTCAAGCTGGATGTGGCCCTGACGATCTTGTATCTGATCGTGGCAGCGGTGTGCCTGGCGGGAGCGGCCGCCGACACGGGCAGCGCCGTGCCGCATGCGCCCGCAGCGCCTGCCCCGGCCCCTGTGCCGCCGCGCAGCACGGTGCCGTCCAGCGCACCCAGCCCGGATGTCCCGGTGCGGCCCAGTGCCCCGGCAGAGCCCCCGGTGCCGGACGACGGCGAGGCCACGCTTTATGTGTTCCCCACCCACCCGGCCGGGGAGAAGAACGCGGCCGCGCCCCTGCCCGACCCGGAACCGGCACCGTTCTGGCCGACGGATGACCGCACCGAGCGTGTCACCCCCTCTGCGGGGAGTTACGGCTGCGCCGCGCCTGCCGCACCCGCTTATGGTTATGCCGAACCTTCTGCCCCCACGGCAGCGGACTATGGTTACGCTGAACCTGCTGCCCCGGCCGCGGCGAGCTATGGCTATGCAGAGTCTTCGGCTCCTGCCGCTGCGAATTACGGCTGCGCAGAACCCTCGGCACCCGCCGCAACAGGTTACGGCTATGCCGAACCCGCTGCCCCGGCAGCTCCTGCGGCACCGGCTGCAGCTGCCCCGGAAACAAGCGTGCGCATCAGCGGGGCTGCGGGCGCGGCCAGGAGCGAAAAGAAGAATACGCATTTCCATCAGGCACCCAGCCTTTGAGTGAGAACAGGAGAAAAACGGACCCCGGAGAGCGCTCCGGCAAAACGTCCCAAGAAAGGATTTGAACCGTGGAGGAGAAAACCGCAGCAGAAGAAACGACCCGCAGCGGCGTGAAGATCAGTGGCTCGCACGCAGAGGAGACGGATGAGGTCGTCAGTGCGGGGCAGTGTTACCCCATTTATTCCTACAGCGCAAACCCCTGGAACCCGACCTGGGTCTGCCCGGCCTGCGATGCCGAAAACTCGGAGCAGGTAAAGGTGTGCGGCGTGTGCGGCGCGGCAAGGCCCGCCGCCGGTGTGCCGAAGGACGAGTTCCCGTACCCGGGCGGCACCGGCGGCACCGGCGGTGCAGGCGGTCACAAGGAAACAGAACCGCCGTCCGGCGGAGAAGGGCCGGGCAAACCGGACGAACCCAAAAAACCCAAAAAGAAGCGCGGCGGCATCCTTGTGGTGCTGGCGGTCGCGCTGGCGGCGCTGGCTGCCGCAGCCGTGCTGCTGCTGGGCCAGGGCTCCCGCCCGGCCAACACCCCGGCGCAGACGTCTTCTTCCCGTTCGGTCAGCTCGTCTTCCAGCCGGGACGCTTCGTCCGAGAGCAGCAGCGTGACCTCGGACGAACCCGATTCAGAGGAGCCGTCCAGCTCCGAGGAACCGGCAAGCACCTCGGTCCCGGACAGCAAACCGGACAGTACGCCCGACAGCAAACCCGACAGCAAGCCGGTGAGCTCGTCGTCCGGCTCGTCCAGCAGCACTCCGGCGTCGTCCACCGCACCGCAGGTGCCCAGCTATACGGTGAGCTATAAGGTGTCCGGCAGCGGTTCACTGACGGGCGGCAGCAGCTCCGGCAAGAGCAGCCTGCAGTACACGGTCAAGCAGAACGAGGGCAAGAGCTTCACGGTCACGGCCGTGCCGGGGAACAACTACCACTTTGTGCGCTGGAGCGACGGCTCCACCAGCGCCACCCGCACGGACACGAACTTTACCCAGAATGTGACCTTTACGGCGTACTTTGAGCAGAATGAGCCGGCACCCAGCTACACGGCTTCGGCCTCGCAGGATGGCAACGGCGTCATCACGTTTACGCTGAATGCGGAAGGCCAGACGGTGGATATCTCCATGGAGCTGGTCCAGACCGCAACGGGCAAGAGCTATTCCCTTGGCAAGATCGGCAGCTTTGGCAGCGGCAGCTACCGCTTCGACCCCGCCTGCCCCGGCGACCCGGGCGAATATCAGGTCCGGTTCTACGATCAGAACAGACGGATGCTTGCATCTGTTCATGTTGTATATTAAGCATTTAAGGAGGAATTTGACATGAGAAAGATGAAATTTGTGGCCATGGCCCTGACGGCAGCGCTTGCGCTGCAGTTCACGGTGCCTGCGTTTGCGGCGCAGCTGCCGGAGACCGAGGCAGCGCCGGAGCAGGCCGCCACCGCGGAAGCACCGGACGAAGTGCAGGCCGAAGCACTGGAGGAGGAAAACCTGATCGAGTTCCGCACCCTCGTGCGCTACGCCAGCAACACGCACCCGTCCGAGACGGTGAGCGTCGGCTTCACCAGCAACACCAACTATTCCTGGTCTAGCTCGGACACCTCGGTGGTGACCGTGGACCAGAAGGGCCGTGTCACCGCACAGGGCCTTGGCTCTGCCACCGTTACCGCTGTGCGCAAGGACGACCCGGAAAAGACCAGCAAATACTACTATACGGTCAAGAACGCAAGCCTGGAACTGAGCTGCTCCCCCAGCTCGCTGACCATTGACTACGACGACCTGCACCCCACCGCGCAGATGCGCATCAGCGATTCCTACGGCACGATCAATTACAAGAACTGGTCCAGCAGCAACCCCAATGTTGCCACCGTCAGCTCCAGCGGCGTGGTGACGGCTTACAATGAGGGCTCTACCCGCATCACGGTTTCCACCAACGAGGGCACCGCTTCTTATATCGTGACCGTTTCCTCCCGCATCGGTGCGCTGTACTTCTCGTACGAACGCGCAGCATCCTACGGCAGCACCAGCCGCACCATGCTGGAGTCCGGTAAGCTGGGCAACATCAAGTCCGGTGACGTGTTCAACCTGGGCGACTATCTGGTAAAGGATTCTCGCGTGCAGGTCCAGAGCTGGACTTCCAGCAACCCGGCGGTGGCCACCGTGACCGAGAGCGGCTGGGTGACGGCCGTGGGCGACGGCGAGACCACCATCACCGTGACCTCCACCGACGGCAAAAAGGCTGAGTGCCGCCTGCTGATCGGCCAGGAAGCACAGGATCAGTACCGTGAGCAGGTGTCGAACTCTGCGACCATCGGCGGCATCGTGCTCTTTGTCGGCTTGGGCGTTGTGGTCATCGTGGCCATTGTGACCCTCGCCAGCGCAGCGACCGCCTGAGGAATGGAACAGGTGTACATCGGCCCGGGCACACGGCTGCCCGGCGGCCGATGAGACGAAAGGAGCGTGGAGGGATTGTTTTGCAGATATTGCGGAACAAGACTTGCAAAAAATGAGCTGAGCTGCCCCGCATGCGGCAAAGAGCAGGGCCCCCTGTTCGCCACGAGCGGCTACTTCGGCGTGCTGCGCAAGGCATCCGGTGAGGACGCCGCGCAGCCGGAAGCAGCACCGCCCCCGAAGGCGGCGGTCCCGCAGCCGAAGCCGGAAGAACGGCCCGCCCCGGCCCACAGCCCGGCCCCCAAAAAGAACGCGGGCGGGCGGAATGTGCTTTTGCTGGCGGTGCTTGTGGCAGTGCTGCTGTGTGCGGTTGTGCTGAACCTCAAGCTTGGCGGTGTGGAGCGCACACTGAACAGCGCGAACGCCAAGCTGGATGAGCTGAAGCAGACCGTTTCCCAGCTGCAGGAAGCACAGGCGCAGCAGAGCGAAGTGCTGAACGAGCTGAAGCAGGCGGTGGATGCGGCCCAGGGCAAGGCCCCGGCGGCAGAGCCTGCCGCCTCGGTCCCGGCCGCCAGCGAGCCGGAGACCCCGCAGGAGAACAGCCTGCTCCCGGCCGACGAGCCCCAGAAGGACGCAGCGCCCGCCGCGGAAAGCACGGCCCCGGCCGCAGATACGGGAAAAGGGGAGCTGCATGAAACTGTCTAAGAAAACGGCCCGGAAGACTGCCGACCCAGGGCTGGAGCTTTCGGCACTGTTCTTTGTGAACGGTGAAAAAAAGCAGGACCTGTGCGAGGACAGCTATGCCCTCGGCGCGCATGACGGGGAAGTGTTCCTGGGCGTGTTCGATGGCTGCGGCGGCAGCGGCGCAAGGGCGTATGACGTCTATGGCGGACACACCGGCGCGTACCTTGCCTCCCGCATCGCCAGCGGCGCGGCCTACGACTGGTTCCAGAACGAGGAGCCGCCCGCAGCGCTGGAACAGGACATTGCCCGGGCGCTGCAGTGCTACAAGGAGAACGCCAGCGGCAGCAGCGGCATCCGCAGCTCCATGGCGAAGGACTTCCCCACGACGGCTGCGGCGGCAAAGTGCAGCTGCAGCCCGTCCCGGGTGGATGCCGACTTTTTGTGGTGCGGCGACTCGCGCGGCTTTCTTATGACGGCAGACGGCCTGAAGCAGATCACCGTGGACGATGTGCAGCACACCGTGGACGGCCCGGATATGCGCAGCGATGGCATCATGACCAGCGTGTGCAGTGCGTCCAAGCCGTTCCACCTGCACGAAAAGCAGGTGAGCTGCAGCCAGCCCTGCATCGTGCTCACGGCCACGGACGGCTGCTTTGGCTATGTGGAGTCGCCCATCCAGTTCGAGGCACTGCTGCTGGACACCCTGCTCCAGAGCAGCAGCATCGAAGACTGGCGCGAAAAGCTGTTCGGCATCCTGAAAAAGATCTCGGCGGATGATTACACCATGTGTCTGGCGTGCTTTGGCTATGCAAGCTTTGCGGACCTGAAAAAGGCCTTCGAGCCCCGCCATAAGGCCCTGCTGGAAACCTACCTTGCGGTGTGGAACGACAGCACACAGGAGCAGCAGCAACAGCTGTGGCTGGAATATGCGGCGGATTATCTGTCGGAACAGGATGACGTGAAATGAGATATACAGACTACAATGGCTACCTTGTTGCAGGCACACTGAAAAGCGACAACGCCGGTTTCAGCAAGTGGGGCATCGCGCAGAAGGATGGGCAGGACTACTTTTTGAAGGAGTTCCTCAGCCCCGTTTACCCGCAGAATGCGTCCATGTATTCGCCCGAGCAGGCGGAAAAGCGGCGGAAGTATTGCGAAAAGTACGAGGCCCAGAAGACCTTGCTCTACAAAACGATCAACGAAGCTTCGGACGGCAACGATGTGCGCATCGTGGACTTTTTCCGTTGTGAGAGCCACTATTACATCGCAATGCCGTGCATTCCTTCGGAGAAGCTCACGCCGGAGGACGTTGCGCAGATGAGCAGCGCCGGTCAGGCCCAGCAGCGGCTTTTGTGCAAGACGCTGGCCCACAGCATCTGGAAGCTGCACAAGGTTGGCATCGTCCATGGCGACCTCAAGTGGGACAACGTCCTGCTGCAGAAAAGCCAGTCGGGCGGGCTGACCACCAAGATCATCGACTTCGACAACAGCTTTTTTGAAGCTGAACCCCCTTCGGACCCGGAAAGCTTCAACTTCGACGTGGTCTATCTGGCACCGGAAGGCTATCTGTTTGCGGCCGGAGAGGACGTCAAGGTGGGCAAGCCCCTGGATGTGTTCGCGCTGGGCGTGCTGTTCCACCAGATCTTCCAGGGCAGCGTGCCGGAGTTCGTCAGCGGGACCAAATATAACTACCTGTTCGAAGGGCTCCTGAGCGGCGACGAGCTGAAGCTGGGCGACGCCGTCCCGGCGGATATGGCCCGGCTGATTGCGGGAATGCTGGAAACGGACCCGGTGCGGCGGTATTCGCTGGATACCGTGGTGCGGCTGCTCTCCGGCGAGGACATCCGGCCGGAGCAGCAGGCGGAAAACCGCGAAGCCACCCAGAACGACCGGGAGGCAGCGCTGCGCATCAACATCTACAAGAGCACCAAGGGCGCCGAAAAATTCAAGCAGGCGGGCAGCCTGCTTTGAGCACAGGAGGAAGGCAACATGATGAACTTCAACTTTGACTACAATGTGGACATGGTGTTCTGCATTGACGCAACGGGCAGCATGGGCGGCCTGATCGAAAAGGTCAAGGATAACGCGCTGAATTTTTATCAGGACGTGCAGCGCATGATGACCAATAAGCAGAAGACCATCGCACAGCTGCGCGTGCGGGTGATCGCCTTCCGCGATTACGCCGCCGACGGTGACGACGCCATGATGGTGACCGATTTCTTCAACCTGCCGGAGGAAGAAAAGGATTTTGAGGAGACGGTGCGCAGCATCCACGCTGAGGGCGGCGGCGACATCCCGGAGGACGGCCTGGAAGCGCTGGCCTATGCGATCCGCTCGGACTGGAACAATGCCGGCACCAAGCGCCGCCATGTGATCGTGGTGTGGACCGACGCCCCGACCCACGAGATGGGCTTTGCAAAGTTCCTGCCCAACTACCCCAACGGCATGCCGGAAGACCTGCGCGAACTGACCCAGTGGTGGGGCGACGCCGCCACCCAGGAGCGCGGCTACATGGACCAGAACGCAAAGCGCCTGGTGCTGTTTGCCCCGGAGGCAGAGTACTGGTCCCAGATCATGGATTCGTGGGACAATGTTGCCGCTTACCCCGCCAAGGCCGGTGAGGGCCTGAAGGAAGTGGACTATCAGCAGATCCTGAACATGCTGGCCAACAGCATCGGGTGAGAAAAGCACCTGCAAAATCTTCTTAAAAACAAGCAGCGGCAGCTTTCCAGACGGAAAAGCTGCCGCTGCTTTTGTATGAGGAACTTATAGATTTTTGACAGAGTTTTTGAAAAGCGTTGCTATGGAAAAAGTATCTCTGTTTTCGCTGCATCGTTGAAAATATATTTCTTGACATTCTGCAAGAGATGAAGTATTATACTCGTAAGAAACTAACTTATGAGTATATAAATTTCATAGATGTGATTTGGGGAGGGAAAGAAATGAGCCGGTTTTACTGCCGTGAAAAGGAACTTCAGAAGTTGAATAGACGATACGAGAACGGAAAATTTGAGTGTGTTGTCATTTACGGCAGACGCCGCGTTGGAAAAACTGCGTTGATCAACGAATTCTGTAAGAGAAAACCGACCATTTTTTTCTCTGCCTTGAATACGACCGGAAAAGAGAATCTGGAAGCATTGTCCAAGGCAATCATGAGCTTTGAACGACCCAATGCGGAATCGTCCCCGGAATTTACAACCTACGACGCAGCATTGGACGAACTGACAGCTCTCTCCAAAGAGCAACGGATCGTATTTGTAATTGATGAGTACCCTTATCTTGCAAAGGCTAAACCCGCTATTTCCGCAATGCTTCAGCACATCATCGACCATAAATGGACAGAGTCCCAAATGTATCTGATTCTGTGCGGTTCCTCTATGAGTTTTATGGAAAGTCAGGTCTTGGGCAAAGAAAGCCCTCTATATGGGCGCAGAACAGCGCAATTCAAAATTATGCCGCTGGATTACAAGGAAACTGCGGTGTTCCATCCGAATCTGCCAGAGGAAGATAACGCTCTGATTTATGGCATCACAGGCGGCGTTCCGCATTATATCAACAAACTGGACGTTCGGAACAGTGTAGATGAAGCATTGCTGGAAAATTTGTTTGATCGTTCCAGCTATCTCTATGAGGAACCGGCCAACCTGCTGAAGCAGGAACTGCGCGAACCGGCAATTTATAATGCGATCATCAAGGCAATCGCGGAGGGTGCTTCCCGTCTGAACGACATCACCACAAAAGTTGGTGAAGAAAACTCGGTAGTGGCAAAGTACCTCAAAACGCTGATAGACCTTGGCATCGTCAAAAAAGAAACGCCGATCACCGAAAAACCTGGCAAAAAAACGATCTATCTTCTGGCGGATAATTTTTTCCGTTTCTGGTATCGCTTTGTTCCGGTCAATGCAAGTGCGATTGATTCAGGGCGAATCGCAAAGACCTACCCTCATGCAGTGAAACGGTATTTTCCGGACTATATGGGTCTGATTTTTGAGAAGATGTGTCAGGATTATCTGCTCTACTACGCAGAGAAGCTTCCCGTCGAGTTGAGCGAGATCGGGCAGTGGTGGGGGACCGACCCCAAAAAGAAGAAGCAGATTCAGATCGATATTGTCGGAACTCCAGTTGAAGGCAATGACTATATCATCGGCTCTTGCAAATACCGCAATGAAAAAATCGGCTTGGATGAACTGGAACTGATTCGGGAATATGCAGCAGTTTTTTAACCTCGCTATCAATCTGCTTTTCAAGCGCGATTATTTTCTCAAGAGGAGCGACAAAGCCGCCG
>ENA-UESI01002109-UESI01002109.1-human-gut-metagenome-genome-assembly--contig:-NODE-2109-length-10989-cov-6.436950_pt1 | contig 10989 bp, 10 predicted proteins | sample MGYA00243005_ERZ508006 | MGnify/ENA primary metagenome ERZ508006 (study PRJEB26167, sample SAMN06115436) | human gut metagenome | host: Homo sapiens | place: China:Shandong | collected 2015-06-10... | reverse complement strand
AGCCCGAAGGCACGCCGGAGCCACCCCACCCGCACCCCCCGGAACCATCGAGACCACCGAGTTCCGCGCCATTGCACCGAGCCTGCAAAGGTCGGCAAGGTTTGCTCTGTCTGCGGAGAAGAAGGCTACGTTTTAGTGAAGCAGGGGCTATTGGAAGAATTTCGTCAGAAATATGGAGAGGAATATGTTTTAGATACGGTTTATACTTCGAATCGCCGGAGTTGTGATGTCAGAGATATAATCCATATTCTTCATTTTACCAAAGAGAAGGCGATAGGAAATGCAGAAACGGAAGAACGTTTTTAACAGAAACCGTGTTTTGCAGATGGTCGGAAAATATCCGACCATCTGCAAATAGCCCGGTTATTTATTTCAGATTGACATCTTCTTCGATAAAATAACGGGGACGTTGTTTCACTTCTTTGTAAATCTTTCCGATATATATTCCGGTTATTCCGATAGCCATCATAATCATTCCACCGATAAACCAGATAGAGACCAGTAAGGAGGTCCAACCCGGTATGGTATGGGCATGAGCATGTTGTACCAAGGCGTAAATAATCATGATAATGGGGACGATTATTCCGAAAATAAATCCTCCCGTCAGGATTAGCTGAAGCGGTTTTACAGAAAAAGAGGTAATACCGTCCAGGGCAAAAGAAAGCATCTTTTTGAACGGATATTTGGATTCTCCTGCAAACCGGCTTTTCCGGTCATAATATACGTAAGCTTCGGGGAAACCGATTAGCCGGACTATTCCACGAAGAAATAGATTGCGTTCCGGATAGGATACGAGTGCCTGTAATGCGCGTTTACTCATCAGTCGGAAGTCGGCATGATTATAGACGACATCGCTTCCCATTTTACGGATTAGCTGATAGAATAATAAAGCTGTATTTTTCTTAAACCAGGTATCGGTCGTCCGTTCCCGCCTTACTCCATAGACAATATCCGCTCCCTGTAGGAAACAATCGGTCATCTCTTCGATAGCATCGACATCGTCCTGTAAATCGGCATCGATTGAAATGGCGGCATCGCAGTGTGTACTGGCCCATTCCAGGCCTGCTAACAAGGCATATTGATGACCGGAATTATGAGCCAATTTTAAACCACCGACGAGTCCGTTTGTTTTACCTGCCTCGGTAATGATTTCCCAGGTTTTGTCTTTACTGCCGTCGTCGACAAATAATATTTTTCCAATGGAGATTTTTCCGTTTTCCAGCATTCTGTTCAGGACGCCGGATAATTGCCGGATAGTTTCCGGAAGTACGCTTTCCTCATTATAACACGGAACTACGATAATAAGGTGGGTTGTATTCATGGTTTATTATGGATTAGAATGTGGTTTGTCGGTTGTCAGTTGTTTACGGATCAGATATTCTGTCGTTTGCAACATGGAGAAGGCATAGGTTTTCAGTGAGTCGAATGTCGTATTCGCTGTTGCCGGGCTTAGAGTTCCGTTATGAATATTATAATTGAACTCTTGTTTACTTTCCGTATCGTAAATATAGAAATGTTTTGTGTCTTTGACTCCTAACATATTGTCTGCGCTAAAAAACATACAAGGACGTTCTTCTTTTAATAAATCTATTCCCAGATTGTTTTGAATATAATTGATACGTAACATACCCAATAAAGTAGGAGCTACGTCGATCTGTCCTCCGAAATTTTCTTTTTCTTCTGCGGTGAGAAGTGCGGGAGCATAAAACATCAAAGGAATGTGATTGTACGATTGAGGCATTTCACTATCCGGATTGCCGACTAATTTTCCGTGATCGCCCAATAAGACGAAGATCGTATTGTCGAACCAAGGTTGTTGCGAGGCTTTATGTATGAATTGACGAATCGACCAGTCGGCGTATTCTACGATTTGTTCTTCTATGTTTTTACTTTTAGGCTGGAAATAGGACGGAATCACGTAAGGAGGATGGTTGCTGATAGAAAGTAAGACAGCAAAAAACGGACTAGTCTGAGCGGACTGTTTTTTCAAATGATTCAGTGCATAGTCGTAAAGAAAATCATCTTGTACGCCGAAACCATTGACTACTTTTTCGGACGGGTAGTTTTCCTGAGAAAAGATCTCGTCGAAGCCATTGGTACGAAAAAAAGCATTCATATTGTCGTATTGGGATTCGTGGGTCATAAAGAACATGGTGCGGTAACCCTGTTCTTTTAATATAGTCGGAAGACCGGAATAAGTGGGAATGACAGAACCTTTCATCGCGTTTCGTTTTAAGATGGAAGGAAAAGAATAAAGGGTCGCATACATGCCATGATTCGTATGGATTCCTGAGGAATAAAAATTAGAGAATGCTAAGGATTGTCGGTATAAACTGTCCAGAAAAGGAGTCAGCTCCTTCTGCTGTCCAAAACGTTTCATCAGATGGGCAGACATCGATTCCATAAAAATCAGCACAATATTCGGACGTCTTAAACTGTCGGAGGCGTTGATTTGGCGTGCAATGGGAGAGATCCCTTCGATTCCCGGCCGGTTTAAATAGTGTCGGGTATTTTCCAACGCTTCGTTTTCCGGCATAAGATGAAGGTATCGGTTTTCTTTCCGTGAATCGTCTAACGTACTGCTTAACAGATTGAATACCGGACTGATGCCCAATTGATTCAAAAACGGATCGGTACAATAATAAGCTGCACTGACTTTTATCGGATTATATCCGGTACGTCCCCGGATACCGAACAGGCAGAGGCCGATACAGATGCCGGCTGTCAGGAAGATATAAATACGGTCGAGCCAAAAGACAGACGGATTTTTTGTATTTAGTAAACGTTGAAAATGACGGATCAATCGTCGCATGAGCCAGATAAATAACACTAAAGTCAATAGAAAGCCGATCAAAGGAGGGTAGTAGGAGGTTTCTCCGAATACCATGCCGGCTGTCGTATTCATATAGCCGAACCAATTGAAGACCGACGAATTGATGATTTTAAAGAAATATTGAAAATAGGGAATATTGGCTGCCGTAACCAGCAATACGATTCCATAGAATAAACTGAAAAAAATACATGTAACATTCCAGAGTATTTTTCCGTAGTAGTTGAACAAAGCCGAAATGGAAACAGCTACTAAAGGGATGAGGAGTATGTAACAAGCGATTACATTATCGAACCAGACTCCCCGGATAAAGGCAGGCCATATCGACATAAAACCGACATGCTCCTGATCCGGAAAATCGTAATTGGCGCTGAAGAAAAAAACGAGTCTGAATAGTGTGAGAAAGAATAAAGCGGTGAAATGTATGGATAACAAACATCCTACAGACAATAAGAACCGTTTGTAACCGGGGTGAGAAAATGTTCGCATTTTAGAAAAAATAGGGTTTAAAATACGGCGTAAAGATACATTTTTAATATTACTATAGTTTGAATATAGGATGAATTAATACAACTTTATATTTTTAAATATGATGACTAATAAAACTTCTGATTATGACCTGACCGTGATTGTTCCGGTATATAATGAAAGGGGAAATATGTTGCGGCTTGAAACTGCTTTGTCGGCTTTTCTGAAAAAATCGAAAGTGAAATCTTGTATTTTGTTTGTGAACGACGGATCGCAAGATGGGAGCGGTGATTTGATCAGAGAAATTTGCCGGCGGAATAAAGATTTTTTTTATATCGGTTTGGCTAAAAACTGTGGATTGAGCGCAGCTATGAAAGCAGGAATCGATTATACCTGCTCCAGGTTGGTCGGATATATAGATGCTGATTTACAAACTACACCTGAAGATTTCAATCTTTTGTTGTCGAATTTGTTTAGCAGTTTCTTCATATTTCTTCTCAAAAGGAGCTGCACCGGCTTCCATTCCACATTTGTATATTTCCATTTGTTTTTTCTTACGCATGAATTATTTCCTCCCTAAGTGTTTTATTCTCCCAATACTATGCTGTACCATTGTTGTTCTAAGAATTCTTTTTTTACTTCACAAATAAAATTCCGATCCGATATCACTCTATAAACTGTAACCATAATTCCACCTATATCCAAGTAATTTAAGGATTTCTTTACAACCTCCGGGTTTCCAGAACTAACTCCCACTGCAGCAGCTATTGCAACCGCAATCACATTACTCGCTGAGGCTATCAGGTTGGAATAACTAAGTATTTTTCTTGTCTTTACTGAATATAGATTCTTATTAGGGTATATAGATTCATCATAATAAAGACCATGAATCATACCAATCAGAGAATTAATTAAAACTGCAAAACCTGCTTGTGATCCAACTTTCACAAAGTTTCCCATGTCCAATCCGTAATTTGCAAGTTTTCGTGCCGACTCAACAGAAATAGTTGAAATGATTGGTAGTGGAAGACTTGCAGTTGAATACATATCAGATTTCAAGTGAATTGCTTCCTTCATAAGAGATACACCAATTTTCTCTTTTCCTTCCACGCCTTCATCTATTAATTTACTTTTACACGAATTAAGAATTTTAAAAGTATCAGCATGCTTTGAAATTTTATCTCTGGTTGTACCATTTGAAGCAGTACCTGTCAAAACATGAAATGACTGTAGTCCATCACTTACTGTAACTGTACTTGTCGCAATGTTCATTGTTCCAAAAATCCATCCAAGCAATGGATCGTGTCCGATTGTTTTAGCTCTATGCGTAAAACCACCACCAATGCCTAAACCATAATCTTTTCCACCATATATTGCATCAAATGGAACCGGATTAGTTATTATCTCATTTATTGATGGATTATATAATCTGTGTACTCTATTTGAATGTTCAACATTATGCCCTTTTGTATTTTTAGCTGCTGTTTTATCGTCACCCCTCTGAGTAATTGTCCCAATTATATACTGTCTGATACATTGCAGTGCCGTTGCAAAGAGAAGAAATGTAATATCTGTTTTATTAAGTTTTGTAGCTTTCTCGAATTGAGCATCAATATCTTCAATTATCGCTGAAGAATATTTTGCAATTTTAGCTGTTCTGTCTGCATCAATTGCAATCTTATTTAAGTCTAACTGCCATCCATAAATTTCTACAAGACTTTTCTCATTTATCTTTGCATTCTCCTTTTTTAATCGATTATAATTAACCATTCTTGCCCCTATCCTTTTATTTATATATAAGACAATTGGTCTTATTTATATTGTTTCTTATATCACTTCCACCATATCCCCTTGGCTTCTCAGCCACATATCAATGCCCTTTCCGAAGACCTCTGCAGATATAGTGTATACGCCATCTTTTTCTTCCAGAATCTTCGCAGTTGGCAGCCTGTCAAGAACTGCTTCCACGCTTGTCCCTTTATACTTGAATTTGACCTTTTGAAGCTTTCCACCATACATGAACTGGATTCTTTTTCTGAATTCGCCTTCTTTAAAACGATTTCCATATGGAATCTTGAATTGCTTGTCAAGAACCTTATAGCCTGCAATCCTGTCGATTCGGTATATTGTTGGAAATGCATCATCAATCACATCAAAGTCAGCTTTAACATCTTCATCCTCAATAAATGCCGTCAGGTAGAAATAATACTCTGAAAACATTATTGCCACTGGCTTTACCCTTCGTTTTACAATTGCTCCGTCTTTAGTCCTTTTGTAATCCATTTCAAGATAACGATTATGATGGATTGCCTGCCCGATATCCCACATCTTATCTACGAACTCTGATTTATGCGTCAGTTCTATGTAATGAAATTCTTCATTCTTAATAAGGTCCTGTACTATTGCTTTTCCTTCTGCCGGTGTGCAGCGGTCAACCAGTATATCGAGAATGTGCTCCATCCTTTCTCTGGTAAATGCCCTGCTGTCCAGCAGTATCTTGCATATTGCAAGTATCTCGCTGTTGGTCAGCCTTGTCCTGTATATCTGACTGAGATAATGTCCGCCCCTTTTCTTATCGTATTCAATTGAATTAATTACCCCGCTCTTTTCAGTCTCCTGTTCAAAAAAAATATTAATTGCACATATATCACGCTGGATTGACCTGGCAGATACGCCATATCTGGCGGCTTCCGCCTCTTTGTCAACCACTTCCCCTTCCATCAGGCGCTGATACAGGCTTAATACCCGACTTACCTTGTCATTGTAGTCATTTGCCATAAGTAGTTCTCCTTTAAGTCGTTTGTAAGATTACACTCATCAATTCACGATTTAATCTGTTAATATCTTAGCACTTTATCATAATAAATGCTAATATAAAATCATATTTCCTGCATTTTTATACAACATTTTCACAAAAATGTGTTTCAATAATTATACATCACACAAATAATGAAAATATGTTAAAGCCTGTAAACATGTATATGATATAAAGTACCATTGCTGACATTGCAAACAGATACACCACCGCAAGTATCGGATACCCTATACTTCTTAGCCTTATAAGCCTGTATTCTTCGTAAAATTCTTCATAATTAATATACGGAGCCTTGTCCTCCTCCGTCATCTTGTTCCATATTTCTCTTGAATTGTATCTGATATTGAACAGAAATGGTCTTTTCAAATACACATAAACTTCACTGCTATCATCTTCAATATTTTTGTCCTGCATAACTGCCTCCTTCGTTTTGTTTATTATTATGATAGCAGACAGGTCGGACATTATATGTCTTAGCGTCATATTTTGTCATAACATTTTTAATTCTTATAATTCGAACCTGAACATATCGTATGATTATTTAACGAAATTTTTTTAAAATGTTTTGTCTGTGACTAATTTTGTTTTAGCTGTAGATAATTATATCATTAGCCAATCAATATTACAATTATATGTATTGTATTTATCATCTTTATTGTGGGGGATTTCATGAAGAATATTGATTTTGAAAGTATTGGAAAGAAGTTGAAAGAAATACGCTTATCTAAAGGTTTGCCGCAGGACGCTGTTGCCAGTGCTGCTGAGGTCAATACTTCTCATATAAGCAATATTGAAAATAACCGTGTGAAAGTTTCCCTGCCTACACTTATCTATATATGTAATGCACTAGGTGTAACTGTAGATTATGTGTTATCCGGTGAGTACGCTTCTGACGATTCTGCAATTGACAGAGAAATTATGAAGGAACTTCAGTCTTTTTCAGATGACGAAAAAGAGCGCGTTCTACGAGTTGTCCGCGCCCTTAAGTAATCTCACAGCATAATTAAAACCTGCCATGAAACTTTCTTTCTTAGCTGTCTCAGCAACTGACATGTATTTGTCCCGTTCACATTCATAATCTTCCCACGTTGCAAGTTCCTGAAACTGCTGCAGTTCATGCTCAATCTGCTGCACAATATGTTCATCTACATTTTTCATAACATCCGTCTCGCTTACAAGCATGTTATACAATTCTTCCAGTTCGTTCTGCATAAACATTCCACCTTATGTAATATTCTGCCAGTAGCCACAATTATGACTTCCGGCTCTTTTCATATGATAACAGACAGGTCGGACAGTTATTGTCATGTTAAATTCATTTATAAAAAAATCAGGCTTTGGATTTCTCCGCCGCCTGATTACGATTCAATATTATCGCTAAACCCACTAATCAGCCTTTTTATCTGATATTCGTAGGTTTATTTTATTTTCCAAAACACATTTAATTGTGCGAAAACCCACTAATCAGCAAATCCGTATTGCTTGAGTAGGTCTTTTTCAGCACTTAAATTGATAAGCATTATGTTTTGCATCTATTTTGCTGCTAATTCACCTACTATTCTTAGTATTATAGCGAAATTAGTGGGTTTATTATGAATTTTCATCTTTAAGTCGACTGCAATTCACCTACTATTCTACCCATATCTAACTATTTCGTAGGTCTTGACAAATTTATCATGCATTCCTGATGACTTATCTTGCTTTCGCAGTTCACTTATCATGCATTCCTGATAACTTATCTTGCAATCATATCTCACTTATCATTCTTTCCCAACCAGCTTGTCCTGCTAATGCTTTCCGATCGCAGCATTTTTAACCCAAAACAGTTTTTAACACAGCCAGCTCTATACAATCAATTCTTACGCTTAGTAATCAGCCTTTTTCTCTTGCCACCTCAAACTCCTGCTTTATCTGTGCAAGAAGCTCAGGATTAACAAGAACATCACATATTGAATCAGCCATTATCTTTGCTGCATATACTATAGCATTATGCGCTGCATCACTCTTTCCTGCTTTAAGGTAAGCTTCTGAATGTGGCTGTGCATCCTTATCTGTGAATGCAATTCTTATACATGAGCCTGGAACTTCATATAACACATTGCCGAAATCTGTTGAGCCAGTCCTTTCGCGTGGTGGTGCGATTGATGGGGCATTCTCATATGCTGCATTTGCCATAAGCATATCATTGACCTTATTGCACACAACCTTGCTCTTGAATGGAAGGTCTCTCTGAACTTCATATGTTGTTCCAGTCATAAGCGCAGCTCCTTTTAAAATGTTGTAGAATCTCTCTACAACTTCATCAAGGTATTTCGTGCTGTATGAACGGAGTGTATATTCTGCAACAGTAAGGTCTGGAACAACATTTGGAGGACCACCTGCATTACGGATCGTGTAATGCATTCTTGTGCCATCTTTAACATGCTCTCTTAACATCTCAATTGCATGGAATGATAATAACGCTGCATCAAGTGCGCTTCGTCCTTCTTCTGGACTTATTGCAGCATGGCTTTTTACTCCGTGGAATGTTACCACGAAATTCTCGAGTGCCATACATTTTTCATCTACTGATGTATTAGGCGAACCATGCGACATAAATGCAAGGTCAAGCTCTTTCATATAACCTTTATCTAGCATAATTATCTTGCCGCCAAGAGTTTCCTCTGCCGGGGTTCCATACACAACAAGCCTGCATGGATAATCCTGAAGGCAGTTCTTTACTGCGATTGCTGCCCCTATTCCGGCAGGTCCCTGAAGATGATGTCCACACGCATGTCCGATTTTTTCAAGAGCGTCATATTCAACAAGAATTCCAATCACCGGGCCGTCACTTCCATTATCCCATGTTGCCCTGAATGCTGTTTCAAGTCCTGTTCCACGCTCTACCACAAATCCTTCTTTTTCAAGATAACTGCACAATATATCAGATGTCTTGTACTCTTCCCCGCTTATCTCCGCAAGGTCGAATATCTCATCTGCCATCTGGCATAAATCTTCTTTATAGCTGTCGATAACCGCTCCAAGCTGCTTCTTAATATCGTCTGACATAATATCTGCTCCTAATCAATTCTAATATCCAATCATTAATGCACCAAGCATAAACAGACATCCAAGTGCTGTCCATATAAGGAACAGAGGCATCATGAACTTAAGCCATTTACTGTATGGAATCTTTGATACAGCAAGATATCCCATAAGTGATGATGACATTGGAAGTACTGAGTTAGAGAATCCGTCTCCTAACTGGAACGCAAGTACTGATGTCTGTCTTGATATTCCTACAAGGTCTGAAACCGGCACCATAAGTGGCATTGTAACTGCTGCCTGACCTGTTCCTGACACAATTACGCAGTTAATAAGTGACTGGCATAAGAACATGCCGACTGCTTTAATTGAATCTGGCATAACATTTACAATATTAACAATTCCGTACACGATAGTATCAAGAATATTGGCATCACTTAATATTACCTCAACTGTACGGGCAATTCCGATAATAAGACATCCAACTATGATGCCCTTTGCGCCTTCTCCGAATTCCCTTGCAATTCTGCTAGGACCGTAACCGCTGATAAATCCGCATATTACACCCATAAATATGAACAGACCTGACATTTCTTCAAAGTACCAGCCCTTCTTTGAAAGGCCATATATAAGTATTCCAAAGCCAAGTGCCATAACAATAAGAACTGCAATCTGTCTTACCGTAATTGTGTCTGTTGCATTGTCAAATGTGTACTCCTGGTCTTCAGGAATTCCATATATTACGCTTTTTTCAGGATGTGCTGCAACCTTTCTTGCATAGCAGATTATGTATGCACTTGTAGCAGCAAGAAGCACAACAAGAATAAATACTCTGTAAGCCATCCCGGAGAACAACTGTAATTCTGCTATATCCTGCGCAACTCCTACATTGAACGGATTAAGTAATCCGGCTGTGAATCCAACCGCTGCACCGAGTGCAATCATTGCTGTTCCTGTAACTTTATCAAGCCCTAAGAATAGCGCAAGTGTAATTCCGATAGGAACGAATATCATAACCTCTGATGACATTCCCATTGTGAATCCAAATATAGAAAATAATGTCAAAAATACAGGAATTACAACATATTTGTGCTTAGAAAATGTCTTAGATAACTTCTTGCATAACGCTGTAAGTGCGCCTGTTGATGTAATTACCTGAAAAGCTCCGCCGATTATCAGCATAAATGTAATTGTTGACGCTGATTTCACAATTCCGGTATAGATTGCTGAAGGAATCTTTAACGGATTAAGCGGACTTGATGCTATTCTGTGATAACTTCCAGCTTCAACTAAAGTCTTGCCTGTTGCTGCATCTTTAAATCTTGTAAACTCGCCTGCCGGCACAATATATGTTGCCGCTGCAGCAATAAGAATAATTACCACAAGTATTACAAATGTATGTGGCGTTTTCCATTTTTTCTTTGCTTTTGTTTCCATGAAATTTTCTCCCATAACAAATTTATATTTTTATACATTTTAATATAAATCATACTAAAAATAAAATTGTATGTTTTTATCGAAAGTATAAATCTAATTTATAGTTTCGATTGATTGATACATTTTAATTATGTATAATTATTATATTATTATTGAAACATGCACTATTTTAGAAAGGGAATTCATATGATTACTGAAAAAGACATGCAATATGTTCTTACAATTGCTAATTACGGAAATCTTACCAAAGCCGCCAATGCTCTGTTCTTGTCACAGCCGGCTTTGAGCATACATCTTAAGCAGCTTGAAACTTCACTTGGCATACAGCTTTTTGAAAGAAAAGGCCGCCGCATGATTCTTACATATGCAGGCGAGGAATTCGTGAAATCTGCCAGAGATATTACTATGAAATGCT
>ENA-UESI01002105-UESI01002105.1-human-gut-metagenome-genome-assembly--contig:-NODE-2105-length-11004-cov-5.190903_pt1 | contig 11004 bp, 8 predicted proteins | sample MGYA00243005_ERZ508006 | MGnify/ENA primary metagenome ERZ508006 (study PRJEB26167, sample SAMN06115436) | human gut metagenome | host: Homo sapiens | place: China:Shandong | collected 2015-06-10... | reverse complement strand
GGAGACTGCAGCCACAGCAGACCGGAAACTGATCAAGACCGTGAATATGGATGTCGAGACCAGGGAGTATGATAAGCTGTTAAGCGCGGTAGAGAATAAAGTAACAGAGCTCGGCGGCTATATCGAAAGTCTGGATGCCTATAACGGCAGTACATATTATAGTTATCGTTCTACAAGGAATGCCAATCTGACCATCCGCATCCCGAAGGACAGACTGGAGGAGTTCCAAAATACGGTCTCAGAGCTGGGCAATGTGACCAGCCGCTCGGAGAATGTACAGGATGTGACACTGACCTATGTGGATCTGCAAAGTCACAGGGATGCCCTGCAGACGGAACAGGAGAGACTGTTGCAGCTGTTGGAACAGGCGGAGAGCATCGAAGACATCATTACCATCGAACAGCGCCTGTCCGATGTGAGATACCAGCTGGAAAGTATGGAATCCCAGTTGAGAAGTTATGATAATCAGGTTGACTACAGCACCGTATACCTCTATATTGATGAAGTAGAGGTCTATACTCCGGTAGAGGAAGAGACCACATGGGAACGTATTTCTGCAGGCTTTATGGACAGCTTAAAGAGTATCGGCGAGGGTATTAAGGAAGCAGCCATCTGGTTCGTGATCCATATCCCCTATCTGGTGATCTGGGCCATCGTGATCGTGATCATTGTACTGATCCTGAAAAAGATCAAGAAGCGCACGAAGCGGATCCGGGCGGAGGAACAGAAAAAATTCGCCGAAGAGGAAGCAAGAATGCAGAAGACTTTGCAGAACACGGCAGAGAATACAGCAGAGAATACGGTAGCCACACAAAACAGCAATGAGTGAGAATCTATAAGATAAGCCGGACGGACCGGCGGCTGACAGAAAAGTGTCAGGGAAAAAGACAAGAACAGGAGAAATGATAATGAACGAAAATCCGGCATACAAATCCGGCTTTGCCACACTGATCGGACGTCCCAACGTAGGAAAGTCCACACTGATGAACCGACTGATCGGACAGAAGATTGCCATTACATCCAACAAACCCCAGACCACCCGTAACCGTATCCAGACGGTGCTGACACTGGAAGAGGGACAGATCGTATTTCTGGACACTCCCGGTATCCATAAGGCGAAAAACAAGCTGGGCGATTACATGGTCAATGTTGCGGAGCATACATTGAACGACGTGGATGTGATCCTGTGGCTGGTGGAGCCCACGAACTTTATCGGTGCCGGAGAACGTCATATTATTGAGCAGCTGAAGAAGACCAAGACTCCCGTGATTCTGGTGATCAACAAGACGGATACCGTGAAAAAGGAAGAGATCCTGGCGTTCATCGATACCTATCGCAAAGAACTGGATTTCCAGGAGATCGTTCCGGTGTCCGCACTGAAGGGAGACAACACGGATGTGCTGATCCAGTGTATTTTAAAATATCTGCCTTATGGCCCGGCATTTTATGATGAAGATACCATCACCGACCAGCCCATGCGTCAGATCGTGGCGGAGCTGATCCGTGAAAAGGCTCTGAGACTTTTGTCCGAAGAAATTCCCCATGGTATTGCCGTGACGGTGGAAAGCATGAAGGAGAGAGGCCGGATCTGTGACATCGAGGCCACGATCATCTGTGAGAGAGATTCCCACAAGGGTATCATTATCGGCAAAGGCGGACAAATGCTGAAAAAGATCGGCTCCCAGGCCCGCCCGGAGATCGAGGATATGCTGGAAATGAAGGTCAATCTGCAGCTTTGGGTGAAGGTGAAGAAGGACTGGAGAGACAGCGACATCTTATTGAAAAACTTCGGATATAATCCGAAAGACATTGAGATGGGCGAATAGAAAAACGAAATTTGCAGACCCTATTTTTACAGAGGATAATACACTGATAGAAGAGGGGGATGCGTAAGATGCAATTCACGAATTACTGGCAGCAATTTGAACATACCGGCAGAGTGGAGGATTACCTGAAATACCTGCAGAGCGCGGAAAAGGAGAAACCTTTGGCTGGTGCGGAATGTAAAAGCCCCCTGGTGGATTGCAGAGCGGAGGGGCGTACAGACCTGTCCGCAGGGGAGGATGGATCATGCAGGAATCCCTGTATGTAACGGGAATTGTATTAAAACAGACACCTTTCGGTGAATATGACAGGCGTGTATGCCTGCTTACCAGAGAAAAAGGGAAGATCACTGCTTTTGCCAGAGGGGCCAGAAAGCCCGGTAACCGGCTGGCTGCAGCGACCAACCCTTTTGCTTTTGGCTCTTTTCGCCTGTATGAAGGACGGAACTCTTATACGATATCGGAAGCAGAGATCCGGAACTATTTTCCGGAACTGATGACGGACTACGTGGGGGCATGCTACGGTATGTATTTCGCGGAAGTGGCGGATTTTTACTGCCGGGAGAACAACGATGAGAAAGAAATGATGAAACTGGTCTACCAGTCGCTGCGGGCTTTGTGTGCACCGGCACTTCCCAATGAACTGGTGCGCAGTATTTTTGAACTGAAGGCCATCGTTGTCAACGGAGAATATCCGGGAGTACCGGAGGAGCGCAAACTGGAAGAATCCACACGGTATGCACTGAATTACATAGCGGAGAGTTCTGTGGAAAAGTTATATACCTTTACCGTATCGGACAAGGTTCTTGCAGAACTTTCACAGATCGCGTCGGAATATCGGAAGCGTTTCATGGACAGGTCGTTCAAAAGTCTTGAAATACTGAAAACTCTATGTTAAAATCGGTTATGGCTGATGCCAAAAAAGGAGACTCATTTATGAGGCAGAATAGAATAAAAAAGTTTCTTACGGCAGGATTGTCGGGGCTTTTGATACTGTCCCTCACAGGCTGCGGTCAGGCGGCAAAGCTTCCCGAGACTGTAGTGAATACTTCTCTGGTGGTGGAGAAGGACGGCAAAGTGACCTCTTATCTGGTGAATACTTTTGACAAAGACTTCTACAATCTGGACGGCCTTACACAGATGGTGGAGGAAGAGGCTGAGGAATTCAATGCCACACATACAGAGGCTACAGAGAATCCCATGAATGTGAAAACGGTGCAGGTTTTGGGAGACGGAGTCATGGTGCAGGTGGTACAGGAGTTCGCCGATACGGACAGTTATGCCGATTACAACGAACAGGACCTGTTCTACGGGACCAGAGTGGAAGCGCTGGCACAGGGCCTCACGGTGAATCGGGAACTTGTAAACGCAGCGGACGGCACTCCGGCGGATTCTGAGAAGCTGGACAAGGCGTTGGAAAAGAATCATCTGATCATTACAAATGCAAGCGCATATATATACTGTCCTTATCCGGTGCTATATATCAGCGAGGGTGTGGTCATGGGAGAGGATGGGTATGTAGATGCCTCCCAATCCGATGGTGTCGTTACGATACTGATGAAAAAATAGGCTTTACAGTAATACAAATATAGAGCAAGAAAGGTTTGGTACTGACATGGAAAAGACAATGGAGAAAATCGTAGCCCTGGCAAAAGCAAGAGGTTTTGTATATCCCGGTTCCGAGATCTACGGAGGACTGGCAAATACCTGGGATTACGGTAATCTTGGTGTAGAACTGAAGAATAATGTGAAAAAGGCATGGTGGCAGAAGTTCGTGCAGGAGAGCCCTTACAATGTAGGTGTGGACTGTGCGATCCTGATGAATCCCCAGACCTGGGTGGCCAGTGGACATCTGGGTGGTTTCTCCGATCCTCTGATGGACTGTAAGGAGTGTCATGAGCGTTTCCGTGCAGACAAACTGATTGAGGATTTCTGTGAGGAGAACGGCATTGCCATTGAAGGCAGTGTGGACGCATGGAGCCAGGAAGAAATGAAGAATTTCATCGAGGAGCACAATGTTCCCTGTCCTACCTGCGGCAAGCACAACTTCACCGACATCCGTCAGTTCAACCTGATGTTCAAGACCTTTCAGGGGGTTACCGAGGATGCCAAGAACACGGTTTATTTAAGACCCGAGACCGCACAGGGTATTTTTGTTAACTTCAAAAATGTACAGAGAACTTCCCGCAAGAAGATTCCCTTCGGTATCGGACAGATCGGTAAGTCCTTCCGTAACGAGATCACACCCGGCAATTTCACTTTCCGTACCAGAGAGTTTGAACAGATGGAGCTGGAGTTCTTCTGCGAGCCCGGCACCGATATGGAGTGGTTCCAGTACTGGAGAGGCTTCTGCCGTGACTGGCTGCTGTCTCTTGGCATCAAGGAAGACGAGATGAGACTTCGTGATCACTCTCCTGAGGAACTGTGCTTCTACAGTAAGGGAACCACCGATATTGAGTTCCTGTTCCCCTTCGGATGGGGCGAACTGTGGGGTATTGCGGACAGAACCGATTATGATCTGACCCAGCATGCCAATACCTCCGGCGAGGATATGACTTACTTCGATGATGAGAAGAAGGAAAAATACATCCCTTACGTTATTGAGCCTTCTCTTGGTGCAGACAGAGTGGTTCTGGCATTCCTGTGTGCAGCTTACGACGAGGAAGAGTTAGAGGGCGGCGATGTTCGTACTGTGCTTCATTTCCATCCCGCACTGGCACCGGTAAAGATCGGTGTGCTGCCTCTGTCCAAGAAACTGAACGAGGGTGCGGAGAAGATCTACGCAGAGCTTTCCAAGAAATACAACTGTGAATTTGATGACAGAGGAAACATTGGTAAGAGATATCGTCGTCAGGACGAGATCGGAACTCCTTTCTGCGTAACTTACGATTTTGATTCCGAGACAGATGGCTGCGTTACCGTACGTTTCCGTGATTCCATGGAGCAGGAGCGTGTTGCTATCAAAGATCTGGATGCTTACTTTGCAGATAAGTTTACATTCTAAGATCACTATTCAGGAGCAGAAAGATTTTTCTGCTCCTTTTCAATATCTTTTTCTATTGGTACGAAAACTTTGATACTTACAGTGGAGGGGACAGCGTGGAACCGATCGAAGTGTTTCAGATTCTGGGAATCGAACAGACAAAAGACGAAAGGGCACTGAAGAATGCCTATCGTGACAAGCTGACGGTAACGAATCCGGAGGATGATCCGGAAGGCTTCAAGCGACTGCGGATGGCTTATGAGGAGGCCTGCCGCTATGCCGGAACGCCGGATGCAGAAGAGAACGAGGAGGCGGAACCGACGCTGGAGGACGATACTCCGGCTGGACAGTGGGTACGTGGTGTTCGGAAGGTCTATGAGAATATTACGGACCGCTGTGATGTGGAAAAATGGAAAGCGCTTTTTGAGGCGGATGACTTTCTTTCTCTGGAGGAAGAGGAAAACTGCACCACTTATCTGCTTCGTTTTCTGATGGAACATTATAAGCTGCCGACCGCAATCTGGAAGCTTCTGGATGAGAAAATCCACATTGTACAGAATGCGGGGGCCTTCAGAGAGCGTTTTCCGGCACAGTTTGTAAGCTATATGGTACATAAGTGCGAATCCGGGGAAGAAGTGGATTTTTCCGAGTTCCGTGGTGCGGAAGATGCGGATTACGATCAGTTTCTGCAATATTATGACAGAGCTTATCAGGCGCTGCAGGAGAAAAAATTACAGGAAGCGGAGCAGATGATCGGATGTGGGGATGCTCTGGGGATTACCCACCCTGTTATGGAGATCTGCCGTGCGTCCCTCTATGAAGGAAAGGGACAGACCGCAGAAGCCATTACTTTGTTAAAGAAACTGTCTGCAAAATATCCGGAGGATGATCTGATCGCTTACAATACGGCGGAAATACTGTGGAGAAATGAAGGGCGCATAGAAGCGTCTGCTATTTATGAGAGTCTTCGGGAGAAGCTGCCGAAACACTATATGGCGAACCTGCGTCTGACGGACTGGTATTATGAGCAGGGGAACTATAAAGAGGCAAAAAAATGTGCGGAAGAGATTCTTTCCGTAGGCGGAGACGACACATTTCTGGAGACACTGCAGAAGATCAACACCGAACTGGAACGGGAAATGAAACGGGAATATGCGCAGAACCATGATCCCGGTCTGGGACTGGATCTGGGCTGGTGTTATCTGCAGGATGGCAGGACCGATCTGGGAATCCGCACGGTCAGGGAGCTGGAAGCAAAAGTTTCTGCGGACAGGCGTGAGGAATATCTGGGACTTATGACAAAACTGCTGGCAGAAGCGGCAGAATATGAGAAGGCAATTTCCACGGCAGCCCAATGGGAAGAAAGCCTGGAGAAAAAGATCCTCCGGGATACGGATGCCGAAGAGGAGGAAAAAGACAGAGACCGGATCCGACAGTCACATATGATCCGGATGCAGTGCTATCGGGCTTATGGCTATGTACAGCCGGAAAAATTCGCCGAAGCCATTGCGGAAGCGGAAAAAGCCGAGACCGGAACACCGAAGGATATCGGTATGCTGATCGAAAAGGCACAGATCTATGTGGAGATGGAAGAGTATGAACGCTGTGCGGAGATATCCCAGAAACTGATCGGGGATTATCAGGTTTACGCTGCATATGCCAACGAACTGGAAGCGGCGAAGAGGCAGTGGAATGCAGCAGGGGTGATCCAGAACGGCAGAGCCTGTCTAAATTATTTTCCAACCTATGTCAAGGCCTATGAAATGATGGCAAAGGTGTACATGGATCTGACACATCCGGAGGAACTGAAGGAATTGTTACAACAGGCGAAGGATAATAATGTCAAAAGTGTGATCCTGGATGCCTATGAATGGCAGCTGACCAATACGGGGCTTCCCCAGGAACAGATGAACGACGCCATAGATAAATTCCGGAAGGAATATCTGAGCAAACTGGAAGCGGGCAAGACCATATTTTACCGGAGAGGACTTCCGATCATTACGGAATATCTGTATGCCTACCCTTGTGAATTTTTACTGGTGGAGCGGGGAGATTTTCATAATGCGGCAGGCTGTCTGGAAGCGGCAAAAGCGGATTATGAAAAGGCACTTTCCACGAACCCGGCCAATCCTTTTGCCTGGAAGGGACTGGCACGGATCCACAGATGCCGCGGCAAATACGATGAAGCCATGATCTGCCTGAGAAAATGTGTATTTTTCTATGAAAAGAGCGGAACACAGAATCATGCCTGGCCGGAACTGATTGCGGAACAGGCAGAAATTTATTTTTTGCTGGGTAATACGGAAATGGCGGAACAGTTTTACCGGAGATACCGTGAGATGACGGGAAGTGCCGGAGACCGGGACCGGAACCGTATGAGGGATTTCGCCAGATGTCTGGCCTGCAATGACAAGACTACGGAGGGATTAAAAGTTCTGGAGAAGGCATTCGTCAATGTACTGGATGCGGCAGGAGAAAAGCTGGATCTGTGTGTCTGGTGCGGGGAAAAGACGATCGCCGGAAATATTCTGACATCGTGGCCGGAGAAGATCGAACTGCTTGGGAAAAATACCGGGAATACCCAGGAGTATTTCGAAGATTACTTTTTCCATCTGGGATGGTATGGGCTGATCTGTGGTTCCGGAAAAGTGGCCATCAAGAATATGGATAAGGCACTGATCTTCAATAAGGAGGATCTCAGCAAAAAGGATGACATTGCGGACCTGATTCTGGCATGCATCCTGTACGGAGATAAGAAGAAAGGTGCTGACTATGCACAGGCGCTGAAAGCCTGCATGGAAAGAGAAGATAAAAGCGGCAAGGATGTGTATCTGAAATATCCGAAGCTTCGGATCGTACACGAATATCTGGCGGGATATTATACGGCCACCGATGAGGAACAGGATACGCTCCTGCAACTGGACAAAGACTGTTCCTTCTGCCATGGCTGTGTACATCCCGTCTGCGAGGAACTGGAGATGGTACGGATACTGCAGATGCTGAAAAAGGGCCGGGAGAAAGAAGCACTGGAGCGGCTGAAAGAGCAGATGCAGGAACATCCCGGAATGGGATTGCAGGCCATCTGGCACCGGTATCATTCGGAACAGGTGACGAAGGATACGGATCCTGCCGTAGCCGCTTTTCACAAGGAAAAGCCGCAGCCGGAGAAACGGGGATTCTGGCAGAGGCTGTTCGGGAAGAAGTAAAAAATTAAAATGAAGAGAGAAGAAAACATATGATAGTCGGAATCGATTTGGGAACCACCAACAGTCTGGTGGCAGCATTTACGGAGGAAGGACCTGTGATCATCCCCAACCGTCTGGGAAAACATCTGACCCCCTCTGTGGTCAGCGTGGATGAGAACGGCAATGTCTATGTGGGGGAGACGGCACAGGAACGCAGAAACCTCTATCCCGACAGTGTGGCGCAGGCATTTAAGCGCAGCATGGGAACGGATCGCACTTATGACCTGTCCGGCAAAAAGTTCCGCCCAGAAGAATTGTCCAGCATGATCCTGCGTTATCTGAAAGAAGATGCGGAAGCCTATCTGGGGGAAGAAGTCACAGAGGCCGTGATCAGTGTACCGGCCTATTTTGACGACAAGAGAAGAAAAGCCACCAAGCGGGCCGGAGAACTGGCCGGGCTGAAGGTGGAGCGTATGATCTCGGAGCCTACTGCAGCGGCGGTGGCCTACGGCCTGTACGAAAAAGAAAAAGACACCAGATTTCTGGTATTTGACCTGGGCGGCGGAACTTTTGATGTCTCCATTCTGGAGCTGTATCACAATATTCTGGAGGTGCGGGCGGTAGCCGGAGACAATTATCTTGGCGGTGAAGATTTCACGGAAGTGATGTCGAAGCTTTTTCTGCAAAAGACAGGACTGCATTATAAGGATCTGTCGGAGAAAGAACAGGTGCGTCTCTATAAAAAGGCAGAAGAAGCCAAGCGGGGAATCAGTGATCAGACTGCGGTGACCATGGAACTTATGCTGGGTGAAGAGAACAAAACGGCAGAGATCAACTTAAAAGAATATGAGGAAGAGTGCGAAGAACTGCTAATGAAGATCAGGGAACCGGTGAAGAAGAGTCTGGCGGATGCAGGACTGAAGCTGTCGGACATCGATGAGGTATTGCTGATCGGCGGAGCCACCAGACTGTCGGTGGTCAGGGATTTCCTGATCAGGCTGTTCCGCAAATTCCCGGATACAAGACTGAACCCGGACGAAGCCGTGGCACTGGGCGCGGCGATCCAGGCGGCCATGAAGGAACGCCGGGCGGAGGTAAAGGAAGTCGTTCTGACGGATGTATGCTCCTTTACATTGGGAACGGAAGTCGTGGTGGAATACGAGGAAGGCAAATTTGAAGACGGCCGTTTCTGTCCCATCATTGAGCGCAACACTGTGATCCCCGCCAGTCATACGGAGCGGTTGTACACTGTCAGAGACAATCAGGACAAGGTGCGCGTCCGGGTACTGCAGGGAGAGAGCCGTTTCGCCAGAAATAATCTGTTTCTGGGAGAACTGAACATTGATGTTCCCAAAGGGCCCAGGGGCAGTGAAGCCGTGGATGTGACTTACACCTATGACATCAATTCCCTGCTGGAAGTGGAAGTCAAGGTGGTATCCACCGGACTGACCCAGAAAATGATCATCAAGGGACAGGACAACCAGATGACGGATGATGAGATCCAGAAGCGAATGGAAGAATTGTCCTACCTGAAGATCCAGCCCAGAGACCTGGAGGAGAACCGTCTGGTGCTTCTCAGAGCGGAGCGGATGTATGAGGAAGCACTGGGAGACCGGAGAAAAGAACTGGATCGTTATATCACTGTTTTCGAGGCTGCATTGAAAAAGGGCAAAAAAGAGGAGATCGAGGAGGCCAGAGAGGCATTGAACGAGATCCTGGAAGACGAGGATGAGTGATGTTTTATCCTTGACGCGGCGAAACGATAACATTATAATGTAGAAATGTAGGTTTATTTTCCGAAAGGTGTAATTTTTAGACAAGGAGACCGAGAGAATGAGACAATTCACTTCTGATGAGCTGAGAAAAGCTTGGAAACAATTTTATATAGACCGTGGCCATGTGGATGTGGGAGCAGTATCCCTGGTATCTGACGGATCCACCGGTGTTATGTTCAACGTAGCGGGCATGCAGCCTCTGATGCCTTATCTGCTGGGGCAGAAGCATCCTCTGGGTACCAGACTCTGCAATGTGCAGGGCTGCGTTCGTACCAACGATATCGATTCCGTAGGTGACAAGAGCCATGTGACTTTCTTCGAGATGATGGGAAGCTGGAGCCTGGGAGATTATTTCAAGAAAGAGCGTTGCCAGTGGAGTTTCGAACTACTGACACAGGTATTCGGATTTGATGCCGACCATCTGGCTGCTACTGTATTTGCCGGTGACGAGAATGCACCCAGAGATGAGGAAGGCGCATACTACCGTATCGCTTCCGGTTTCAAGAAGGAGAATGTATATTATCTGCCTGCCGATGACAACTGGTGGGGACTGGAATACGGCCCCTGCGGTCCCGACAGTGAGATGTTCTATATTGCAGACAGACCGGACTGCGGACCGAACTGCGGACCCGGCTGTGACTGCGGTAAATACACGGAGCTGGGTAATGATGTATTTATGCAGTATGAGAAGCATCATGACGGTCATCTGACCCCATTAAAGCAGAAGAACGTGGATACCGGTTGGGGTCTGGAGCGTATTCTGGCCTTTTTAAACGGTACCAGAGATGTATACCAGACAGACCTGTTTGCCCCGGTGATCGCTTACATTGAAGAGGCTTCCGGTGTGAAATACAATGCGGATGAAAAGCTGACCAGATCCATGCGTATTCTGGCAGACCATCTGCGTACCAGTGTAATGCTGATCGGTGACGAAGCAAAGCTGCTTCCTTCCAATACCGGTGCCGGTTATATTCTCCGTCGTCTGATCCGTCGTGCGGTAAGACACGGACGTACCCTGAATATGACTACAGAGCAGCTGCTGCCATTTATTTTGCATGTTCTTTGGTACGCAATCTTCCTCTTATATCATAGCCGAAAATTTGAAAATAGTCAACTGGTTTTTGCATTTTTCTATGGAAATCCGGTTACAATTTTTTTGCAGGAACAGGAAACACAAATTTAACGCCATGCAATCAATTGCTTCTTGGGAAACCTTCTCTATCTGATTCGGCAAGGCT
>ENA-UESI01002091-UESI01002091.1-human-gut-metagenome-genome-assembly--contig:-NODE-2091-length-11090-cov-5.171888_pt1 | contig 11090 bp, 10 predicted proteins | sample MGYA00243005_ERZ508006 | MGnify/ENA primary metagenome ERZ508006 (study PRJEB26167, sample SAMN06115436) | human gut metagenome | host: Homo sapiens | place: China:Shandong | collected 2015-06-10... | reverse complement strand
GACGATAGGCGATCAAGTCACGGATTGAAATTAGTTTCAGCCCCCATTCATCGGCCATTTTTCTTAGTTCGGGCAGAGCGGGCCAGAAGACGTTCCACGTGGACTGCAGTAGCGGCGGCAGCGGTTGTGCTGATCACTCTGCCCAATACCAATGGACAGATTGCCTATGCCATGGAAAATATTCCCGTGTTGGGAGGTTTCTTCCGACTGGTGACGGTGCGGCAGTACAATTACAGTGATGAAAACCATGATGCGGAGATTGAACTGGCACAGATCACCTATGGAGAGGATACGGGGGAAGGTATTCCCGCAGGAGAAGGTTCTCCAGTAGGAGAAATGGCAGTGGGAGCAGCGGCTCCGGAAGGAATGGATGCCGGAAGTACGGAAGGCACCGGGAAGGAGGCCGCCACGGCAAAACTGTCGGAGGACGGTGTGCAGGAGATCAATCAGGATATGGAGACCACGGTAGACGAGCTGATCCGCCAGTTCGAGGATACCTTATCAGAGGAAGGGTATCATGGATTGCATGTGTCTCAGGAGGTTGTTACGGATAATGCACAGTATTACACTGTAAAATTGAGCGTTCTGGAGACGGAAGCCAGCGGCTACGAGCATAATCAGTTTTATACGATCGATAAACAGACAGGAAATGTGGTGGCACTGGCGGATTTGTTTGCAGAAGGAAGCAATTATATCTCCGTGATCAGTGAGAATATTAAGACCCAGATGCGGGAGCAGATGGTGGCGGACGAAGATGTGATCTATTTTCTGGATGATGAAGACATGACGGAATTCAACTTCCAGAGTATTACGGAGCAGACGAATTTTTATTTTAATGAAAGTGGAGAACTGGTCATTGCCTTTGACGAATACGAGGTGGCTCCCGGCTATATGGGAGCCCCGGAATTTGTGATCCCGCAGAAAGTGACGGCAGGACTTTTAAAGTAGACAAAAGAATATCTAAAAGGGAAAACTCCCGCATATCATGAAACAAAAAGATATGCGGGAGTTTTTTATGCCATTGATCGTGTTGGATGCGGGTCACGGTGGTGCAAACCCCGGGGCCACATATAATGAAAGAAAGGAAAGCGAGGATGTTCTGGCGCTGACACTGGCGGTGGGGAGTATTTTGGAGGAAAATGGAGTGGATGTGTATTATACCAGGACCACAGATGTCTACGAGTCCCCGTACCAGAAAGCACAGGAGGGAAACGAGGTGGGAGGAGACTATTTTGTCTCGATCCATCGGAATTCCAGTCCTTATCCGAACCAGTACAGTGGCGTGGAGAGTCTGGTCTACAACCGCTACGGGGCGGCGGCCCGGATGGCGTACAATATCAATGCCAGATTGGAGCAGGTGGGGTTCGTGAATCTGGGAGTAAACGAGCGGCCGAATCTGGTGGTGTTAAACAGCACGAATATGCCGGCGGTGCTGGTGGAGGTTGGATTTATCAATACGGATGCAGACAACGAACTCTTCGACAGCCGGTTCGATGAGATCGCCCGTGCCATTGCTGATGGAATTCTGGAGAGCGTTCAGCCCACACTACATTCATAAAAGCGTCTGCTGCGCAGCAGGCGCCGCTTTGGCGGCTCACCTTTTATTTCATTTGCGTGGAGCTCCGCGCATAGAATACCGCAAACGAGACTTAGAATGCGAGCATCCTATGGCTGAACTTTTTACCTAAACCTTACAAATATCTTACCGTACTGCGATATTATGTGAATTTCCTTCATGCTAGTATGTCCTTGTAATCAAGAAAAAGAAAAAACAAACAACATGGAGGAACATTATTATGAGAGTAAGACACAGTAAAGGATTAGCTCTGGTAGGAGCATGTATTTTATTTGCCATGAGTCTGGCAGCCTGCGGCAACAGTGACACTGCAGCAGATGCAGCAAACACAGCATCTTCCGCAGAAGTAAGCAGCGTTGCAGAGAGCACCGTAGCAGAGAGCAGCGTAGCTGCACCCGCTGAGACCACCACAGATCTGTCCGGCAGCATTTCCATGGTAGGAAGTACTTCTATGGAGAAATTAGCCAATGCACTGAGCGAAGCTTTCATGGAAGAATATCCTGATGTAACCGTAACCGCTGAGTTCGTGGGATCCGGCGCGGGCATCGAAGCTGTAACCAATGGAACCGCAGATATCGGTAACTCTTCCAGAAGCTTAAAGGATGAGGAAAAGGCAGCAGGCGTTGTAGAGAACGTAGTAGCTATCGATGGTATTGCAGTATGTGTAGACCCTGCTAACGAAGTAGCAGATCTGACCAAAGAGCAGTTGACCAACATTTACAATGGCACAGTTACCAACTGGAAAGAAGTTGGCGGTGCAGATGAGCCTATCATCGTGATCGGTCGTGAGGCAGGTTCCGGTACCAGAGGCGCGTTCGAAGAGCTGGTTGATCTGGTAGACGGCTGCAAATATGCAAACGAACTGGACAGCACCGGTGCAGTAATCGCAAAAGTAGCATCTACGCCCGGAGCTATCGGATATGCTTCCCTGGATGCTTTGGATGACAGCGTTAAGGCACTTTCCCTGGAAGGTGTAGAAGCTACCGCAGAAAACATCAAGGCCGGCAACTACTTCCTGAGCAGACCTTTCGTAATGGCTACCAAGGGCGAGATCTCCGAGCAGAACGATCTGGTACAGGCATGGTTCGACTTTGTACTGGGTGACGAAGGACAGCAGGTTGCTTCCGAAGTTGGTCTGATCACTGTAAAGTAAAAGCCTCACACAGAAAAAGGAAAAAAGCGATGAATAGTGGAACACACGCTTCTGTAATGGGAAACAGAAAAAATAAAGCGGTCGTGGAAACTGTGGCACAAATAGTATTTACCATTTGTGCCTTCTTCGCCGTACTGGCGGTAGTTTCTATCACCTTATATATGATCAACAGCGGTACCCCCGCTATTATGAAAGTAGGTCTGGGAGAAATCCTGTTCGGCACGGAATGGATGCCAACGGCGGCAGATCCGAAATTCGGTATTCTGTGGGTTATCCTGACTTCCATCGCCGGTACGACGCTGGCTATCCTGCTGGGTGTGCCCATCGGCGTGCTGACGGCGGTATTCCTGGCAGAGGTGGCACCCAAGCCCCTGGCTACCATTGTAAAGCCTGCGGTAGAACTGTTGGCAGGCATCCCTTCCGTTATTTACGGATTATTGGGAATCTACTTACTGAATCCTCTCATGTATAAATTTGAAAGACTGATCTTCCAGGGATCCACGACACACCAGTTCACCGGCGGTGCAAACCTGCTGTCAGCCGTGATCGTACTGGCGATCATGATCCTGCCCACTGTGATCAATATCAGTGAGACTTCCATCCGGGCGGTTCCTGCAGGAATCAAATCCTCCTCTCTGGCCCTGGGAGCCTCCCATGTACAGACTATTTTCTGCTCCATCCTTCCGGCAGCAAAATCCGGTATCGTGACGGCTATCGTTCTGGGAGTGGGACGTGCCATCGGCGAGGCTATGGCGATCACACTGGTATCCGGTAGCAGCGTCAATGTGCCGTTGCCATTTAACTCCGTGCGATTCCTGACCACAGCTATTGTCAGCGAGATGGGATATTCTTCCGGACTGCACAGACAGGTGCTGTTCACCATCGGACTGGTGCTGTTTGTATTTATTATGATCATCAATATCGTACTGAATAAAATACTGAAAAAGGGGGCGGATGACAATGAATAAGTACACCTTATATGTAAAAAGAAAATGCCCCACAGACATGCTTTTGCTGGCAGCCATTTATGTCTCTGCCACACTGGCGGTGGCACTTTTACTGGGAATTATCCTGTATGTCTTCGTAAAGGGCATCCGCACCGTTAACTGGGCATTTTTAACGACGGTGACCAGTGCCAGAAAGCAGACCACCGGTATTGCGGGCAACCTGTTGAATACCCTGTACATCATCGTGATCACTCTGTTGATCACGACCCCCATCGGCGTGGGAAGTGCCATTTACCTGAATGAATATGCAAAACCCGGCAAGCTGGTCTCCATCATTGAGTTCACCACGGAGACACTGTCCGGTATTCCTTCTATTATTTTCGGCCTGTTCGGTATGATCTTTTTCGGAGAGACTTTGGGCTTCGGCTATTCACTGCTCACCGGTTCCTTTACCCTGACACTGATGGTGCTGCCCCTGATCACAAGAAATACGCAGGAAGCATTGCGCACCGTGCCGGACAGTTATCGTACCGGTGCGTTGGGAATGGGATCCACGAAATGGCATATGATCCGGACGATCCTTCTGCCGTCTTCCATGCCAGGTATCGTCACCGGTATCATTCTGGCACTGGGACGTATCGTGGGAGAGTCTGCGGCCCTGTTGTTCACTGCGGGAAGCGACTACAAGCTGCCGAAGTTCACCGGAGTTTTCGGAGACAATCTGGCAAAGCTGGCTCACAAGGCCATGGAGTCTGGTGGTACCCTGACCATCGAATTGTATTTACAGATGCAGAAGGGACAGTATGACAATGCTTTCGGTATCGGTTGTGTTCTGATCATTATCGTATTGATCCTGAACCTCCTGACCAAGCTGGCGGCGAATAAGCTGAGACAAGAGTAAGAGAAAATCACAAGAAGGAGAAAACATATGGCTAACAGTAAAATATCCGTGGAAAACTTAAATCTCCATTATGGAGAGAACCACGCACTGAAAGATGTAAATATGGAGATCGCAGACCACGCCATTACCGCATTTATCGGTCCCAGCGGCTGCGGCAAATCTACTTTTCTACGTTGCCTGAACCGGATGAATGACCTGGTGGACGGCTGCAGAGTCGAAGGAAAAGCAATTCTGGATGGAGAGGACATTTACGATAAGCGGGTGGATACCACACTGCTTCGTAAAAAGGTCGGCATGGTATTCCAGCAGCCCAACCCTTTTCCCATGTCCATTTATGACAACATCGCCTACGGTCCCAGACTGCACGGCATCAAGAATAAAAAGGAACTGGATGAGATCGTGGAGCGTTCTCTGCAGGGTGCCGCTATCTTTGAAGAGGTAAAGGATCGCCTGCACAAATCCGCGTTGGGACTGTCCGGTGGACAGCAGCAGAGATTGTGTATTGCCAGAGCACTGGCAGTATCTCCGGAGGTACTTTTGATGGATGAACCCACCTCCGCACTGGACCCGATCTCCACGCTAAAGATCGAGGAACTGATGGAGACACTGAAGAAAAAATACACCGTGGTCATCGTAACCCACAATATGCAGCAGGCAGCCCGTGTGTCGGATGACACCGCATTTTTCCTGGTAGGGGAAGTCATAGAGAAAAATGCAACCTCCGAGATCTTTGCAAGACCTCAGGACAAACGGACAGAAGACTACATCACCGGACGGTTTGGATGATTTTGGATGAGAAGATAGGAGGAATGGGAGATGTCACCCAGAGTATTATTTGAACAGGATCTTGAGACTTTGAAAAATAAAGTATCTGAGATGGGAGAGCATGCGGAGATCAGTTATGACCGTATGGTGTATGGAATTCGTGAGAACAAAGAAGACATTCTGAAGACACTGTTGAATACAGATCATACCATGGTGGATATGCAGCGAAGTATAGAAGCTATGTGTCTGAGCCTGCTGACCAGACAGCAGCCGGTGGCCAGAGATATGCGTCTGGTATCCGCAGCGCTGAAAGTGGTACCGGATATTGAACGGATCGGAGACCATGTGGCAGATATTGTGGAACTGTACCTGCGTATGGGCAACATGAATCCCGAAGGAAAACAGGAACATCTGTTGCTGGAGATGATGGAAGAAGCCAAGGAGATGATCCACAATTCGGTGGAGGCATTTGTGGAAGGTGATGAGGCAAATGCAAGAAAAGTAGTAGAACATGATGATGTGGTAGATGATCTCTTCAACGAAGTCAAAACGGAAATGATGCAGGCTATCAGAGAGCAGAACCTGGATGCGGATCGTGTGGTGGATTATCTGATGATGGCAAAGTATCTGGAAAAAGTGGGTGACCATGCGGTAAATATCGCAGAGTGGGCCATCTTCCGCATGACCGGAGATATGGGAGGTGCGAGATTGTATTAGGATTCGATAATCTCGGTAACGATGCAGAGCCCCAATTCGCAAAACTGCTCCTGCGGAGCGTTCCTTTTGCTCATTGAGGCTTGCTCGCCAAAGAACTATTGTTCTATGCTCTTACAGATGCCAGCATCTGACGAGCATAGAACAATAGTTCATGGCTCTGTATCGTTACAACTTTACATAAATTTTACATTCACTGGTAACGAATTTTACATAAGCAAGATAAAGTGTAGATAGAAACCGAAAATGTAAAGTATGTTATGTAAAATGAGAGGATTAGAGTATGAGCTTTTTTGATTTACTGAAGATGGTAGGAGGACTTGCATTATTCCTGTATGGAATGAATCTGTTGGGTGACGGACTGTCCCGGGCATCTGGCGGACGATTAGAACGCATTCTGGAGAAACTGACCAACAACCCGTTAAAGGCAGTGCTCATGGGTGCGGTGGTCACCGGTGTGATCCAGTCCTCCTCCGCTACCACTGTTATGGTAGTCGGATTTGTCAATTCCGGTATTATGAGTCTGAAACAGGCAGTAGGTATCATCATGGGTGCCAACATCGGTACCACGGTGACCTCCTGGATCTTAAGTCTGACGGGCATTGAGAGCGATGCTTTCTGGATCCGTATGCTCAAGCCCAGTTCTTTTTCCCCGATTTTAGCGATCGTGGGTGTGGGTATTTTACTGTTTTCCCATAAAGACAAATTAAAAAATGCGGCAACCATCCTGGTGGGCTTTGCAATTCTGATGTTTGGCATGGATTCCATGAGCGCGGCAGTTTCACCGCTGGCAGAGGTACCGGAGTTTACCAATCTGCTGATCGAGTTCCAAAATCCCGTATTCGGTGTGCTGGCAGGACTCATTCTCACAGCGGTGATCCAGTCTTCTTCCGCATCCGTAGGTATTTTGCAGGCACTGTGCATGACCGGAGCGGTAAGCTTTGGCGCAGCAGTTCCCATTATCATGGGACAGAATATCGGTACCTGTGTTACCGCCATGATCTCCGGTATCGGTGCTTCCCGCAATGCAAAACGTGCGGCTCTGATTCATCTGTATTTTAATATTATCGGAACGATCCTGTTCCTGGGAGTGTTCTATACGGTCAATGCCATTCATCCCTTTGCTTTTCTGGGAGAAGTGGCAACACCTTTTGGAATCGCAGTAGTTCACAGCTGCTTCAATATCGCGGCTACGCTGGTATTGCTTCCCTTCTCCAACGGTCTGGTGAAGCTAGCCTGCCTGACGCTGCCGACCCATGAGGACGTGAAGGAAATGTCCGAGACAGACAAGACTTTAAGCTTACTGGATGTACGTTTCCTGGAGAAGCCTGCCTATGCCGTAGAGCAGAGCAGACTGGTGGCTTCTGTGATGGCGGATAAGTCCAGGGAAGCCATGGATCTGGCTATGGAGCTGCTGCATAATTTCGATGAGGCGAAAGCAGAGCAGGTGGCACAGATGGAGACGGATGTGGACCGCTTCGAGGATGAACTGGGAACCTATCTGGTGAAATTGAGTTCCAAACAGCTTTCCAATAAGGATAGTGAGACTTTAAATACGATTCTGCACTGCATCGGCGATTTTGAGAGAATTTCCGATCATGCCCGCAACATCAAGGAAGCGGCACAGGAGATGCATGGCAAGCAGCTGGTATTCTCCGAGAAGGCGCAGGAGGAACTGAAGGTATTCGAGAGAGCGGTACACGATGTGCTGGATCTTACCATGACCAGTTTTAAGAACGGAAATCTGAATCTGGCAAGACAGGTGGAGCCGTTGGAGGAAGTCATCGATGGACTGAGCCTGGATGTGAAGCAGCGCCATGTACGCAGACTCCGTAAGGGAAAATGTACCATTGAACTGGGCTTCATCTTATCCGATGTCATTACGAACTTTGAGCGTGTCAGCGATCACTGCTCCAATATTGCAGTCTGTCTGGTACAGGTGAATGAGGATGAATTCGATACCCACGCTTACCTGGATGAACTGCGCCAGGAAGATAACAAGGACTTCCAGAGCAAAGTGCTGGCATGCCGTGAGAAATACCAGTTACCGCCCACAAAGCAGGAACGTCTTGCGGAAAAGAATGCAAAACTGCTTGCGGAGTGAGGATTTACCGAGGTATAGTTAAGAAGAGAAAGCACAGTCAGAGAGGAGTGCTGTGAGATGGCTTTGATCTATGTAGTAGAGGATGACAAAAATATTCAGGAGATCGAGACCTTTGCCCTGGCCAATGTGGGCTATGAGGTAAAAGGTTTTGATTCCGCCATGGATTTCTATGAGGCGCTGAATGATACCACACCGGATCTGATTTTATTAGACATCATGCTGCCGGACGAGGATGGTCTGAGCATTGTGAAAAAGCTGCGTACCAGACAGGACACGGTGCTGGTGCCGGTGATCATGGTCACGGCGAAGACCACGGAGATCGACAAGGTCAAGGGACTGGATCTGGGGGCAGATGATTATATTACGAAGCCCTTCGGTGTCATGGAACTGATTTCCCGGGTAAAGGCAATGCTCAGGAGAAGTCAGAAGAGTCAGGAAAAAGATAAGGTGCTGAAGCTGGGGAACATTGTGCTGGACCGAGAGAAACATTCTGTCACGGTAGGCAGGGAACCTGTGGAGTTGACCTACAAAGAATATGAGCTGTTAAAGCTTCTGATGACCAATGCGGGCATTGTGACCACCAGAGAACTGATCCTGGACCGCGTCTGGGGGATCGATTTTGAGGGAGAATCCCGGACGTTGGACATGCATATCAAGACGCTGCGGCAGAAACTGAAGGAAGAGGGCAGTCTGATCAAGACCGTGCGTAATGTGGGATACATTATGAACGGCGAGAAAGCGTAACAGAAGATGAAGAAAAAGATTAACAAAATGATGATCCTCATTGCCACGGTAACGATTTTGCTTACCATGGTACTGATCACAGTCGTGTATTATGATCTGTTCCGCAGACAGGTGCTGGAGGATCTGAAAAGCTATGGTTCCCTGTTAAAAAGCTGTTCTTCGGTAGAAGAGATCAAGGAAAATGGAGTGCCGGTGGGATCGGATCTGCGATTGACGCTGGTCGGCAGTGCCGGACAGGTATTGTATGATAATGAGGCAGATTCTGTAGCCATGGGGAATCACGCTTCCCGTCCGGAGATCCAGGAAGCCATGCGGGACGGCGAAGGTGAAGCAGTCCGGAATTCCGAGACCTTGTCCCAGTCCACCTTTTATTATGCCATCCGCCTGGAAGATGGCAGCATCCTGCGACTGTCCAAGGATGCCAGAAGCATTTACAGCATTTTCAGTCAGGCGCTGCCCATGATGGTGGGGATCTTTGTGGTGCTGCTGGTGCTGTGCATGGTGGCGGCCAGAGTGCTGACCACGAAGATGGTGGCTCCCATTGAGAAACTGGCACAGAATATCGGGGAATGTACAGAGATGCAGACCTATGAGGAACTGACACCGTTCATGACCATGATCCGCAAACAGCATGAGGACATTATGAAAAATGCCAGAATGCGTCAGGAATTCAGTGCAAATGTGTCTCATGAACTGAAGACCCCGTTGACATCCATTTCCGGCTATGCGGAGCTGATCGAGACCGGCATGGCTTCGGAGCAGGATACGGTGCGTTTCGCCCACGGAATTCACAATAGTGCCAACCGCCTGCTGACATTGATCAACGATATTATCCGGCTGTCGGAGCTGGATGGAACGGAAGAGGAAGCGGATACGGAGCTTTTGAATCTTCATGAAATGGCGCAGAGTTGTGTGGAAATGCTGGAAATGAGTGCGGAGAAGCACAATGTGACCATAGCGCTGAACGGCACGGAATGCTATGTGACAGCCAATCGTCAGATGATGGAAGAACTTTTATATAATCTGTGTGATAACGCGATCCGGTATAACAATCCGGGAGGAAGTGTGGATGTACAGACCTATGCCAGAGAGGGGCATACCTATCTGGTGGTAAAAGACACCGGCATCGGTATCTCCAAGGAGCATCAGGAGAGGATCTTCGAGCGCTTCTACCGTGTGGACAAGAGCCGCTCCAAATCCACCGGCGGCACGGGACTGGGCCTTGCTATCGTAAAACATATCATCGCCAAGAGCCACGCTGAACTGGAACTGGAAAGTGAACCCGGAAAAGGAACGATGATACGGGTGATTTTCTGAGAACTTCGAGTTCAAATTTTCTAAGACTTCATTCGAGAGAGTGGGGTCTTTTTTATGCATGATATTCCGCCAGCAGCTGCTTCGCATAAGTGACGCAGTCTCTGTGCAGAGCAAATTTTTTGCCATCGCACATGATGACTTTGCGGAAGCCCAACTTCTCCATGTATCTGCCGTTAAGGATCGTCTTGACGGTGGGAGCGAAGAAGGTAGGGTGATTCTCTATCTGAGAGAACAAATTGATAGCGGTGGTGGCTACTTTTACGGTGCGACCGTCCTTCAGGGTGACGATGACATTCCGGCCTTCTTCTTCGGCGTAGAGGATGTCCGGTTCGGTGACATAGACGGTATCTTCATCCTCTCGAAGCTCTATGAGAGGAACTGCCTTAGACATAATATCCAGAGCATGGTCAATACTCTGTCCCAGTTCCGCTACTTTGATGGGCTTGTCCAGAAAAATAACATTTTCCGGATAGGACTGTGCTCTGTAATTGATCTTGGAACAGCACATGACGATGGGTGCGTTCACCCCCTGGGCAATCAGCGCATTTGCCACTTCTGTGCCGGTGATGCCTTCCGTCAGACACATATCAATATAGAAGGCATCGTATTGCATGGGATTGGACAGCAGTGAGGTAGAATTACCGAAAGAATCGGTATAAATGATACCCGTAGACGCTGCTCTTTTGTCGGATTCCCGCTTTAACAGACGCTCCAGCTGCTTTCTGTCGGCTACATTATCATCACACACTGCTATATGCATATCGATACCTCCCGGACTTTATCTCATATAAAGATGCCAGGGTCAAAAGGTCTAAGCCCACATGAGCTTGCTCATAGGTGGGTGAAAGACCTTAGGACCCGCCCCGATA
>ENA-UESI01002087-UESI01002087.1-human-gut-metagenome-genome-assembly--contig:-NODE-2087-length-11114-cov-2.529129_pt1 | contig 11114 bp, 9 predicted proteins | sample MGYA00243005_ERZ508006 | MGnify/ENA primary metagenome ERZ508006 (study PRJEB26167, sample SAMN06115436) | human gut metagenome | host: Homo sapiens | place: China:Shandong | collected 2015-06-10... | reverse complement strand
ACTTATTCGTATAAAAATCCGAAGTTTATAAATTCCCCTAAAGGGGTGGTTGAAGTTGTGTCAGACGATGCACTGCCGGACAAAATTCAGCCCTGCCGACCAGCGTCAGGGAAAACCAGACATCGCATACCGGGGCCGACCGGAGAGCATGTTGGAATTCCTGCGGTGGTACTACGGACGCACCCGAAATGCTGTGCCGGATCTGGTGCTGAAACTGTATCTTTTGAGGGATTCTTAAAATATGATTACTACTGACGAACTGAAAGTGCAGCTGGCCGATTACGGCACCGCTGTGAAGGACCTGGAGGAAGCGCTGGCCATCGACGCTTCCCGCAAGCGCGTGCAGGAGCTGGAGCACACCATGAGCCGCCCCGGCTTCTACGATGACGCTGAGCTGAGCAAGAAGGTCTTTGATGAAGTGGGCGACCTGAAGGGCAAGCTGAACCGCTTTGAAAAGCTGCAGGGCCTGTACGATGATGCCGAGACCATGCTGGTGATGCTGGACGAGGAGTACGACCCCGATATGGTGCCCGAGGCAGAGGAAGCCGTGAACGCCGTGGGCAAGGCCGTGGACGAGCTGCAGCTGATGACCATGCTGAACGGTGAGTACGACCACAGCAATGCCATCCTGACCTTCCACGCCGGTACCGGCGGCACCGAGGCGCAGGACTGGGCCGAGATGCTCTACCGTATGTACAACAAGTGGGCACAGGCACACGGCATGACCGTGGAGGTGATCGTCCGGGCCGTGGACGAACTGTCGAAACGATACGATCGTCCTTTGGCGATAGAAGTAAAACCTTTGGACAATTTTTATCCGGCCGAAGGTTATCACCAGGATTATCTGGACAAGAATCCCGGTGGATATTGTCATATCGATCCGGCTCTGTTCGGGCTTGCCCGTCAGGCCAATCTCCGGCCGGCCGGTGAAGGGATGAAACCCCCGCAGACGGTTTACCGCCGTCAGGACGATGCGACCCTGAAAAAAACATTATCCCCCGAACAATATGCCGTTACCCGGAAAAATGCTACGGAACCGCCCTTTCAAAATGCCTATTGGAACGAATACCGGGAAGGGATTTATGTAGATATCACAACGGGTGAACCGCTTTTTATATCGGCCGATAAGTTCGATTCGGGTTGCGGATGGCCGAGTTTTTCCAAACCTATCGACCAGGGGCTGATCGATGAAAAGACCGACACTTCCCATGGTATGCGCCGGACTGAAGTACGCAGCAAGACTGGTGATGCTCATCTCGGACATGTGTTTAACGACGGTCCGAAAGACCGGGGCGGATTACGCTATTGTATCAACAGCGCTTCTCTGCGTTTTATTCCCAAAGAGGACATGGAAGTCCAGGGGTATGGGGCATATTTACCCTTGTTGGACAAAAAATAAGATCGTGTTTCCCTAAGTGTGTAAATTTACTTCTGTACAACAGGCGTTTACAAGCCATGATTGCTAAGGACTGAAAATCGGAGAGTTTCAACCGGAGAATTATTTCCGGGATTTGTTCCTGTGTAAATTCCATAATAATTCATTTTTGAAATTCGTCATTACAAAAATAAAAATTACTGGGATTTACACACTTTGGGGTACACTATCCGGGCGAGCCCAGATTTTACCTCAAAATACCTTTTCCCCTTCAATTTGCCACAAATAAAAAAGAGTCAGTTTTAGCTAACTCTTTGATTTTCAGCGGAGAGGGAGGGATTCGAACCCCCGGACCTGTGACAGTCAACGGTTTTCAAGACCGCCGCGATCGACCACTCTGCCACCTCTCCAATGCGGATGCAAATATAGGGTAAAAAACAGAATCTCAAAAATAATTTTCAGGAAAATAAAGGTAAAAACCGAACTATTTCATATTTTATCCATCCTGGCTTATAACCTTGAAGCTGCCCAAGCGTTTAACTTCAAAAAAAGGACATGATCATAACCACTCAAAATATTTTGCTGCTCGGTTCTATCTTGCTATTCATCAGCATCATGATCGGTAAAACAGGGATTAAACTCGGTATTCCTGTCTTATTGTTATTTCTGATTGTAGGGATGGGATTCGGGCGGGATGGTTTCGGAATTGAATTCGAGAATCCGGTAACAGCACAATTCATCGGAGTTATATCATTGAGTATTATCCTTTTCTCCGGCGGAATGGACACCAATATAACAGAAATCAAACCGGTGATCGGTCAAGGAATTACCTTGGCAACCTTGGGGGTACTTCTAACGACGGCATTTACAGGAGGTTTTGTCTATCTCCTCGCTTCCTGGGCATTCCCAGAAGCACAAGCACCCTTGTTAGGATGTTTATTACTAGCTGCCGTCATGTCATCCACCGACTCAGCCTCAGTATTCAATATATTACGTTCCAAAGACTTAAATCTAAAACACAACCTACGTCCCCTGCTTGAATTAGAAAGCGGGAGTAATGACCCTATGGCCTATATGCTGACCATCTTATTGATCCAAATCATTCAATCGGGAGAGTTCAGTTTCGGACAGGTGCTGCTTTCATTTTTCATCCAATTCAGTGTCGGAGGAATTGCCGGATATTTATTGGGACGCTGTGCTGTTTATACGTTAAACCATTTCAGAATCCTCAACCAATCCCTCTACCAGATTGTTCTTCTGACCTTTGTATTTTTCACTTTCTCTTTTACCGAGAAACTTCAGGGGAACGGTTATCTGGCGGTATATATTGCCGGACTGGTCGTCGGGAATCGCCGGATCGTATACAAAAAGAATATTACCAATTTTTTCGACAGTACAGCCTGGCTTTTCCAAATTATCATGTTTCTTACCCTAGGCTTACTGGTCAATCCGAAAGACCTGATCAGCATCTCCTGGCTCGGTCTGCTTATCGGTATCTTTATGATCATCTTCGCCCGTCCCGTCAGTGTCTTATTGTGTCTCCTGCCTTTCCGCAAGATGACTTTTAAAAGCCGGTTATATGTTTGTTGGGTCGGTCTACGCGGAGCTGTACCCATTATTTTCGCTACTTATCCCCTGATCGCCAACATACCGGGAGCCCATCAGATTTTCAATATCGTGTTCTTCATCACCCTACTTTCTCTATTGATTCAAGGAACCAGTGTCACCCATATTGCCAGACTTTTGGGCGTATCCATCAAAAATAAAAAAATGGCCAAGGAATTCGAAATGGAACTACCCGAGGAAGTGAAATCCGTATTTTCAGAAATCATAGTCACCCCGGATATGCTCATTCAAGGAGATCACCTGATCGATATCCCTCTCCCCGACAATACCCTGGTCGTTCTCGTCAAACGCTTCAATCATTTTTTTGTACCGAACGGATGTTCTCAGTTATTCCCAAACGATAAACTTCTGATTATCTCCGATAACGAAAAAGAGTTGAAACAAGTCTACAACACCCTGGGTATCGAAGAATTTACCATCACCAAAAACTAAACAGGCAACTCTATTTCACAAAAGCCCGTTGTTCAGTATATTTTACAGTTCCTTGTTTTTGCAAGTAGACAGCAATTGCATCGGTGATAAAGATATCGGTAACCTCCCCTCCTTTTACCAGCTCATTGGAAGAAGCCACATAATTGCTAAAGGCAATTTTGTATTTCTTTTGTTTATCTTTCAACCGTTTTCCCCTGGCGTCATAAAATTTCACCTCGATCCCCTCTCCTTGCAAATTCCGGATGATCTCATATTTTCCACCTGAAATATAGTAATTGATATAGCGTTTCCCGGGATCTTTCCCTCTGTTATAATCTTTTAAGATAAAATCTTCCATCTTGTTCAGATTCCATTCATGAACAACGATATAATTGGAGAACGGTTCCATTTTATATATTTTTTCCATGGTAATCTCTCCTTTACGTAGTTCATTCAGCCGTACTCCTCCTTTGTTATAAAAAGCGAAATCACCTCCAACCGCATCACGCATGGCATCGGTCATCAATGAAGCGACATCCTCTTTCCGGGTCAGGTCTTCTGCTGCCTGTCCCATGATCTTTTTAAATTCCGGCCGGTTACTGATCTCTTCCACCAGCAAAGCAATTTCCTGATCGGGAGTTCCTATATCCTTCAAACTCACCAATTGATAAGATTTATCGACCAGTTTTTTACCTTTAAACCGAAGTGTAGTCACACCGGCATACTCCAGATTAGAACCGGCCTGACCGATCAAAACCCCATTCACCTTTTTCGGTTCACGAATGACCGTATGCGAGTGCCCTCCGACAATCACCTCCAACTCAGGCATCACTAAAGCCAACAAAGAATCATTGGCAAACCCTAAATGAGTTAACCCGATCATCACGTCACATTCCTCCGCCACCCGTTTATATTCCGGAACAACGTCCTTGAAATAACGGAAAGAAATATCTTCCAGGTTAGCCGGATTAGTTGCAGGAAGATGATTCGCTCCGGTCTGAATCAAACTGAAAAAACAAAATTTCAGCCCGCCTCTCTCAATCATTTGATAAGCCGGCAGCTGCCCCAACTCACTCTTTTCAGAAAGCATATTAGCACAAACCACCGGAAAATTGGCTTCATGCAGCCTCTTTTTCAATATTTTTTGTCCATAATCGAAATCATGATTTCCCATCGTAACCACATCATACCCCACCTTATTCATCAGCCGGATCATCGGTTCCCCCCTCTCCAGAGCATGATCCACATAAGGATTACCCGAAAAACGATCGCCCGCATCAACCACAATCACTTCCCCTCCTTCTGTCTTTTTTTGCTGAATCAAAGTAGCCAACAGAGGAAAACGAGCCAGCTGTGCATGCATATCGTTAGTAGAAACGATCACGACCTTCCCCGGTGTTCCCGACTCATTTTTACAACAATATAGTGTTACCGCAAGCAGTAACACTATCCCCCATCTTCTCACAAAGTACACAATAACTTTTCTTTTATCATTTTGCATATCCCACCGGATGATTGATCAAAGGCCGTTGAGTATCTTTCAATTTCAAACCACTCTTCAATTTTGCCTGATCCATAGAGGCTCTGGGGACTGTCACTAAGCCTGTGCCGGAACAAAACAAGGATATATTCTGGGAAACAATACCGGCATCCAGGGCAGGCATTAAAACCTCTCCGCCGAACTTACTCAAATCCGCCACCATTACCAAACATACCGGAGCAGTAGCGACAAAACCCTGTCCTCCCCCGACAGCCGGACGCAAATCTTCTTTAGTCACCGGTTCGAGACTATTCGCTTTTGGATGATACAAATAAGCCCCTTCCTGCAAACACACATAAACATCGATTTCCTGCTTATTCATGGCCGTCGGAGACGTCCGTTTTCCTGATTCAGGCCGGTTAATACCGGCAGCAGCCCACAACAAGTCCGACAAATCCTGCAATTCCAATTTTTTATCAGCATATTCCCGGGTAGACTGACGTTTTTGTAAAGCAGTCATCACAGGTAATCCCCGTTTAACATTCGGTTGATTCAACTTTATAGGTTTCAAATCCTGAGCCTGACTTCCCCCAAACAGGCCAACCAACAGCGAAAACAATAAGAACTTTTTCATGATACCTCCTTTTTTAATCATATATTGCCGCAAGTTAAACAATTTCCGGAAAAAATCAGTATTTAATAATTTTTTCCACCTTACTGTTGCAAGTTACAAATATCTCCTTTATATTTGCACCGCAATTACGGGATGTAGCTCAGCCCGGTAGAGTACACGTCTGGGGGGCGTGTTGTCGCAGGTTCAAATCCTGTCATCCCGACTACTGATTATCAAGAGGTTAGACCAAAAGTCCGACCTCTTTTTTATTGTGGCGATTAAGGTTTTATTAAGGTTTTTGGGAAACTTAATGCATCAGATACTAATGGCAATACTAAATTCATTTGGTATTATATCGTTCAATCAATTATAAAACTATAAATATATTTACATTTCCCCATCATAGTAGAATATCTACCTATTTATCGGATGTTATTTCCTATTTCGCTATATCTGTCGGCAGTAACCCAAAAAACAAATATAGATATGTAGATATAAAGCCCTTAAAATAAGGAACAACATATTGTCAAAGCGTTTGCCTTATTATGGTGCAGTTGGAACTTCGACACTTTTAACATGCTACGACACAATAAGCAACGACTCAGGTAGAAATACGTGGGCGTTTTTGTTATGTAGCATAGGTAATCGAAGACCTCAACGGCAAACAAGAAATTACCCACGTTTTCCGTTAACAAATTTCTTCATACAGGATAACAGATTCTGACATTGACAAGGGATATTTTCGCGATGCAAATTTAAAAGTCATGGAACAGATACCCATAAAATTCTATCGGCAGGCAATCATTTACCAGACTGTCCGCCAATATGCCAACATCGGCCATCCTTTTATATAACTGATTTTAAATACAATACATCTTATTACAATTATCTATCTTCATTATTATTCTATACTTATCATCTACCTCATCACTTGATGGTATCATCACTTATGTGTTATACACCCCATACTCATTCTTTTACGGGATAGAATATTTTCATTATCGAAGCCACAAATATACCTCATCACTTTTATTCTTCTATTACGCTCTATAAGACAAGATATTTATTAGGGAATAAATACACCGACATGATGAGGTATAATCCCTATACGGTTCTATTTCACAACTTATTTTTCTTTTAGACAGGTATATATAAAAAAGGGAACCATTTACGGCTCCCTTAGTATGTTTCTTTGTACTATCACTCCTATTTTGATTCTTCACTGTCCAAATCCACATCTTCCACTTCTCCACTTTGTAATCCCAACACATCTTTTGCATTGAGAGGAGTTACAACAGATTTTCCGGTTTTCTTTTCTAATTCTAATCTTGCATTAAGGGCAATTGTTCAACCTTGTTTAGCAACATCTATATGCTCATCAAAAGATTCTGGGTTTTGTACCTCTGATATTTCCTTTGTAGAAAGTTCTGCAAGCATATTCAATACCAGTTCCTTATTAGTCATGTTGTCCCGTAGATTCTCTTTCTTCAACCCTTTGAACTGTTTATATTCCTTAGCCGTTTTTCCTGCCCAGGTCTTATAGATGATATCTGTTAGAGTAGCAAACTGTACACCCTCCTGTAATCCATGCCGTTTCCATTCATCCGTTAAGTCCTTACGGATTTCTATACTTTTGAGCCGTTGATTAATCCAATTGTCGGAATATCCCAGCCGTTTATAGTCCAGCATTGCCTGCTGAATAGACAATTCCGGGTCCTGCATTCGGTCAAGCCGTTCCTTAGCTACCTGTGCCATCCACAATTTGAAAGGTTCAGCTTTAGGAGAGGGTATGGATTGTATCAATCGGAATAATTGTTCTGTATCAGCAACATCCGTCAAACGCATTTTGCCATCTTCAGCAGGTAATTTCAAACGGTTACAATTTGTAACCGTTTCATTTCCCTCTTTGGACATCCTGTTTTTCAGTACTTTCCAATAATTTCTTGCACCTTGATGATTGGGTTGTTCTGTCAATATCTCAATAACATCTACAATAGAGAAATACCATTCCTCTTTGTCGCTGTCCCATACGGTACGGACTTTCTTTTCCTCAAAGACTTTTATTGCATTCTGCTTTGTCATATCATTCTGCTTTTGATTGTTACAAATATACCTGTTAGGAATGAGTTATCCTATAATTACCGACTGTCGTTTTAGACGATTTGAGCCACCAAAATATTCTACTGAATACTTTATCCGTTTTTAAGATTGCCTTGGCTGTACCGTTCCAATAGACGACTGTTTTTATTAATTCGATTTGATAATAATTGAAAGGGTAAGGGACGACGTGGCAGCGTTCGGCTTTCTACCCTTTCAATTATTGTCAGGTCGAATTCTCAAATAAACTCTATAAGGAATCATATCTTTAAATACGTCTATTTATATTACACCACATTTAATCTTCCCTACTCGTTCAAAATAGAATCCCAATGTACTTCGGTACATTCTGTAATCTTATCATTAAATTCCCGAATCATATTTTCTTCTATTCCTTTATCCTCATTAAGCATTTTAGTTACCACCCTCTTCAATCTTGCAGCTTTCCTATCTCCTTTCTCACTAAATGAATCAATTATTTTTAATATATCTTGCTTCCTGCTTCTATCTTTTAATTCCCAACGTAACAAACCCATTAATGTCATTTCAAACTTAGGTTTCATGATGTCAATCTTAATAATGTCATCATATTTAAGATACCATTCAGCAATCAAATCAAGATACACAATAGGGTCTTTTGCAAATAGTTCCTTTGCCTTTATATTCCGTTTGAAATAGTGTTTCAACCAACTATGTTTATACCTGATTTCGTACCGGAGGATGTTTTTGTCCAACATTTCAGAGGTTAATAAAGGGTCTTTATGAGCCTTAGCCTCCTTTACCTTGTCATAAAAGCAAAGTTGACACCATTTTTGCTCATAATATAGTGAGTTTCTACGAATATTACGCTCAAACTTCTTTAATATACCAAAATAGGAAAAATAACTTCGAGGAGGATTATCCACTTCGACATTCATCCCGATGTCTATGCGTGTAATAATAGCCTCTCGTAAAGGTAAACCAAGGTCGGTACTCAATTTATCAATAGCATTACTTAACTCTGTACGTGGCAGTGATACTAAATTACTTCCGTCACAATATTTAGGAAGACTGCCTTGGATAAGGACAAAGGTCGGTTCAATATAGATTTGCATATTTTGGAGTGAGCCAACTATACGGTACTCATTACTACGTTTGATATCAACATTGATTTTAGCACCAACCTCAGCCATGAAGTCAATTTTGTAGTTGACAGTTGAGTGATGAAGTATTAACCAGATTGTATCGATCATTTTTTTGAACTTTTTTGGGTTATTATAGAATTAGATTTATTTCGAGCCGCCAACCGCACATCCATGCTGTTTATAAATTCCTCTGTTGTTTCCCGTCGCCGGGCTATCATCCACGCCAATATTTCTTCCCGTCGGAACATTAGTTTTCGTCCATTATTACCGGGGCGAAAATGTGGTATCTTATTTTTAGCTATCAATTTATATATCGTGTTCTTTTTATACCCTGTTATTTTACAGCATACATCTATCCCAAATACTTCCGGGTAGTCTTTCAACTGTTTTTCGGGTCTATTGGCGCTCTGTACCTCGTTACTTGATTTAGTAGGGTAACTCTAAGCATTCCGTTAATTATTGCCTGTAACGCTCTAATTTGATCTAAAGCCAAATCTTCCCATTGTGTCCTCAGAAATTCAATATCGTTGTTCTGCCAGGCACATTCAATGGCATCACCATGAAGTTCATTAATGAAGCCTATCTTTTCAATAGCGTTATATAGATAATCAACAGTCAAACCTGTTTTACCTTCTTTCCTCAAAAATTCTTCCTCATAGAATAAGTCATCCAATTCCCGTTGTGTCCACTTTAACTTTCCCTGCTGATACAATCTTACTTTATCAGCATATGTTTCAACAAAGTAGGTATCTTTCCACTCCACAATGGATTTTTCCACTTCTTTCAACGCTTGTTGGAGTCCTTTTTTATCTCCATGAGTTAAATTATCCATATAGGCATGTAAATCTTCTTCATGCAATTCGTCTGCTTCCCCTTGGAGCAACTTAGCTACTAAGTCGCTCAAAGGCATATTTAAGTCATAATTCATAGAGTATTTTAGAGTAATTGTGCTACTTTATCCATTATGTTTGTATCAAAGCTATCCAGATAAACATTGGTAGTTGTAAGGTTATTATGTCCCAGTGCTTGGCTAATTTGTTCCCGGGGTACGTTTTGATTTTGTAAAGTCATAGCCATTGTATGACGACTCACATAACTCGTTAAGCGAAGACGCTCAATTTCTAATGTTTCGCCCAATTTCTTTAAATTTTTAGCATAACGCACATATCTTGACCGGATATGATTGTATAGCTGTTCTCCGCTGTAATCTTTAGTTATTACGGGGACAAGATAATTCCCAACAAGAGGTGTATTCATTTTAAACCAATCCAATAGTTCTTTTATTGTTTCTGTCACGGGAATTTTTATTGCCTTTACTCCTCTTTGGTTTTTTATTTTCTGTCTTTTATAGACAATATATTCTCCTGTTTCCAGCCTTTCTATATTTTGACTTGTAAAAGTTGCCATATCTATAAAGCTGACTCCAAAGCAGTGATACGAAAACAAAAATAACCGCCGGGTATATTCCAATGTGTAATTATCTTGTGGAGTATCTTTTAAAAGTGCCAAATCCTCTGATAATAGGTATCTCTTGCGAGTTTCTTCTTCCAAACTGTTTATTTCAAACCCACCACTACCAAATGGATAAGTCGTTGGGGAGGCTTCTTTTTCTTTAATTGCCTTATTTAGTAGGGCTCTCAGTGTTTTCAAATAATATTTTCGTGTATTACCACAACAGTTGTCTTTTTCCAAAGCAACGTTAAAAGCATTTACATATTTAATATCAACTTCAGGGAATAAGCGTTCTTTTATTTTCTTATCATATTTCCCTAACACATGAAGCGTTCTTTTATACGCTTTTGCATTTCCGATATGATTTGTCGCTTTCAAAATATCGATTTGCTTTAGAAAGTAATCATATACTTTACCTCGTTTAGATACACCTAAAAATTCTTCTTCAAATTGATTTAATGTCCAATCTATCCGATTTTCAGCAAACTTTCTTAGTATGACATCTTTTCTTTCTTCGTAATGGTTAAGTAAAGTATTATATTTTTCATGGTTAGGATTTACACGCTTATCCTTTTTAAACCGGGCAGTTTCTTCATTCCATTGGTCTTCTTTAGCAGTTAATCCTAAATCAATGTACTTTCTTTTTCCGTCTTTCGTGATTCTTAAACACACAGGAAAACTCCCGTCTTTTTTCTGATTGCTTTTATAAATCAGCACACCAAATTTTGCCATAATAATTTTATTTTAAATTATACTTCTTTCTATATTCTACGAACGGAAGTTTTATCCAGTTCTCAATGGATAAATAAAATTACTGGCTTGCAAGGAATCTCCTGACGAAAGATGAAATTGCAAACTGCGACAAGGTATGGGAAACAGAACAAAAATAAAATCGATTTAGACAGTTAAAACTATGAAAGTAAGATACCTGGGAAC
>ENA-UESI01002081-UESI01002081.1-human-gut-metagenome-genome-assembly--contig:-NODE-2081-length-11129-cov-8.333695_pt1 | contig 11129 bp, 9 predicted proteins | sample MGYA00243005_ERZ508006 | MGnify/ENA primary metagenome ERZ508006 (study PRJEB26167, sample SAMN06115436) | human gut metagenome | host: Homo sapiens | place: China:Shandong | collected 2015-06-10... | reverse complement strand
GGATTGCCGGCTAATTTATTTTATAATACGTCTATTCCTACATGTATTGTTGTACTTAAAAAGCATAGAGATGGCAGAGATGTACTGTTTATTGATGCGTCAAAGAAGTTCATTAAGGGCAAAAAACAAAACGAAATGTCAGACGAACATATTGATGAAGTTATGGATTTGTATAACAGAAGGGAAACTGTAGACAAAGAATCCTATCTGGCAAGCTTTGATGATATTGAAAAGAATGATTTCAACCTAAACATACCGCGATATGTAGACAATTTTGAAAAGGAAGAGGAAGTCGATATAAATGGTCTGCTCGAGGATATGCAAAAAACAGATGACGAGATAGGAAAGGTCGAAGGTGAGTTTGTGAATTTGTTAAAAGACCTGACATCGTCCGATGAAAATATAATGGCATCGTTAAATCGTTATATTGATATGATTGAGGGGTGATTTGTATGGAGAATCCAAAGATTAGATTTAAAGGGTTTACTAAGGATTGGGAACAGCGTAAGCTCAGAGAGTGTGCGGAATTCAATCCTAAATCAGAGTTGCCAGATGTTTTTGAATATATTGATTTAGAATCCGTGGTGGGAACAAATATTTTATCACATAGAACTGAAAGTAAATCTTCCGCACCTTCAAGAGCACAACGATTGGCACAAAAAGGCGATGTATTTTATCAGACGGTTAGACCATATCAAAAGAATAACTGTATTTTTGAAAAGAATGATAATAACTGGGTTTTCTCAACTGGATACGCTCAATTAAGACCTGTTAATGATAGCTATTTTTTGCTAACGCTTTTACAGAATGAAGATTTTGTCAAGCTTGTTTTAGATAGATGCACAGGAACAAGTTATCCTGCAATTAACTCAAATGACCTTGCTGATATTGATGTAAATGTTCCAAGTGATAGTAAGGAACAACAGCAAATCGGAACCTATTTCAAGCAGCTCGATCACCTCATCACTCTTCACCAGCGAAAGTGTGAACAGACAAAAAAATTGAAAAAATATATGCTTCAAAAAATGTTTCCTCAAAATGGAGCAAAAGTTCCAGAAATTAGATTTGATGGATTTACTTACGATTGGGAACAGCGTAAGTTGGGAGATGTATTCGAGCAGACATCGAATTTGGTAAATCCCAAGGAAGATGAAATAGAACTTTGGAGTTTAACTGTCGAAGATGGATTAACAAAGAAATCTGATAGATATAACAGAGAATTTCTTGTAAAGAAAGATGATAATTTTAAAGAAGTTCGTCCTGGAGATATTGTATATAATCCAATGAACATGACATTGGGAGCAGTTGGATATAATGGAATGGCGAAAAGTGTTGCAGTTTCGGGCTATTATACCACCATGGTTGCCAAGGAGAATTATGATACATATTACATTAATACGTGGCTAAAAAGTCCACAGGCAATACGTTTATATCGAACATATGCAACTGGTTCACTGATAGAAAAACAAAGAGTGCAGTTTCCTACGCTTTCTATCATTCCGGTGACATTTCCTAAATACGAAGAACAGATAAAGATTGGAAGTTATTTTCATTCCATTGATAATCTCATCACTCTTCACCAACGTAAGTGCGATGAACTTAAGAAAATGAAAAAATATATGTTACAAAATATGTTTATATAATCATTTGATATTAGGGATATGAGAGCTCTTGAAGGAAGGGAGGGTTAAGAATGTCACAGGGAATTAAAATGGATACAATAATTTTATATCATGGTTCTCCTAACAAAATAGTAACACCGGTATTTGGTGGTGGAGATGATAAACATGATTATGGTCGTGGATTTTATCTGACAGAAAACATAGATTTAGCAAAGGAATGGGCGGTTTGCAGACCTAATGAACAGAATGGATGGGTTCATAAGTATGAGTTAAATACAAGGAATCTAAAAATTTTTGATTTTCAGGAGAAAGATGTTTTATCGTGGCTTGCAGAGCTTATGAAACATCGCGATGCTGCTGATTCCAAGCGTTATAGGATGCTTGCAGCAAAGTTTATTGATAAATATGGTATTGCTACCGATGCATATGATGTGATAAAGGGATGGCGCGCAAATGCATCATATTTCTACATTGCAAAAGAATTTGTCCGAGATAATATTGATATAGATATTCTTGAAGAATTGCTTTCGTTAGGCGGATTGGGGATTCAGTATTGTATTAAGACAGAAAAAGCATATGCAAATTTACGCGAGATAGAAAGTGATTTACTTCAAGTTGAATACAATGAATTTAACAATAAGTATAATCAAAGAGATATTGAAGCAAGAAAAAAAATGCGTAATTTAGTAGATTCAGATGCAAATAAGGTTACGAATGTTTTTAGTACATTGTTTTAGAGGTGAGAAAATGGGCGCATATTCAGAAGCGTATCTGGGTGACGTGGTGGAAAATCAGGGAAAATTATTTGATTTTGTGGCACAGTCTTATCCTGATAGTGATACAGAAGATTTTATAAATACGTATATGAAAAGTAAAACCAGAAAAAACATTGATGATGCGATGGCTTATGTTAATACTATGGATGCAAAAGAACTGTGGAAATACTTTTCAGACACAGAAAAATATAAGTTAAAGAAGGGGAAAGCAATCGAAGGATTTATGCCTGATTGGATTGGTGAATTTTATGCTTATTATCAGTGGTATTATGATATTCCAAGCGCAGAGGTAATAAATAAAGTACCGGTCGATTTTCTGAGGAAGGCTTATTGTGGACTTCATGATTTAGAGCTTGATTTGGCGGTAAAAAAGGTAGGTAAAGTATAAATGAATATAGTTTGTTTTCATAATCCAAATGAGGAAAATGGATACCTTAGTAACTGGTATTTAAGTGAGTTTGAATGTGATGGAATAAGATTTTCATCAATGGAACAGTATATGATGTATCAAAAAGCAAATTGTTTTGGCGATACTAAAATAGCGGAGAAAATCCTTGAAACTACAGATGTTGCACAAATTAAGGCTTTGGGAAGAAAGGTTTCAAATTATAATGAAACAATCTGGAATGGAAAGCGACAGATTGTTGTTTACAAGGGACTTTGTGCAAAATTTCAAAACTCTGAATTGAAATCCAAACTAAAAGCTACAGGAGATGCGGTTTTAGCGGAAGGTGCTGTGAGGGACTGCATATGGGGAATTGGATTGTCAATGACAGATCCTAAAAGACTGGAAATGGAAAAGTGGAGAGGACAGAATCTGCTTGGATTTGCACTTATGATGGTGAGAGATGGAATATAAAATATGAAAAAATTTTGATTACTTTTAAGAGCATTCATCCGTGCTTTTAATTAATTTTAGGCGTGGGACAATTTGACCCACGTCTTTTATATTATAAGTGATGAAAAGTGGCACCACTCGTTATTAGCGTAAGTCCATTGTGATATGGTGAATAAAACCAAAAGTTTGGGAACAGCGTAAGTTGGGAGCAACAAATACATTTTTCACAGATGGCAACTATGGAGAGGCTTATCCAAAATCATCTGATATGACTGATAGCGGTAGTGGAGTACCTTTTCTTACAGGCGGAAATTTAAAGGACGGAAAATTATCCCTTGATGGAGCAAGTTATATTACTCCCGAAAAACATTCCAAACTTACATCTGGTCACTTGCTTGAAGATGATATTGTGATTGCTGTTAGAGGTTCCTTAGGTGCACTAGGCTACGTAAATACTGATAATTCAGGGTGGAACATTAATTCTCAATTAGCAATATTGCGCACTGACAAAAGTGAATTATATGGAAAATTTCTGATTCAGTATTTGTTATCTTGGACAGGACAAAATGAATTATTAAAAAGACAAACGGGTTCAGCATTAAAACAACTTCCAATAGGAGCAATCAAAGATGTCGAAGTACCAATCACATCTATTGCTGAGCAGGAGAAGATTGGCGAATATTTTGATAGTGTCGACCACCTCATCACTCTTCACCAGCGCCAGACAGATTTTTATAAAAAAATCAGTTTCTACTATATCTCATCGTAAGCCAATAAAAAATTATAAATATTGAAAACGATTGGGAACAGCGTAAGCTGGGGGAACTTGGGACAGTTCAGACATGCAAACGAATTTTTAAAGATCAAACATCGGAAAAGGGGGACATTCCTTTTTTTAAGAATGGAACTATTGGATTAAAACCTGATTCATATATCTCGAGAGAAATGTATGAAGAATTTCGTAGATTATATCCTTATCCAGAAGTAGGAGATACACTGATTTCAGTAGTTGGAAGCATTGGAAGAACTGCTGAATATACAGGGAAAGATGAGTATTTTCAGGATTCAAATGTTGTATGGCTTAAGACAGATGGAAGCATTAATAAAAAGTTTCTCAAGATATCTTATCAAGTAATAAAGTGGTTGATAGAAGGGTCTACAGTCAAGCATTTATATAATGATAATATATTGCGAAGTGAGATTGTTATGCCGGTTTCGCAGATTGAACAAGCAAAAATAGCAGAGTTTTTTGAAGAACTTGACCACCTCATCACTCTTCACCAGCGCCAGCACAAATTACATTTGAACATGCATTTATAAACTGTTTTTTATCGTAAGTAGCATCGTATCTATACAATGGTTACCATAAATTTGACAACAAATCAAACATAAACCAACCTCAAACAAAGCAAGCCTAATTATGGTTACATCAGCGTAAGCAGTACTAATAAAGGAGGTAGCGTATGCTAGAGGATATGAGCAAGGATGCATTATTTTACAACTATTACGCACAGTGGATAGAAGTGTATAAGAAAGATGCAATTCGTGAAGCCACTATGGCAAAGTACAGGATGACTCAAAAGTGGGTGGAGAAGCTGGCTCCGGAGCTTAAGGTTTGTGAGCTGACAAGGACCGCGTATCAGAAGATACTAAATGATTACGCAAAGGAGCATGAGAGACAGACAACCCTTGACTTCCATCATCAGCTAAAGGGTGCGGTAATGGACGCGGTGGATGAGGGTCTGATAGAGCGTGATCCGACCAGAAAGGCTATCATCAAGGGTAAGACACCACGTGAGAAAAAAATTAAATATCTCAATCAGTTTGAGTTGCATACTTTGATAGCTGATCTTGATATAAAGGAAGAGCCGAACTGGGACTGGTTTATTTTGCTTGTAGCAAAGACAGGGATGCGTTTTTCAGAGGCTCTTGCTATCACACCGAAGGATTTTGATTTTGGAAGGCAAACTCTTTCTATAAGTAAGACGTGGGATTATAAGGGTAAGGGCGGTTTTCTACCGACGAAGAATAAGTCATCTGTGAGAAAGATTCAGATTGACTGGCAGATAGTAGTAAAGTTTTCTGAGCTGATAAAAGGGTTGCCGGAGGACGAGCCTATATTTGTAGGAGAGGAAAAGATTTATAATTCAACCGTCAATGACGCTCTCACCAGACACTGTAAGGCCTGTGGGATATCGGAGATTTCCATTCACGGACTTAGACATACGCATGCATCGTTGCTTTTGTTTGCCGGTGTTTCTATAGCCAGTGTGGCGCGCAGATTGGGGCATGCGAGTATGACAACAACGCAGAAAACATATCTGCATATCATTCAGGAACTGGAAAATAAGGATGTGGATCTGGTAATGAGGACTTTGTCAGGACTGTAATGTAGCTTTTTAAACAATATGCTTACGCTGATTTTGATATAAGTAATTTTGTGGTATTTTATGCCTATATTTGCTATAATAAATATAGTTAGTGTTTAGGTTTTGAAGAAGGAGAAATTATCATGCCGGAGTTGGAATCGTTAATAGAGCAGAAATTGATTGAGCAGTTGATATATGGGGATTCGCAATGGACGTACAGACCAGATTTAAAGACAGAAGCGGATTTATGGAACAATTTTAAATATATTTTAGAGCAGAACAATAAGGACAGGCTGGATGGTGAGCCACTTTCTGATTCAGAGTTTGAGCAGGTAAAGAATCAGTTGCAGTTTTCAACATTTTATAAGGCTGGAGAGTGGCTGGTAGGCGAAAACGGCAAGGTCATGGTGCATGTACAGCGTGATACTAAGAAGCTTCATCTGGTTGTGATGAATCATGAGCATATTGCAGGTGGCAGCAGTGTGTATGAGGTTATAAATCAGTACAGTGCATTGAAGGATGATGAGGATGCCGCATCAAGAGACCGTAGATTTGATGTGACCTTGATGATAAACGGTCTTCCAATGATACATATTGAGCTGAAAAACAGACAGCATTCATATATGGAAGCATTCAATCAGATAAAGAAATACATTGGTGAAGGGCAGTTCAGGGGGATTTTTTCGGCTGTTCAGATGTTTATTATAAGCAACGGTATTGACACGAAGTATTTTTCTGCAGCAAGTGATACGGAGCTAAAGAAAGAATTTATCAGCGGATGGGTTGACAGGAACAATCAGCCGGTTTCTGATTATATTGATTTTGCAAAAAATGTCCTTAAGATTCCACAGGCACATGAGATGATTGCAAGATATACGGTTTTAGATAATGAAGCTAAGCGGCTTATTCTGCTTAGACCATATCAGATACATGCTATTGAGGCAATTCGTGAAGCATCACGAACAGGAAAGTCGGGATTTGTATGGCATACTACAGGCTCGGGAAAGACGCTTACATCATATAAGGCAACAAGAAATCTCCTTATGGATATTCCGGCGTTGGATAAGGCTATTTTCCTTATAGACAGGAAAGATCTTGATGAGCAGACAAATACATCATTTAGTTCATATTCTCAGAATGATTCAATTGATGTGGATAATACTGATAATGTGACTGATTTGAAAAATAAACTTAAATCGTCTGACAGACAGATGATTGTTACTACAATTCAAAAGATGCAGATTCTCATTTCAAAGCGTCTGAAGGAGGGCACAGCTGAGTATAACAGGTTAAGAGGATTAAAAATAGCTTTTGTGGTGGATGAGTGTCACAGAGCTGTATCTCCGGCTACCAAGAGAATAATCGAACGCTTTTTTGGAAAGTCACTCTGGTTTGGCTTTACAGGAACACCACGTTTTCCGGAGAATCCTTATCCGTTGATGGGGGATTTGCCACGTACAACAGAGGAATTATACGGAGCATGTCTGCACAAATATACTATCCAGAATGCTATTCATGATAATGCTGTTTTGGGATTTCAGGTGGAGCATGATGGACCAAAGGATGTGACTGATGAGACTGACAGCAGCCGATATGAAAATGAGACGCATATGCTCAAGGTGCTTGAGGTTATTTTAAATAAGTCATATCATAAGCTGGGCTTTCAAAATGGAAAAGGCAAGACCTTTGAAGGGCTTTTGACTACAAGTTCTATTTCGCTTGCACAAAAATATTATGAGCTGCTCACAAGGGTGAAAAACGGAGAAACGCCATTAAAGATAGATGAACGCATAAAGCAGGTTTTACCGGACTTCCCTAAGTTTGCCATTACATACTCTGTGACTGAAAATGAGGACGGCTCGCAGGTCAATCAGGAGAAGATGAAGCAGTCTCTTGATGACTACAACGCTATGTTTGATACAAAGTTTGATATTTCACAGATTACTTCATACAATAGTAATCTAAATAAACGACTTTCTAGAAAAGATCCTAAGTATAAGAGCAGAAACGAACAGCTTGATCTGGTTATTGTTGTGGATCGTTTGCTCACAGGCTTTGATGCGCCATGCATGTCGACAATTTTTATTGACAGGCAGCCGATGGGACCTCACGATTTAATACAGGCATTTTCCAGAACTAATCGTATTTTTGACAAAAAATCAAAGCCGTATGGACAGATTGTGACTTTTCAGGCACCGGTACTTTTCAAGAAATGTGTGGATGATGCTGTCAAGCTTTACTCTGCAGGAAGTACAGAGGATACACCGCTTATTGCAGAGTGGGATGATGTGGAGCCTGCTTTTAAAAAGGCGCTTGCGGCACTTAGAATTGCAGCTCAGATACCGGACGACATTCCGTCAATGTCAGATGAGGAGAAGCTTCATTTCATGAAGATGTTTCAGAGTTTTGACAGACTTTTTGCACAGCTTAAATCCTTCAGCAGATATGATGAAAGTATGCTTGATGATTATGGAATTACTGAACAGGAATATATAGACTATGCAGGTCATTACCTGAACATAAAAAGTGAGATTGGGCCAGACCCGGGACCGGACCCGGTTAATCCGCCGGTAGAACTGGAAATAGACTCAGATTATGAGCTTATGGCATACAGTAATACGAGGATTGATTATGAATATATCATCAATCTCATTCAGAATATCGTCAATCCGGAGGAGGAGGGGGATATCACTCCTGAGGAAAAGCAAAAGAAGATTGATGAGGCAAAGCAGTATGTAGAGGATCTGCGTAAGGATAATCCGAAGGTTGCAGATATCATGTCACATCTGATTAATGAGATAGAGCTTGATGAGAGCAGGTTCAGGGGCAAATCAATTCTAAACATTGTTGAAAATATGAAGCATGAATGTATAGAACAGGTTGTGAGTAATTTCTGCCTGCTATGGCATGCAGACAAGGATGATGTAATGTATGCGGCAACACATTACCGCAATGGGATTATCCCTAATGAGAGCGCCATAAAGGCATCTATTAATTATCCTGAGTACAAAAATACAGTGGAACATGCTTTACCTAAATTCAAGTATTATGCTAAGTTTTTTGCAGAGCTTAGGAGTACGCTGGATGACGAGATTAAGCCTTTAGTGTAAAGAAATGTATTTCACAACACTTATAATACATATACAATTAAATACCGGATTGTGTTATAATATGTCTGTCGGCGGATTCGTCGGCAGACTTTTTTTTTAAGGAGAGTAAAATGAGAGTATTAACAGATTTAGAGCCAAAGAACGTTTTTTCGTTTTTCGAGGATATATGCAGTATTCCTCATCCATCATACAAGGAAGAGAAAATCAGTAATTATCTGGTGGAGTTTGCAAAGGCAAGAGGCCTTGAGCATTACCAGGATGAGCTTCACAATGTGATAATCATAAAGGAAGCATCAGAAGGATATGAGGATGTGGAGCCAATCATACTGCAGGGGCACATGGATATGGTTTGCGAGAAGGTACCTGACTGTGATAAGGATATGGACGAGGAAGGACTAGACCTTTTGATAGATGGTGATTTTATCTCGGCAAAGGGCACTACACTCGGTGGAGATGACGGTATCGCGGTGGCATATGCGCTTGCTATTTTAGATGATGACAGTCTGTCGCATCCACGCCTTGAGTTTGTATGCACTGTATGCGAGGAGGTAGGCATGGAGGGTGCTACAGGCATCGATGTGTCTATGCTTAAGGGAAAGAAGCTTCTTAATATGGACAGCGAGGAAGAGGGCGTGATGCTCGCAAGCTGCGCCGGTGGATGCAGAGCTGATGTGAAGCTGCCTGTAGAGAGAGAGACAGTGAGCGGAACAAAGCTCACTGTGAGCTTATCAGGTCTCACCGGCGGACACTCAGGCTCAGAGATTGATAAGGGCAGGGGCAATGCCAATGCTCTTATGTCCAGACTGCTTCGCGACGCATCAGCACCTGTAGCTATAGCTTCTATAGATGGCGGCAGAAAGGACAATGCCATTCCAAGAGAGTGTACTGCACAGATTATTGTAGCACCGGATAAGGCTGCAGCAGTGAAGGCTGCGATAGAGCAGGCAGCAGATGAGATTGCGGAGGAGTTTAAGGCATCTGATCCTGACCTTAAGCTTACCTTGTCAGAGGAAACTGACTGCAGTGAGCCTGCTATAAGTGCCAAGGACAGCGCGAGAGTTATCGCACTTATTGAGGCTCTGCCAAACGGCATCATCAGAATGAGCAGGGAGATTGATAAGCTTGTTGAGACCTCGCTTAATCTGGGGGTTTTAAAATCAGATGACACTGCAGTTACATTAAGATACGCAGTCAGAAGCTCTGTCGGGGTGGCTAAAAAGAGCCTTAAGAACCAGCTTGTATGCATAGCAGAAGCTTTTGCGGCCGAGGTTACATTTGAGGGCGATTACCCTGCATGGGAGTACAAGAAGGACTCAAAGCTGCGCGAGGATATGGTACGGATTTTTGAGGAGGTGTATGGCAAAAAGCCTACAGTTGAGGCTATTCATGCCGGTGTCGAGTGCGGACTTTTAAGTGGCAAGATTGAGGGGCTCGACTGCATATCAATGGGACCGGACATGTATGATATCCATACGACAGAGGAGAGGCTTTCCATATCCTCTGCAAAGAGGTCATATGAGTATATACTCAGAGTGATTGCGTGCAAATAAATATTTATTCAAGGCTTTTGATAAATGAAAGAGGTGTCATATGATACCTCTTTTTAAATGCCCTGTGAAAATAGCTTAGATTGTGAAATCCGACAGACAGTGAGACATCTAAAATTGAGGTGTTGCCGCGCTCAAACTGTTCCACAGATTTTTCAAGCCGCACATTGTTGATATACTGCACGCAGGTCATGTTCATGTGCTTTTTGAAGAAACGCATGAAGTGGTATTCACTGAAATAGCAAAGCCCGGCAAGCTCTGAAATCTGGATGCTTTCGGCATAGTGCAGCTGCTCACCGTTGCGATCCCCGCCCTGGAAAACATGGCGAAGGAAGCCGACGGCCAGCAGAAGATGCAGCAGATCACCCGGTATGTCGGCGGTGTCATCGCTCTGGTGATGAGCCTCGGCTACTACTTCGTGATCCGCAATATGGGCGCACTGAAGTACACCAGCGGCGCGGCCGGTATCTTTACCGCCGTTGTCATCATTGCCACCTTTACCGCAGGTGCGCAGTTGATCACCTGGTGTGGTGAGCAGATCGACGACAAGGGTATCGGCAACGGTATCTCTCTGTTGATCTTCTCCTCGATCGTTTCCAACTGGTCCGGTGTCTACACCACCGTCACGGGTCTGCTGACCCGCGCCGCTGCAGGCGAGACCCGGTTCTATATCCTGCTGCCCCTGCTGCTGGTTCTGGCACTGGTGGTGATCGTGTTCATCGTTGTTATGACCAACGCTGAGCGCCGCATCACCGTCCAGTATGCCAAGCGTGTGGTGGGCCGCAAGCAGATGGGCTTTGGTCTGGGCGCGGCGATCGGCGCCCAAATGGGCAATCCGGACAAACAGGTATTCCACATTACGGGAGA
>ENA-UESI01002080-UESI01002080.1-human-gut-metagenome-genome-assembly--contig:-NODE-2080-length-11130-cov-20.922464_pt1 | contig 11130 bp, 11 predicted proteins | sample MGYA00243005_ERZ508006 | MGnify/ENA primary metagenome ERZ508006 (study PRJEB26167, sample SAMN06115436) | human gut metagenome | host: Homo sapiens | place: China:Shandong | collected 2015-06-10... | reverse complement strand
TAATGCTTCTAATTTGACTTTGGAACAGTTTTTACAGACTTCTAAATCGGGATATTCGATTCATTTTGCAACTGCTGCGACCGAGATCTTTAGATATTATGGCATACCTGCGCGCTATGCAGAGGGGTATATTGTTGATAAAAATGCGGTTAAAAACAAGCTTTCCGGTTCGCCAATTACTCTTACAGATGCCGATTTTCACGCTTGGACTGAGTACTATTTAACGGGGATCGGCTGGATCCCATTCGAGTCTACGCCCGAGTATTTTGATAAAATGCCGCTTCCAAATGGCGTTTCAGCAGAAAAATTGCTGGAACTGACGCAAAATAATGCTGCGATTCAGCAAGGAAATAATGTGGTTTCGGGTGAAAGAATTGCCGATAAAATTATAGATGATGAAGAGCAAACGAAGAATTATTCTTTGATTTTTGCTCTTGCTCCGCTGTTTCTAGCTGCGATTCTTGTAGGTGTGCGAATTCTATATATAAGGAATAAGCTGAAATATGACGCTTCATTTGCTCTCCAAACTTGCGTTTCTCTCCTTAATTACCAGCAAAAACATGTTGAAATGGCAAATGAAATTTACGATTTTTCTGCATTAAGTGATGATTTACAAAGCCAGCTTGATGATTTCCAAAGTGCTTTAATGGAGAAAATGTATTCAAATCATTCTACTGTTCAAGTTTCTGATTCACTTGGATTATATAAAAGTGTAAAAAAATCGACTTTTGCAGATTTGAATTTTTATCAAAAAATCATGTGCACTATAAAGGTCTATTTTTGATTTAAGGAGTATTAATGGATAAAATCAAGAAAAAACGCGTTGCTGAATATTCGGCGATTGTCATTATATTTGCATTATTTGCAATTTTTTTTATTAAAAATATTCATCTTTCAACTACAGATGATCATGATAAAAATAAAGAAAATCAAAATTATCATGCAGATCTTTCAATAAATTTCGATCAAATATATGCCAAACAGAATTATAAAAGGCTGAAAGAAGAATTGAAAAGCGGCGATCTTTTGCCTGAAAAACATTACTTTGCTGATAATGAAACGATTAGTTTTTCGGAGAATGACACGGTATTTGATGTTCTTTTATGTTATTGTGTGGAAAAAAATATATCTCTTGATTATCAAAAACCGTCTGAAAACATTTATAAAACAGCCTATATTAAAGGTATAGGCGGGCTTTATGAGGGCGATTGCACGAAGAGATCGGGCTGGGTCTATACGGTAAATGGTGATAAACCGAATGTTGGAGTGTCGGATTATGTCCTTGAAGATGGCGATAATATTGTCATTTATTTTACGATTTATTAGGGATCATGACGTATGAAAAAGTTTTCGCGACTCAATTCTGGAGTTTTATTTTTGTATTTTTTGTCGGTGATCGGCATCACAATGTTCACTCAGAACGTCTATTTGCGTGCAATTTCTCTTGCTATTTCGATTATAAATGCATGTTTTTTTGATGTTATAACAGATTATTTTAAGGACTTTCGGTTCTATTTAGCCGTGTTTTTGGTTATCACAGTTTCAAATCCGCTGTTTGTTCACCGAGGAAATACAGTACTTTTTTATGTGAAAAACACACCAATTACGCTTGAAGCAATGGCGTATGGAGCTGATTTTTCGCTTTCAATGATCGCAGTTTTGGCTTGGTTTCGTATTTTTTCTACACTAATGACTGCTGAAAAGATCGTCGAGATTTTTGGTAAACGCTTTGCAACATTAGGACTGATTGCTTCTTTGACGCTGAGATATGTTCCAGAATTCAAGCGACGTTTTGCCGAAATTGCCGATGCTCATCGTTCGGCTGGTTTGATATGTGAGGATACTTGGTTTGAAAAAGTCAAAAGTTATCTGAAAATATTTATGTCGCTCGCTGAATTCTCATTTGAAAAGTCGGCAAATACGGCTGTTTCAATGAACGCCAGAGGATATTTATTACATAAACGCACGCAAATTTCGCACAGAAAATTTCAATTTGACGAACTCCTTGTGCTTATTTTGACGCTTGTCATTACAGTTTGTGTGATAGTTTTCTCCCTCACTCACAAACTTTCAACCTCGTTTTACCCAACATTTAAAACGGATTTTTCCATGCTCCCGACAATTTTATTCACGATTTTAACTCTTATACCGACATCTTTTGAATTGGAGGATAGACTAAAATGGCATTTATCGAATGCGAAAAATTAAATTTTTCCTATCCTTATGCTGATGATAAATCGAATGGTTTTGCACTTCATGATATAGATTTTTCACTTGAACAAGGTGATTTTTTGCTCATTTGTGGGACAAGTGGTTCGGGAAAATCTACTCTTTTGCGTCTTCTTAAGCCCGGAATCTCTCCTAATGGAAGGCTTGACGGCAAAATAATTTACGCCGGAAAATTTTTAAATGACTTGCCTAAAACAGCATCTGCTGCCGAGATAGGCTATGTTTTTCAAGACCCAAATGCCGCTTATGTGACCGAAAAAGTCTATTCAGAACTCGCTTTTTTGCCGCAGAATCTTGGCTTGTCACCCGAAACTATCGAACTTCGAATAGCCGAGATCTCCGCTTTTTTCGGACTTGAATCTATCATCGGATCAGATATTTGCAGCCTTTCAGGCGGTCAAAAACAACTTGTGAACCTCGCCGCTGTCATGACAGCCTACCCTAAATTGCTGATTTTAGACGAGCCAACATCCCAGTTAGACCCCATTTCTGCTGAGAGATTTTGCGAGATCGTTCTGCGAATTCAGCGTGAAATGGGCACTACGATCATTGTGAGTGAGCACAACACCGAGCATTTTTTCAATTTTGCTGACAAGATTTTGCACCTTGAAAATGGCCGTCAGCTTGCCTTTGATACGCCATCTAAGTTCGTAAAAAATGCTGCAAATCACGACTTTCTGCCCACTTCAGCTAAGCTTTTTTCATCGTTTAAACTTGACAATTGCCCCGCTTTCACGACTTCTTCAGCAATGGATTTCGTACGAAATCATTACAAAAAAGATGCTTCTGAGCAATTCAATGACGATAAAAATCACTTGAATGGCGATGCAGTTAAGGTGAAAAATGCCTACTTTTCATATACGCGACGTGGTAAAGATGTCATTGATGGCCTCGATTTTAACGCTGATTTTGGACGAATCCACGCGATCTGCGGTGCTAATGGCTCGGGAAAAACCACACTTTTTAAGCTCATAAGCGGTCTAAAAACTCTGCGTGACGGCAAAATTTATATTGACGGAAAGCGCATTTCTTCGTACAAATCGGGCGCTCTTTATCGAAATTTGATAGCTTCTCTGCCGCAAGACCCACACGATATTTTCATTTGTGAGAGTGTTAAAGAGGACATTTCCGCCTCACCCGACGGCGAAAAAAACGACTTTGAAACCGTAAAAACGCTCTGCAAAAGGCTCAATATTTTCGAAAATTTGCTTGATCTTCACCCTTATGATCTGTCAGGAGGCGAGATTCAGCGGGCTGCTTTGGTCAAACTTTTGCTTCTTGACCCCAAAATTTTATTGCTTGATGAACCGACAAAAGGTCTTGACAAGCAGTGCAAAAGACAGCTTTCGTCGCTTCTAAAAGAGCTTGCGGCGGAGGGCAAAGCTATAATTTTTATCACACACGACATGGATTTTATTGCTGAAACTGCCGATGATGTCACTCTGATTTTTGGTGGAAAGGCTGTTTCAAGTCTTCCTGTGCTGCAATTTATCATGCAAAATTCTGTTTATACGACGGCAGCTTCGCGGATTGGCAGAGGTTATTTTGACAAGACAATGACTGATTCCGAGCTTATCTCAAGTGCAGTCAGCCGCAAAAATGAGCGAGGTGATGGCGATGAATAGCTCGATTCCGTCGCTGATTTTCGTGTCGGTTTGCGCGATTTTCTTGCTGATCTGCCTTGTCAAGACCGCTCGCCATAGGAGCGCTGGATTCATCTCGATAACGGCGGTACTCACGGCGCTTTCGGTCGTCGGTCGCATCGTTTTCACGCCGATTGCAGGATTCAAACCGTGCACTGCGATCATCATAATTGCTGGTGTGTCGCTGGGCGCGGATGCGGGTTTCATCTGCGGTGCGCTGACGGCTCTCATCTCCAACATCTACTTTGGGCAGGGAATGTGGACGTTTTTTCAGATGGTCAGCTGGGGGCTGATCGGCGTTCTCTCTGGTATTTTCAGGTCGCAGTTGGCCAAACATAAATGCCAAATGTATCTATTTGGAGCATTTTCAGGTGTGCTCTACTCATTCATAATGGACGTTTTCAGCGTGATTTGGCAGGACGGCGGCTTTAATTTGGCGCGATTTATCGCTTATGCGGCTGGCTCAGCGCCATTTTGTGCGGTGTACGCGTTCTCAAACGTTGTGTTTTTGCTGATCTTAGGGCCGCGAATGATACGTTCGATCGGGCGGGTGGTTTTGAAATACGATCTGCTGAAAGAAAATTAGTGTACGATTTTTCGGACTTATCAACTGCATATAACAAAAAAACCGCTGATTTTACAGCGGTTTCTCTTTGTGAAGTGGAGCATAGGGGATTCGAACCCCTGACCCCAACACTGCCAGTGTTGTGCGCTACCAACTGCGCTAATGCCCCGAATTGACAATAATATTCTACCACAAAATCTTGCCTGTGTCAAGTATTAAAATGAATATATGAGTAATAAATTAAAAATATACTGTTAATTATTCGATGGCTGAATCTGCTTGCAAATTTATATATGAATAAAATGTAAAATAAGTTGCTAGTCTATTGACAAATTGACTTAACTATGATATAATTTAATACTACCCGAAAGGAAGTGAGGTATGTGGCGGAAAGCAAAAACCAGTCTACAAAGCAGATTGCGGACAATCGAAAGGCTTACCATGAGTATTTTGTGCTTGAAAAATTCGAGTGTGGGATAGAGCTTTGCGGCACCGAAGTCAAGGGCATTAGAAACGGCAGCGTTAATCTGAAAGACGCTTGGTGCTCGATCGAGGACGGGGAGTGCTTTGTTAAAGGAATGCACATATCTCCTTACGAAAAAGGTAACATTTTTAACCGTGACCCGCGTCGCGAACGCAGGCTTTTACTGCACAAGCAGGAAATTCATAGGCTGCTTGGCAGAATTCAGCAGGAGGGGCTTACGCTAATACCGCTTTCTTTGTATTTTAAAGGAAGTCGTGTAAAGCTCTGCATGGGACTTTGTAAAGGTAAAAAGCTTTACGATAAGCGCGACGACATGGCGAAAAAGGCGGCTCAGCGCGACATCGAGCGCGCGATCAAGAACCGCGGCTAACACGGGGGCGTAAAGGTTTCGACGGGGATCTTGAAGCATGATAAGCGAGTAGAGGAGCGCACCCTCTCTAAACGGCGTACGTTTTAAAATTAGACGACAACGATAATTTTGAATTAGCTGCTGCTTAAGTCAGCGCTCGTCTTGCCCTTGAGTACCACGGCTTGGGTAAAGGCGTCGATTAGTGGTGAACGTCATTGGGCGAAGGCTGTGACCCTTTGATGTATTACGGTCTACTGATCTGTCGCGCGTGTCTGTTTGCGCGGCTTTGAGGGAATGGGCATTGCCGAAATAACAGAATACACTCGTAGAAATTCGTGGGGATAGGTTTTCGGACAGGGGTTCGACTCCCCTCGCCTCCATATTTCCATCTTATACCACCGTTTTCTTGATAGTATCACGGTGGTTTTTTATTTGCCATACGCCTTAGCCGAGCTCAAACGCTCATTTTTTTACAAACTTTTTCGTAGTGCGTGTAATGATCGTTTTTCTTTTTATCCACATAACAAAAACCTCCCGCAGTGCAGATCTTCCACACCGCAGGAGGTTTTGATTTATCTTAAATTATCTATTCTTATTCTTCCTAACGCAAACCGCCGCTGCCGCGATAAGCACCGCGCTTACGCCGAGCGTGCTCTTTACGCCTGTGTTCGGGTTTCAGGTGGAATTGTTCGAGCTGCCCGAACCGTTCGCCGATGAGCAGTTTGAACCCGCCGCGCCCGAATTGTCTATCCTGCAAACGTAAACGCTGTCGCTAACCTTGTAGCCGTTCGGCGCTTTGCTCTCCGCCATGTAGTAGATGTTGAAAGCTCCCGCCTCGGTCGGTACGCTCAGACCGTCATTGAAGCTTACCGAGAATTTTCCGTTGGTCACGATGGGCGAAGCCGCCGCAGTTTGGTCTATCTTGTTGATGAACGAGGGGGTGACCGCGCCGTTTCCGAACGAGTTGCCTTTATCCATAGTGCCGCCAACGGCTGCTGCGCCGACAGTATGGCCGCTGCCTTTGAGATCGCCTTTAGTAAAATACTAGAAGTCGCTAAAGATATTGCCAATGGTATACGCCTTATCGTAACGGTCGTCAGAACTATCGGCAAAGGCGTTTGCCGCGAATGTGCCCACAGCTATGGAAGCCGCAAGCAGGGTAGAGAGCACCCGTTTTACCAGCGGGTGTTTCTGCTTTGTCTTTTCCATGTTTTTTTTTCCCTTTCAGTTTGCTAATATTTTAAATATGAACATATCAAATATTGACATATAGTAAAAACATTATACAATAAATCTGCCTGCTTGTCAACGGCATACCTCCAGAAATTTGCTCAATATTCGTGCCGTTTTATGATGATTTTATACAATATACCGTGCAAGTATACCTTATATAATATATAACGGCTCAAATCGTGCAAAAGCTGTTGACAAGGGCGCGCTTTTATGTTACTATGAAACTGATACAACTTTTTTGGAGGAAAAATTTATGAAGTATACAAACCCGATAGTAAAGGGATTTTATCCCGACCCCAGCGTTTGCTGCGCTGAGGGCAAATATTACATGGTGTGCAGCTCTTTTCAGTATTTCCCCGGAGTGCCGCTTTTTGAGAGCGCCGACCTTATCAACTGGGAGCAGATAGGTTATGTGCTCACCCGCGAAAATCAGGTCATGCTGGATAAAATAAACAGTTCGGGCGGCGTTTTCGCGCCGACTATCCGCTACAACGACGGCAGATTTTACATGGTCACTACTAACGACACCACTCATCAGAATTTTTACGTCTATACCGATGACATTCGCGGCGAATGGTCTGACCCGATATATGTCGATCAGGGCGGAATAGACCCCTCGCTTTATTTCGAGGACGGCAGGACGTTTTTCATCAGCAACGGCGTTGATGAAGAGGGCAAGAGCGGCGTTATACAGTGCGAGATCGACATCGCCACGGGCAAAAAGCTGACGGCGGGCAAGTGCATATGGCAAGGCTCGGGCGGCAGATACCTTGAAAGCCCTCATATGTACAAAATTGGCGAATGGTACTACCTCATGGCGGCGGAGGGCGGCACTGAGTACGGACATATGGTGACCTGTGCGCGCGCAAAGTCGGTATGGGGCGAATTTATCGGCAACCCGAACAATCCCGTGCTGACAAACCGCAACAAAGCGCCGTACATCATTCAGGGCATCGGCCACGGCGACCTTATCTGCGGCGCGGACGGCGAGTGGCACATACTCACGTTAGGTTTTAGACAGATACATATATGGCAGCCGTACCATCATTTAGGCAGGGAAGTGTTCCTTACGCCTGTGAAGTTCGGTGAGGACGGCTGGTTCACGGCGGGCGACGGCACTACGGACGAAAGCTATGAGATAGCGGGCGATTTTGAGCAGCGTGAGAAGAAGCTGTACACGTTTGAGAACACGAAGTGGAACGTTGACTGGAGCTATATGCGCCGTCCTGATCTTAGCAATTACGAGCTGGGTGAGAACAGCGCGGTGCTTCACGGCTGCGCGCTCACGCTGGACGATGTAGATTCGCCGACATTCATAGCGCTGCGCCAGCGGGATTTCCGTTCGCAGCTGAGCGTAGACCTCACGCTTGACGGCGGCGAGGCGGGCGTTACGGTGTATTCCTGCGAAAACGAGCACTACGACCTTTGTCTGCGGAAGCAGGGCGGTGAGCTGAAGGCGGTGCTGAAGCTGAACATCGGCGGCATAAAGCACACGCAGGCTGAGATCTCGCTTGGCAACGCGGATTCGGCGAAGCTGATAGTGCGCAGCGCCGAGCTTTTCTACAATTTCTACGTTCAGGCAGGCGGCGAGGAGCACGAGCTGGGTTTTGCGCAGAGCAAGTATCTCTCAAGCGAGGTATCGGGCGGATTCACGGGCGCGATGCTGGGTCTTTACGCGGCAGACGCGGCGGGCGGCAGCCGTGCAGAGTTCAAGAATTTCGAGCTGAAATACGAATAATACAGACATAGCAATTGAGCAGACGTACCGAGATGGGTGTCTGCTTTTTTGTGTATAAAGCTTTAATAAAGTTTATAATTGAAATATATCGTTAAACGCTTGACAGAAACACGATGTTGTGATATAATATTAAAGTACCAATGAGAACTAAATATCACACAGGGGTATAGCTCAGATGGTAGAGCAGCGGTCTCCAAAACCGCGTGCCGAGGGTTCGATCCCTTCTGCCCCTGCCATACGAAATTTGCGTGAGAGCATTATGCTTTCACGCTAGATTTCTATTATTGCAAGGTCTGTCGATCAAGATAGATCCACAAATAATTATGAACCTATCTCAGCCGACAGAACGGCTGAGTATATAAAGGCAGATCTCGCTGCCGATTGTGATTTAGCTAGTTGATTTCCCATCATGCTTCGGTCTGCTAAGGACAGCCTTGTTTATCAGTATTCAAAGGCTTGCATGACATTTCATCGACTTTCACTGTATCGGCACATAGGCGGCTTGCCTTATCGCCATACTGTTGGTTTTCGGGTCGCTGTGGCTCACGCCGGTACTATCTCTGATGTTTTAATGCCTTATCGGTCGGATAAAGAAAGAACCCGCGTGTATCATCGCACACTCGATACAACTGAACACACTGTGATCTCTGCCGCTCCCATTCTGTATAGGCAGGGGACAGTATGAATATTTCGATGAAAACTTTCCACTTTCATTCTGTTTAGGAAAGGGTATTTCATATGGATATTATGCCTGTTCCAGCAGGCTCATATATATCAAATTTCAAGTTGCGGTTGCTTAGCAATGCAACAAACTTTATGTAGAAAGACAAAGACTTCTCAGCGGAACACGCACAAGAAGCCTTGACAAACTCTCTATATTATGCTATAATGGGTAGCGTAATACCGAAACTAAGTCTTGACGGAAGGTGCTAATTCCGTTGAAGATTAAGGGCTGTTTGACGCTTGCCGGCGTTGAGCAGCCTGTTTTGTTTTCTACTCATATATTATTGTAACATATTCTTCCTAGAATGTCAAGGGGGAATATTATATTTTTCTGCTTTTGGGTGGTAAAAATTAAGCTAAGTGTTACAATATAAAAAAATATCTCAGTATAGGCTTTTTCGGTATTCTTTTCTCAGAGAAAAGTGCTTTATGACGAACACCCGGCAGATGAGAGAAGGATCAAGAGGGTAAGAAAAGAGATACAAAAGACTCAGCAGCAAAAGGATCTAGTTAAAGTATAACAACTAAAATTGTGGGGGAATCATTGTGAACGTAATTATGTGTAACAATACATATTATAAGGAAATACTTTCAAAAAGGACAAGTATAGGGCTGAATTAGAAAGACTTACAAGGGAGAAAAACCAGAATAATACAGAAAAAGATTATTCGTCAAATAAGATCAAAGTGCTGGATAATAAAATTACTGATGGTAATAAACAAATAGGGAAAAACAATGAGAGGATAAGAACGGCAATAGTGTTGATCGTTTCATTCCTTATTATCCTTAGTGCATTGTCTGCGGCAGCTAAACAGATTTTCCTGTTGCCGATCGTTGGCGTGGTCGTACTTGGAATGTTATGGTTACTTTTGCTAAATAACCGCAAAACAAGGCTCAATAATGACCATAGTTCTTTGATGGCAGAAAAAGATCAAGAAGCGCAAAGACTTATTGCTCTGAAAAATAGAGATGTTGAGTTAGAACAAACTATTAAAAGTTATACAGAGTACGAAGCAAAGTTGTCTACATCTCTTGATAATATCAATATGATCTCAAATCATGCGAATATTTTTGCTAATAAATATAGGTATAGGCTGTGTGATGAAGCGTTGATAGTTTTATCTGAAAGTTTCAATACGTTAGAATTGCTCAAACACTTAGCTAAATACAGCAATTCGTATAAAAAAGTTACGCTTATGACCCGGAAAGAGTTTGATTTTTATAAAAAACTTCAAAAAATCTTTGAAAAGCATGACTATATAGTTTTTACTCATGTAAGACTTTGGGATATAATAAATGTTGGAGATTTTAGGTTAAAATCAAACTATGACGAGGGCTGGCTGAAAAAGAAAGTGCGTTTTTATGAGGACTTTATAAGTAATAAACATATTGATTTTCTTCTTATGGATTTTAAGAAGAATAAGCAACTTTGTATAGGGCTTGATGATCCATCGCATTATGATTCAAATTTGCCATTTTACAAAAAATCTCAAGCAGTAAATCATCTCGTTAAGGATATTCTATTGTCATACTGCGGGATTTCGCTACTTAGATTAGATGATACAGTTCATAGCGATCTGGAAGAACTTATTTTATCAGCATTTTCAGAAGGAACGATCAAGTATGGATATACACAGCAGAATATGGAGTTGTTTAAAAAATCTTTGATGACTAACTCTGTTATGTTTTCTTGATCAACTTCTTCCCCACTGGGGAAGAAGTTGCCTAAGAAAAAGCCGCCGACAATTCTTCCAGTCAGCGGCTTTTGTGTTTCACATTTTTCATGTCTTAAATTAAATGGTCATTTACTTTTTGTTTATTCAAATAATCCTTCGATAGCTTTGCCGGCTTTGCGGTTTTCGGCGCTGAGCTGGTGCGAATAGATACGCAGTGTAATACTCGGATCTGAATGTCCCAGTCTGCCCGCTATCGTTGTTATCGGTGTGTTCGCAGCAATGAGCAGCGAGGCGTTAGTGTGCCGCAGCGAATGTACGCAGCAGTCGGGAAGTTCGTGCCGCTCAACAAAACGATGAAAGTACTTCGTTACAGACGTTGGGTTTATCGGACGTCCATCGTCGGTGGTAAAGAGTGAGTCTGAATACCCAACCGTGTAAATGACAATAATACCCACAAAGAAATTTGGAGGTAGATTGTAATGAAAACAAG
>ENA-UESI01002073-UESI01002073.1-human-gut-metagenome-genome-assembly--contig:-NODE-2073-length-11162-cov-7.604601_pt1 | contig 11162 bp, 14 predicted proteins | sample MGYA00243005_ERZ508006 | MGnify/ENA primary metagenome ERZ508006 (study PRJEB26167, sample SAMN06115436) | human gut metagenome | host: Homo sapiens | place: China:Shandong | collected 2015-06-10... | reverse complement strand
TATGCCACCTTCACATCCAGAAGAGCCTCCGCATTCATCATGGCTACAATAGTCTCGGCCCAGTGGCTGCTGAAGATGAAAACCACTACACAGGTCAGCGCCAGCAGCACCAGCAGAGAAAGAATCGCCTTTTTGCGGGAGGGCTGCTGGGGGGTGTTGGTCTGTTCCATGGGACAAGGCTCCTTTCACGATACTGCTTGCAGTATAACACAGCGGGGCCTTGCTTTTGTGAACTGAAACAAAATTTTTCTCGTCACTTTGTGTGATATGATAAAAAAGAACCTCTCAGGCTCACTTCGTTCGCCAGTTTCCCTATGAGGAGAAGTGGCATTGCGAAGCAATGGCGGAGAGGTTTTGTATTACTTTTTCGCTGTCAGATCTTCCACAGCAGCCCGGAGCGTCTGCTCAAAAGCCTCCTTGGAATAATACTGCTCGTACATTTTACGGCATTCTGTCCGCATGGAGGCCAGCTCTTCCGGGTGTTTAATGGCGTGCTCCAGCAGGACAGCCAGCTGCTGCGGATCGTCGTCGTGGTAAACGAAGCCGTTCCGCCCCTCGGAGATGAGCCCGGCGGTGCCGGTGTGCTCCGATACGATGGACGGCTTGCCAAAGATCAGACCCTCGGTGACAAAGGTGGGCATGGGATCATCGCGGGAAGCACAGACCAGACCGGTGCACTGCTCCATCAGGCTCTTGATCTCGTCACGGGTGAGCCGCTTGCAGTAGTACACGTTTTCCGGGTAGTCTGCGGTCAGGGCGCGGACGGAGTCCATCATCTCCTTGTCAGCGGCCTGGCCCACAAAGAGGAAGGAGGCCTTCTCCCGTACCTCGGGCGGCAGCAGGCGGATGGCCTTGCAGAAGATATCGTGGCCCTTGCGGCGCTCAAAGGAGCCCACCGTGGCAAACAGCGGGCGGCCGCGGTTGTAGCCCAGATCGGTGCGGACAAAGTTCTCTGCCGCGTAATCAGGCAGGCCGTAGATGAGCGGCCGGATCTCGAACTCGGGCCGCACGGCGTGCATGGCGTTGGCGGCGTGGTTGCCCACCGAGTAGACCCGGACATTCTCTCCCAGCTGGGTGGGGATCTGGTGGGCAATGTGGGGATAGCCTGCAAAGGCATCGTGGAGCCACCACAGCACCGGCACGGCGGTGCCGCTCAGGGCACGGACGGCCCGGGCCATGACCACCGTATTGACGATGACGAAGTCGGCACAGAGGGCCATGCCCCAGGCATCGGAGACATTGCGGCAGGACGACCGGGTGATGACCGAGGCCCCGGCATCCAGGAAGAGATGCAGGGAGCCGCCGTCACTGGGGCCCAGCACAAGTACCTCATACCCCATGCTGCGCAGCACCGGCACGGCACTCACCAGCACGATGGGCGCGCCGGTCATATCCAGCACATGGCTCATAATAAAGGCGCGTTTGCCATGGGCCGAAAACGCATCCTCGGCGCAGATGCCGCGCTCGTAGTGGAGCAGGGCCTGCGGGATGAGAGCGGGCTTAGTGCAGAGCTGCGCGGCCAGCGCCAGCAGCTCAGGCACATTTTCGGGGTCATGGGCGGCGGCGCGGCAGCGCTCCAGCAGGGTGCGGCTGACCACGGCGCAGCGGTTCTGCGCCTGCAGCGGCTGGCTCTGATAGAGGGCAGTCGCCCCGCCAAAGCCGAACACAGCGTTGCATACGGCGTAATCCGCACCATCCTGCAGGGCTTTGGCAAAGTACATCAGGGCGGTGGACATCAGCTCCACGTCCTCGGCGGCCAGAAGCACGCCGTCCACGCTTGCGGTCAGTTCCCCGTCCAGCCGGTCCACCAGCCGGAACTTGCGGTGGAGCTGGTCGGTCAGTGTGGCTTTCAGGGCCGTGCTGCGGGCCGATGCGCAGACCAGCAGGTAGGTGCTCTGGGTGTTGCTGTACTCCTGCAGGGCCAGCTGACGCTGCTGCAGGGGGGTGTAATTGTTGTACATGGCTGTTCCTCCGTTCCGCTTCTCAGTTTCCACGGTGGAACAGGCGCATCAGGCTGCGGATGGGAGCAGTGAGCTTCCAACTTTTACTGGAAAACACGCTTTCCAGCGAGGTCTCGTAGGCAGTGCTCCGGGCCTGCAGATCGGCGTTTTTCTGGCACAGCTGCGCGATCTCCTGCTGCAGGGCGGCCAGCATCTGCTGCTGGGCCGCGGCATTCTGCTCCAGCTGCTGGATATGCTGCTTTTCGCTGTCCTTGCGCAGCTGGAGCTGCTGCACGCCCTGCAGCACGGCGCAGAACAAAGGCTCGTCCGTCAGGGTCTCCAGCGGGAAGTAGCCATAGCTCACCACCAGCTTCATCCCGGCGGGGTAGTGGGTGGTGCCCTCCAGCCGGTAGTTGGGGTCATCGCCCAGGAACAGGGTGCTGCCGCCGGAAAGGTTCAGGCCGTTGGTGGGTGCGCAGATGATGCGGTCATCTGAAAAGATCAGGTTGGTGATGCAGCAGGGCAGCTCACCCGGGTCGAACCGCAGGGCCTGTGCAGCCACCGGCAGCTCAAAGGTCGCGGTCACGGCACCGGTCAGCTCGTCGGTGGTGCAGTCGGGTGCGGTCAGGGTGTCCTTTTCTGAAAAGCCGAAGCCTGCATCATAATAGAGCAGCGGCTGCAGCAGAGTGGGCGAGTCAGTATGCATCTCGCGCTGGGGGTGTGCCGCAAGGTAGGACTGCACCTTCTGTTCCAGGGAAAGGCAGCGTTCTGCCAGATGGGAAACACCTTCGTCCGAAAGCTTGAGCTGCTGTTCCAGCTCGGCAATCTTTTCCTGCAGAGCCGCAGTGTTCTCAGGAGCTGCGTTGTTCATAACCGGATTCTCCTCATAATATTATTTCACTTCAGCAGAGGGTGCACCCTCTGCAAAAAATCAGTGTTTTGCCGCAAAATGACGCTCAGGTGTTTCGGTACGGGCGCTGCGCCGGCGGGGCGCTTCCGCCGCCTTCTGCTCCCGGCGGGAGGTGAGCCAGAACTTCAGGTCCCGGCGGCGCACCAGCAGCTCGCAGATGAGCAGGGTGGAGCCCAGCGAAAGGGTGAACTGCAGCACCAGCCGCGCCGCCGCAAAAGCCGCCTCGCAGCCCGCGTGCCCCGCGCCGACCACAGCTATGTCAAATTTGGCTATGTAATTGTTATCGGTCTGCATATCAGCTTTCCTTTCGTTTAGATCGTTCCGCGTGGAACAATGTTTCAACATAGCAACAGAGCGGCGCGCACCGCTCTGCTGTAAGATTTCCTATTAGTCAGCTCAGATCTTGCACTTCTCCAGCTTGTCCTTGCCGCCCATGTACATTCTCAGCGCCTCGGGTATAGCTACCGTGCCGTCTGCCTTGAGGTTGTTTTCAAGGAACGCGATGAGCATTCTCGGCGGAGCAACTACCGTGTTGTTCAGCGTGTGAGCAAAGTACTTCTGTCCGTCCTCGCCCTTTACTCTTATGCCCAGTCTTCTAGCCTGCGCGTCGCCCAGGTTCGAGCAGCTTCCTACCTCGAAGTACTTCTTCTGGCGCGGGCTCCAAGCCTCTACGTCAAGGCTTCTGACTTTGAGGTCAGCCAGGTCGCCCGAGCAGCACTCCAGCGTTCTTACGGGTATATCCAGCGTGCGGAAGAAATCTACCGTGTTGTTCCAGAGCTTGTTGTACCACTCGTCGCTCTCTTCCGGCTTGCATACTACTATCATTTCCTGCTTTTCAAACTGGTGTATGCGGTAAACGCCGCGCTCCTCTATGCCGTGCGCGCCGACCTCCTTGCGAAAGCATGGGCTGTAGCTGGTGAGCGCCTTAGGCAGCTCACCCTCAGGGATTATCGTGTCGATGAACTTGCCTATCATCGAGTGCTCAGATGTGCCGATCAGATAAAGGTCTTCACCCTCGATCTTGTACATCATGTTGTCCATCTCGTCAAAGCTCATTACGCCTGTAACAACGTCCGAACGGATCATGAAAGGCGGGATGTAGTAGATGAATCCGCGGTCGATCATGAAATCGCGCGCGTAGGAAAGTATGGCCGAGTGCAGTCTTGCAATGTCGCCGCGCAGATAGTAGAAACCGTTTCCGCTCGTCTTTCTCGCAGCGTCGAGGTCTATGCCGTTCAGCGCTTCCATTATGTCAACGTGGTAGGGCACTTCAAAGTCCGGAACTACCGGCTCGCCGAAGCGCTCGAGCTCTACGTTCTGGCTGTCGTCCTTGCCGATAGGCACGTCGTCGCCGATTATCTGCGGTATCACCATCATTCTCTTCTTGATCTCGCCCTCAAGCTCGGTCTCCTTAGCCGCAAGCGCTTCGAGGTCTGCGCCGTACTGCTTTACCTCTGCCTTTATCTTCTCGGCTTCTTCCTTCTGGCCCTTAGCCTTCAGTCCGCCGATCTCCTTGCTCATCTTGTTGCGCTTCGCTCTCAGCTCGTCCGCGCGTGTCTTAGCCTCGCGGTACTCTTTGTCCATAGCGATAACTTCGTCTACCAGTACCAGCTTTTCGTCCTGAAACTTTTTCTTGATGTTTTCCTTTACCAGCTCAGGGTTGGTCCTTATAAGCTTAATGTCTAACATGATCTTTACTCCTTATATGTTTTTGTTCCGCGTGGAACATTTTTGTCATTTGTTCGATATTCTCTTCATAAATTCTTTCAGCTCGTTCTCGTTCGTGAACGTTATCTTCAGCGTTACTCTTCCCGCACGCTCTTTGCTGATCTTTGAATCTACCGCGAATGTATCGTGCAGAGCCATCTGGCTCTCCAAGGCGTATTTCTTGAATGGGTCTGCAAAGCTGCTGTCGCTCTTCTTCGGCGCGCCGCCGTTGTACTCCTTGCTGCCCTCTTCGATTATCTGCTTTTCAAGCTGGCGCACCGTCCAAAAATTCGTCATAGTCCGCTCCGCCATCTCTTGTATAACAGATTCGCTGCTCAGTCCGCAGAGCACTTTCGCATGACCCACCGTGAGCTTCTTCTCTGCTACATACCCCTGCACGCTCTCCGGCAGGTTCAGCAGCCTTACCGCGTTCGCGATAGCCGCGCGCGATCTGCCGACGGTCTTTGAAAGCTCCTCCTGCGTCATGCCGTAGTCCTCCATCAGCCGCTTGTAAGCTTTCGCTTCTTCGATGGGGTTCAGGTCTTCGCGCTGTAAGTTCTCGATAAGCGCTATCTGCGCCGCCTCGAGGTCGCTCAGCTCTCTCACAACTACCGGTATCTCCGTCAGCCCTGCCATTCTCGCCGCACGCCACCTGCGCTCGCCCGCAACTATGCGGTAAACGTCCTCGCCCATCGGTCTTACCAATATAGGCTGCAAAACGCCGTGCTGAGCGATGTTTTCCGAAAGCTCGCGCAGCCGCTCGGCGTCAAACTCCGACCTTGGCTGATTTTTGTCAGGCTCTATCAGCGAAATGCGCATAGTTTGCACTCCGCCGCCCTCGGCGCTCTCTTCATCATGAAAATTGTCCTCGAAAAGCATATCAAGACCGTTTTTCATTCTTTCGTTTTTCGCCATCTATTACCTCATTCCCTTCGCTTTTTTTCGTTTTTAAGTATCTCTTTCGCCAGCGCTTCGTAAGCCTTGCTGCCCTTCGACTTCTTGTCGTAATAAAGCGCGGGCATACCGAAACTCGGCGCTTCCGAAAGCGCGATATTGCGCGGTATCACCGTTTCAAACACCTGCTTCGGGAAATATTTTTTCACTTCTTTTACTATCTGCCCCGTGACCTTGTACCTCTCGACATACATCGTGAAAAGTATGCCCTCGTAGTGCAGACCTTCGTTGAAATTTTTCTTCACACGCTCGATGGTGTTGTTCAGCTCAACAAGTCCTTCAAGCGATAAAAATTCGCATTGCAGCGGCACTATAACTGAGTTTGCCGCCACCAGCGCGTTTATCGTAAGCATATCCAGCGTAGGCGGGCAGTCGATGAGTATAAAATCGTAAAAATCCCGTGCCTGCTCCAGCGCCGTATCCAGCTTTTTCGCTTTGTCTTTCATGTTCATCAGCGCCGCCGTAGCGCCTGAGAGCCGCTGAGTGGTGGGTATCATGCTTACCCCGCGAAATTCTGTCGCGACTACCGCCTCAAAAGCCGTGCATTCGCCCATCAGCACCTCGTAAACGGTGTTGCGTATGCTCTTTTTGCGTATGCCGAAGCTCGTTGTGGTGTTGCCCTGCGGGTCGAAATCCACTATCAGCACCTTTTTGCCCTTAGCGCCCAGCACCGCGGCAAGGTTCACCACCGTGGTGGATTTTCCTACCCCGCCTTTCTGATTTGAAACGGCAATGACTTTCCCCATGTCAGATTTTCCTTTCTGTAAACTAAAATAGATACTGCTTCTATTATACAACATTTTTCGCCGTTTGAAAAGACCTTTGCGGAAAAAAGTTTGCGTATGTCAAAAATTTTTTCGCGCATTTCAGCATTTTTCGACTCTCCCTCCCGCATATACTGCCGACTTTAGCCGTCCACGCCAATACCCTGCCGCAATCTCGCGCTTTCTGCGATATTTTTTTTGCATACCCCGCTTGCCCGCGCCGCCCCGCCGTGATATAATCTATACAAGATCTAAAAAAGGAGCAGTGACCTATGAACATTTCCGCCCTGATGCGCCGTACTCAGCCCGCCGAGCCGCGCTGTATCGTAAATATCCCCGCCGCCGATATTCGCCCGAACCCCGCGCAGCCCCGCCGACATTTCGAGTCGAACGAGCTGACCGCAATGGCGAAAAGCATATCCCAGCTCGGCATTATCCAGCCGCTTACCGTGCGCGAGGTGGACGGCGGATATGAGCTCATCGCGGGTGAACGCCGCCTGCGCGCCGCAAAACTCGCGGGTCTGCGGGAAGTGCCTTGTATCATAGCCGAAGCCGACCCCGAGCGCGCCGCTATGATGGCGCTCGTGGAAAACTTACAGCGTGAAGACCTCAACTTTTTCGAGCAGGCGGCGGGCTTCCGTATGCTCATTGAGAAATTCGGATTAACGCAGCAGCAGGCGGCGGTGCAGCTGGGTCTGAGCCAACCCACCATTGCAAATAAACTGCGCCTGCTGAGCATTTCGGACGAACAGAAAGCGAAGATACTGAATTTCCGGTTGTCAGAGCGGCACGCAAGGGCGCTGCTGAGGGTCAGCGAGGAGGAGCGCGGGAAGATATTGCAGACGGTGTGCGATAAGCATATGACGGCAGAGGGATTGGAGCGGTATATCGACGCGCTGGAGAAGCAGAAGAAAGTGCGTGAGGGTTATCGGAAGCGTGCGGCGGTGCTGGGAGATGTGCGGCTGTTTTTCAATACGGTTGAGAAGGCGCTGAATGTGATGAGATTGGCGGGGGTCGAGGCGAAGAGCGAGAAGAAGCAGGCCGAGGGGTATATAGAATATGTGATAAAAATCCCGAAGAAAGAGGAATGATGTTCCACGTAGAACAAAAAAGAAACAAAGTAAAAACCACCACCCAAACCCCCGCAATCAAAAAAATGTTCCACATAGAACAAGCAGCGCCCTTTCTAAAAAAAGACGCTGCTTGATTTTTTTATCTAATATAAATATAGTTTGAGATAGTTCGAGAAATTATTCTCCGTCAGAAGCCGGAACAAAACCACCAACCAGAGTGCATAAGAAAAAATCTTTGGAGATCGTTTCAGCATGAGTCTGGCCAGCATGACCAGCAGAATGACGATGCTGCCCGTCATACTCATATTCAGCACTTGAGAAAACAGATTACGCATGGGAATCCTCCCGCATGGAATCAATGACCTTTTGCAGTTCGTCGATTTCGCCGTCAGACAGCTTTTTGCGGCTGCCAAATGCGGCTAAGAACGCAGGCAAAGAACCGTGAAATGTCTCATCCACAAAAATTTCACTCTGACGTGCATAGAATTCCTCCCGGCTGACCAGAGATGTTACCTTACCATCCTTATTCCGGAACAGCTCCCGATCACAAAGCCTTTTCAGAATCGTGTATGTCGTGGTTCGTTTCCAGTTCAGGCGTTCCTCCGCCAGTTCCGTCAAGCGGCGAGAAGTGACAGGCTCATTATCCCAGATAATATCCGCAAAAATGGTCTCGATCTCACCCAGCTTATATTCCGCCATATGAGTTGCCTCCTTTGCTCTACTGTCAGTAGACAATTATACTCTACTACCTGTAGACAGAAAAGTCAAGGATTTTTTGAAACGTTAATATAACCTTAAAGAGACGGCACAAGAAGGGCAGTTTACAACTTCTACAAGCTTCCTGTCGTTTCTTCCCCCTGTAACCACATTAATATATATCCCCCCAATACTGGGGGTACAGTATTGAGGGGAACCATATCAAACGGTGGGGGCTGTTTTGCGCCCTTTTGGGGGGCGCTTTCATAGCAAAAGAGAGGCATTCCGCAAAGAATGCCTCTCTTTTCATTTTCCAGCCCCGCCTTCGGCGTGCTTTTTTACGGCTGTGCCGTTACCGGCCGTATCCGAAAGCTGGCAGAACGGTTCGGCTGCGGCTGTTTGCCCTTGGTAAGCCATTTCTCACGGGAATGCCGGATCGTATTCCAAGGGGGATTTGGAAGGCAAACGCGCGCCTGCACGTTCTGACAGCTTTCGATAGGCCTTGGGGGGGATTATCTGTCGGCTGCCTAATCGCGGTACAGTTTGAAGGATGTGTGTGTTTTGAAGGATGTGTGTGCAATACAGATTGAGGAAATCGGATTAGGAGGTATTTTTGCGATTTGGCATCCGTTTGTACAGTGAGGTTATATCAGGCCAGCGCTTCGCCCAGGCTGCGGCAGGCGCTCAGGGCTTCGTCGTCCGGGGTCTCCTGACAGATCACGCTGTCGCAGACCAGATTTGCGCCCTTGTCCCGGCAGTTCTCTTCCCATGTGCGCATCCACTCGCCGTCGCCCCAGCCATAAGAGCCGAACAGAGCGATCTTCTTGCCGGAGAGCTTACTCTCGCAGGTCTCGAACATGGGGGCGAATTCACCGTCTTCCAGTTCCTCCGCGCCCATGGCGGGGCAGCCGAAAGCAACCGCGTCAAATTCGTCCATCTTTCCTCCGTCGAACTCGGCGGCGGTAAACAGCTCCGCTTCCGCTCCGGCGTGCTTTGCGCCTTCCACGACGGCCTGCGCCATGGCTTCGGTATTTCCGGTGCTGCTCCAATAAACAACTGCAACTTTCATTTTCAAAAATCCTTTCTTATTTCATCCGGCTACTGTAAGCCGTTCGATGTCGATCCCGCTGGCAAGCTGGCGGCAGTAGACCCTCGTGCAGGCTTTGTACTTGGCAAAGGTCTTCTTGGCCGCTTCCTCGTTTTCATAAACTTTCCAGCAGCCCACGCATTTACAGGGCTTGTGTTCCAGAAAGCCCTTCACGTCCTCCGGTGGATAGCTCAGAAACAGGCCGATCTCGTGGGGGAAATCCTCCTGCTGCTTTAATCTCCGGGCAAGCCTTGTCAGGCATCGGCTGCCGCCCCGGCAGTTGTAGCCGAACTCGCTGAGAAGCGCTTCGCAGGATGCGCAGGAGAGGTCTTTTTCCAGCCTTGCCGGCCGGTAGAGATAAATCAGTCCCCTGTCCTGACGGATACGCAGGGGGACTGCCCGGACACCTTTCTTCCCAAGCCGCCGGTTCAGACTCCGCAGAAAGTCCAGCAGGTCCTCCCGGTTTTCGTAGGGGCAGGCGAACAGGTTTCCGGTTTTCAGCCCCGCCAAGGTGGGGGCGCAGTTGCGAACCACCTGTTCCTCAGACATGGCCGTCCTCCTTGCCCCGGGCGATTCGGCGCAGGCTTTTCCGGATGGAAATGACGCCCACGGACGTTACGGTGACAGCCGCAACAGCACCGGCGCCGGACAGAATCGTGGCAATTTCCATAGCTCGAACCTCCCGTATTCATAATGATAAGATCATCTTTTTTGTTCGCTTTTTGGTTAGCCTCTGCTAACTTGCTATATCATACACGATGTTGCTCCATTTGTCAAGTCTTTTCCCTACTATTTTTATAGGCAGATTTTTGGATGTGAAAAAGCGCCCCAGCAGGGCGCTTTTAAGCTGTTTTATTGAAGTTTATTGAAGTTTCCGAGCCTTTTATTCCTGCGGCAGTGTGACGATTCGGGGTTCATGATGGACGGCAGGCAGAATTTTCTCCATCAGGTCAGCCGTCCGAAAGCGCAGACTGGAGGTGTTGATGCAGGGATGGCAGCCAATGAACTCCCCTTTCAGCACGTCCTCGTCCATGAGAAGCTGCACATGGTTCTCCCCATCGTTCATCAGCCCCAGAACGCTGACGGAGCCGGGGGTGATGTCCAGAAATTTCTCCATATACTCCGGCGCGGCAAAGCTCAGGCGGGAGGAACCGATCTCCTTGGAGAGGACGCTGGTTTTGAAATGCTTGTCCCCGGGCAGCATCAGCAGATAAAACTCCGTACACTGCCGGTTGCACAGCAGCAGATTTTTGCAGATCACCGCGTCCAGCACCCGGTCGATCTCCTCGCAGGCTTCCATGGTCATAGCCGCCTCGTGGTCGATGCGCCGATAGTCGATTCCCAGGCTGTCCAGCAGATCGTAGCAGCGGATTTCCTTCTCAAGCCGTCCGGCGCAGTCCGCGGGACGTCCGTTTACCAGTTCCATAGTCATTTTTCCTTTCTTCACGGAAACTCTAAACAAATCGTCTTCGGCTGAGCAGCAGATCTTTTCCCCCAGCTGTGCGGTTTCCAAAGCGGGAAATACATCAAGTATTTCTCCGCTTCTGAAACCTTCATCTGGTGAAAAATCTCTCGCTGTCAGCTCTCGCCGATTTATTCAGAGCTTCCTTAACTGCCAGAATGCCACGGCGCTGGCAGCCGCTACGTTCAAAGAATCCACGCCGTGGTACATGGGGATTTTTACGGTGTAGTCGCACCGGGCAATGGTCGTCTCCGTCAAGCCGTCGCCCTCGCTGCCCAGAATCACCGCCAGCTTTTCCTCCGCCATGAGAAGACGGCGGTCGTCAATGGAGACGGAATCGTCGCTCAGCGCCATGGCTGCGGTTCGGAAGCCCAGACGGTTCAGCTGCTCCATTCCCTCCCCCGGCCAGTCTCCCGTAAACGTCCATGGAATCTGAAACACCGTCCCCATGCTGACCCGCGCGCTGCGGCGGTACAGCGGGTCACTGCATCCGGGGGTCAGCAGCACGGCGTCCATGCCCAGCGCGGCGGCGGAACGGAATGTATGGCGATCCGCTTTTCCGTCATTAT
>ENA-UESI01002068-UESI01002068.1-human-gut-metagenome-genome-assembly--contig:-NODE-2068-length-11209-cov-3.980776_pt1 | contig 11209 bp, 16 predicted proteins | sample MGYA00243005_ERZ508006 | MGnify/ENA primary metagenome ERZ508006 (study PRJEB26167, sample SAMN06115436) | human gut metagenome | host: Homo sapiens | place: China:Shandong | collected 2015-06-10... | reverse complement strand
GCATTGTCTACTCTTAGTTTGACATAAAAATCCCCGCATTCATTCCATGTACGTTGAAGAGAGGGAAGGTACCATGCAGCTTGGATTGACATGGCCCCTCCAGCGCCTGCTGAAGGTGTCCGTCCCTTACGGAGAACCCATCCACCGTGGCCTGTGCTGGGATGCCCACTGCATCACCCTCCATGGCCGTAGCAGCCTGCTGCTGGTTCACTGTGAGAGCCGCTACACCTGCGTGCGCTATGACCTGTCGCCCATGGACTGGAAGCATCTGAAGGAGATCGCAGGCGAGGAAATCCAGCTGGGCCTGCTCGATGCCGGGATTCCGGAAAATCAGGTGACAGTCTATCTGCAGGAAGCAGGGGAGATCCAGCTGACCCGCACTCACGGCAGGAGAGAGGTGGCCTTTCTCAACCGGGCATGGGAGGATGTACTGTCCGCCGATTTATTGGTAGATCAGAGCAGTTACTGCCAACCCTTGCTGAACCATGCCGTCAATGACCGTCTGTGCCGTTGCGCCGGGGCGGATGATGTTAACACGGCACACGCCCATTTGATGCGATATTTTCACGAAAGAGAGAAAACGACATGATAGAAGTAGTCGCCGCCCTGATTTGGGATGAAAACCGTTTTCTGGCCTGCCAGCGCCCCGCACACAAAGCCCGTGGACTGCTGTGGGAGTTTGTCGGCGGCAAGGTGGAGCCGGGAGAAACCCGTGAGCAGGCCCTGATCCGGGAGTGCCAAGAGGAACTGGCTATTACGGTGGCCGTTCAGGATGTGTTCATGGAGGTAGACCATGTTTATCCCGATCTGACCGTCCATCTGACCCTGTTCAACGCATCCATTGCAGAAGGAACTCCCCAGAAAATCGAACACAACGATCTCCGCTGGATAACGGTGGATGAGATCGATGAATATGAATTCTGTCCCGCTGACGAAGAGATTTTAAGGAGGCTGAAGGAAGTATGATCCAGCCCATTATGAAAGACGATTTTTTTCTTGCCCAGAAGTCCGTTCCTGCGGTGAACTGTGAGGAAGATATTCAGGTAGCCCGTGACCTTCTGGAAACGCTGGAGGCCCACAAGGAGGGCTGTGTAGGCATGGCCGCCAACATGATCGGCGTTTCCAAGCGGATCATCGCCTTTGATAACGAAGGCACTTACATGGTGATGTTCAACCCGGAAATCGTAAAGTCTTCCGATCGTTACGAAGCGGAGGAGGGCTGTCTGTCCCTCACCGGAACCCGAAAGACCAAGCGGTGGAAGTCCATCAAGGTCCAGTATCAGAACGAGCAGTTCCAGACCCGTTTTAAGACCTTTACCGGCTGGACGGCTCAGATCATTCAGCACGAGATCGACCACTGCAACGGCATCATCATTTAAGGGGTATTGCTATGGCCAACATCATTGAAATCACAGACTTTCTGGCCCCAGAACTGGACGTCTACGCCCGCCTCACCGAGGTGCAGCTGCTGAACCGGGAATACCCGGAAAAGGGCCTGTTCATTGCGGAAAGCCCCAAGGTCATCGAGCGAGTGCTGAATGCGGGCTGTTTCCCTGTCTCCATTCTGGTGGAAAAGAAGCACATCGAAGGGGAGGCTAAGGAGATCATCGCCCGCTGCCCCGATATCCCCGTTTACACAGCGGAATTTGACGTTCTGACCCAGTTGACGGGCTTTAAGCTGACCCGTGGTATGCTGTGCGCCATGCGCCGCCCCAAACTGCCCACCGTGGAGGAGGTTTGCTCCGGCGCGCGCCGCATCGCAATCCTCGAAAATGTGATGAATCCCACCAATATCGGGGCGATTTTCCGCTCTGCGGCGGCTTTGAATATAGATGCTGTTTTGCTGACCCCCGCCTGCAGCAATCCTCTTTATCGCCGGGCTATTCGTGTCAGCATGGGCACGGTATTCCAGATTCCCTGGACCTTCTTAGGCGGGGATGAAGCGTCCTGGCCGGGTTCCGGGATGCAGACACTGAAAGAAATGGGTTTCAAAACCGCCGCCATGGCGCTGAGCGATGACTCCGTTACCATTCGGGATTCCCGGCTGCTGGCAGAGGAAAAGCTTGCCATCATTCTCGGAACAGAAGGGGATGGGTTGGCGGATGAAACCATCGCACAATGCGACTATACCGTGCGGATCCCCATGTCCCATGGCGTGGACTCGCTGAATGTGGCCGCCGCCAGCGCCGTGGCCTTCTATCAGCTGAGCCAGACAGAATAAGAGAAAAGCGGCTCCGCATTTGGCGGAGCCGCAGAACGGACGTTATTCAGGCAGTTTTTTCAGGAGATAGACGGCGTAGGCCAGAGAGATCACCGCAATGGCGATAGCACTGAAGATCTCCTGCGCCACGGTGATGTTTCCTTCGTTGGCAAAGACACTCAGGGAGTTGACTGCGCTGTGGGTCACGATGCAGGGGACCAGGCTACCGGTTTTCAGAAACATAATGACAAACAGGAAGCCGATGGCGATGGCATAGCCCACCTGACAGAGGTTGGACACCAGCTGCGCGCCGCTGCCGTTGAACAGGTTGACGATGTGGCCGATGCCAAAGGTTAGGCTGGACACGATGACTGCGGATTTCAGGCCGTCTTTCCGCATGGCGTTGAACAGAAGCCCCCGGAAGATCACTTCCTCCACGAAACCCACGCAGATCATGCTGCCGATGTAGAGAAATGTTTCATGTACGGAGAGATTCCACCGAAGGCCAAACCACAGATTGCTGGAGATCAGCGCCGCCAGCGGGATGTACCAGAGCAATTTGGAGAGAGAAACGCTTCCTTTGCACAGGCCAAAGGTCGAAAAGAGGTCATTGCGTTTCATCCAGATGAGCAGCGCCGCGCACATGGCCAGCAGCAAAGGTAAGGTCATGATTTTCTCGGTTCCGATGGTTCTTGACAGCTCGTCTGCGAAGCTGACAGCTACTACATAAAAGATGATCCAGGCCAATGCGAACCAGAGTTCGTGTTTTTGGTAAAACTTTTGCATCCTATCCACTCCAAGGAAAATTTCATTTAAAGTATATCATGAAGCAGCGTTATTTACAATCCGGATAAAAGCATGGGAAGGAGGCAGCCATGAACGCTGATATTCTTTTCTTTTTCAACGGTCACATGGATGCTTTGCCCCTCTATGAGCGGCTGGAAGAGCTGATTCTGGAGCAGATCCCCGATGTGAAAATCAAGGTCTCCAAAACCCAGATCAGCTTTTCCAACAAGCGCGGCTTTGCCTTTGTGTCGTTTAACCCAAGCCGCAAGGCGAAGGAGCGTCCCGATGTCTGGATGACTGTTACTTTTGGTTTGAGCTACCGGAAGGACTCGCTTCGCATTGATGTGGCTACCGAGCCTTACCCGAACCGTTGGACCCACCATGTGATGGTAGGCAGCGTGGAAGAGATCAACGAAGAACTGATGGGCTGGATTCGCGAGGCGGCAGAGTTTTCTGCCCGTAAGAGGTGATTGTATGCACTATGTCACCGCAAAAGGCATTCTTTCAGCCAAAAACGGCATGAACCTCTACCGCGGCTGTCAGCACGGCTGCATCTACTGCGACTCCCGCAGCGATTGCTACCACATGGAGCATGACTTTGAGGATATTGAGGTCAAGGAAAACGCATTAGTCCTGTTGGAGAATGCTCTGCGCCGCAAACGTAAGCCCTGCATGATCGGGACCGGCTCCATGAGCGACCCCTATATGCCGCTGGAAGAAGAACTGCAATATACCCGAAAAGCACTGGAACTGATTTTCCGATATGGATTCGGAGCCACGCTGATCACCAAATCCGACCGTGTTCTGCAGGATCTCGACCTGCTGAAGGTCATCCACGACAAGACAAAATGCGTGGTTCAGATGACGCTGACCACCTATGACGAAGAACTCTGCCGCAAGCTGGAACCGGGTGTCTGCACCACAAAGGCCCGGTTTGAGGCGCTGAAAGCCCTGCAGGACGCAGGAATTCCCACCGTTGTCTGGCTGTGCCCCATTTTGCCTTTTCTCAACGATACGGCAGAAAATATCAACGGGATTCTGGACTACTGCCAGGAAGCCGGTGTGAAGGGTGTCATCTGCTTTGGAATGGGCGTGACCTTGCGCACAGGCAATCGGGAGTATTTTTATCGGCAGCTGGACCGCCATTTTTCCGGACTGAAAGAGGAATATATCCGCCGTTACGGCGATGCCTATATGCTGGACAGTCCCCACAGCCGGGAACTGATGCATCTGTTCCATAGCCGCTGTGAGGCAGCGGGAATTTTGCACGACAACGACCGGATTTTTCAATACCTGACTCAATTTGAAGAGAAATCCATGCCGCAGATGAGTTTGTTTTAAGGAGAACAGGATGAAAATTCTTTGCTTCGGTGACTCCAATACCTACGGATACGACCCGCGTTCCTACTTTGGCGGCCAGTATCCCGCCCAGAACCGCTGGGTGGATCTGCTGGCCCAGAAACTGGACTGCAAGGCCGTTAGCGCGGGGGAGAATGGACGGGAGATCCCCAGACGGGAAGGGGAACTGCAGCGCTTTGATTTGATGCTCTCCAATCAGAAGCCGCTGGATTTGCTCCTTGTGATGCTGGGTGGGAACGATCTTTTACAGGGCAACTCTGTGGAGGTTGTAGCACAGCGGATGGAAACCTTTTTGACGAGGATTCCGCTGGAACAATCCCAGATCGTGCTGATCGGGCCGCCCCGGATGCAGCCGGGCGCATGGATCACGGACGACCGGCTTCTGGAGGACTGCGTGCGGCTCAATGATGCTTACCGGAAAGTGGCGGAAAGGCAGGGAATCCGCTTCGTAGATGCCACCGACTGGGATATCGAAGTGACCTTTGACGGTGTCCACTACTCGGAGAAAGGACACCAGACCTTTGCAGAGCAGCTTTTCTTATCATTAAGCTGCAGTTTCGAGGTAAAAACTTGAAGAAACATCTTGCAAATATCATAACAGGCTGCCGCATTGTGTGCAGTATATGGATGCTGTTCATACCTGCGTTTTCACATCAATTTTATTTGTTGTATCTGCTCTGTGGATTTACGGATATGATCGACGGGACCATTGCAAGGAAAACGAAATCCGTCACAGCCTTCGGCTCCGGGTTGGATTCCGTTGCTGATTTTGTGTTTGTAGTGACCGCATTCATAAAGCTGTTACCGGAGCTGAATATCCCGCTCTGGCTCTGGGGCTGCGTTTTCGCCATCGCACTTGTAAAAATCATAAATCTCATATTGGGGTTTCTGCGGAACCGGCGATTGACCTTTGAACATACCGCTATGAATAAACTCACCGGCCTTTTACTGTTTTTGCTACCCCTGACCGTGTCCTTTATCGACATGAAGTACAGCGCCAATATTGTTTTTGTTATAGTAGCACTTTCTGCAATTCAGGAAGGATATCATATAAAAACAGGACGTGAAATCGCATAGTTCATTCGGCCTGCGGGCCTGATGATATATTTTTATTTTGAAGGAGACTGCTGTTTGAAAAAGAACAACACCTTGGAGAGTGTGGGCTGACCGGGAGGTTTGCCAAACATTTTCCGCAAGCCTCCCGGAATTGAAAGTCAACAATTTTAGGAGGTCAAACCCATGAAAAATGACTGCATCATTCGTTTGGAAACAAGTAAAGACCATGCCAAAGTGGAACATCTGGTACGGGAGTCCTTTTGGAACGTGTACCGGCCCGGCTGTCTGGAGCACTATGTCCTGCACTGTCTGCGAGAGGATCCGGCGTTCGTGCCGGAACTGGATTTCGTGATGGAAAAGGACGGCGTAATCATCGGACAGAACATCTTCGTACGCGCATCCATTGCCGCTGATGATGGCCGCAGCATCCCCATCCTGACCATGGGCCCCATTTGCATCGCCTCGGAGCTGAAGCGTCAGGGATACGGAAAAATCCTTCTGGACTACTCTCTGGAGCAGGCTGTAAAGTTGGGCGCAGGCGCTGTGTGCGCTTTGAAGGCAACATCGACTTCTACGGCAAGAGCGGCTTTACCTATGCCTCCAGCTACGGCATCCGTTATCACGGATTGCCGGAAGGGGAGGACGCATCCTTCTTCCTGTGCAAGGAGTTGATTCCGGGGTATCTGGACGGTATCACCGGCGAATACGCACCGCCCTCGGGATACTTCGTGGACGAAGCGGAAGCGGAGGAATTTGATAAACGCTTTCCTCCCAAAGAAAAACTGAAACTGCCGGGACAACTGGTGTAACTAAGCGAATGAGAGAGGGACAGTCCGTAGACTGTCCCTCTCATTTCATCTGCGTTTCGGGAGTTCAAGTACAAACTCCAAAGCCTCCAGAGATAAATCCCCGTTGATATAACGCTGAACAGCAGCCTCAGCTTCCGTTTTCCATGCTTGATATTCTGTGTCTTTGTAGACTGCTGGTGAACGCGAAACCCGCATAGCATAGGTTTTATTGCGCCGCTGATAGAGGGATAAGCCTTCGTCAGAGGCGATCTTTTTTTCGTACTTTTCTTTGGCTGCCAGTTCCTTGCAGGTTTTCCTGGTTTCGCCTACCGTGCGGTCACAGTAAACGGTCTTGGAAGAGAAGGGGATAAAATAGCCGCCGCAATAGGCACATTTCTTGACCGGGATATTCTGCGCAGCCATTTCTTCCAATTCGGTCATCAAAACCGTTCTCAAATCGTCTGAACCGAATATCAAGCGGCTTTCAATCTTCTCCGGAACAGCATGAAATCTTTCCTGCAGGGGATCAAATTCGCGGCCATCCACATAAATCCTTCGCTCTGCACGCAAAGAGTCACTTAGAGCAGCAAACTGTGCGGCAATGTGTTTGTGTTCGTTTTGAAGCACGCAAACCCGCTGCATGGCAGTTAATCCACGATGATCCGGCAGAAAAACTACATCTACCAGATCAGCCAATTCATTCTGGAGCTGATGGAAGCCAAGCAGCTTTCGATACAACCAGGACAGCTTTTGATCCTCAAAACAGGCAGGGCGAAGAGCATTTTCCAGAAACGGATGGACGGGTGATAGCTTATGAATGATTTCCTCTGCCAGCACATCTGCTTCTTTTTCGCGGCCGAAGAATTCCCGATGTACTTCTGCCTGACGCTCATAGGACGCAAAATCAGCGCAAAGAAACGTCAACAACGTTTCTCCAAGTTGATATTCCACAAGTTTTGTCCCGGTATTGACCCATTCTGTCTTTTTCTCAAAACTCATGCAATACAAGGCTTTCATTGGCTATCCTCCGTGGAATTTCTTATCTGATCATTTGTGGAATGTCATTTTCTACACAGATAATTTACCACGCGTTGAAATATGTGTCAACGCTTGCTATGCTTTTTGTGTCGGATGAATTGCAGAAAAGTTCATGCGGCACAACCGAATGATCATCCGGATGAGATACTGTCTCGGGGAAGTCTGCCGTGACCGGCGAAAGCCGCAGCAAACCAAGGACAGAACTACGGCGTCCCAAGGCAGGGAGGCCAGGAACCGCATCCGGGAAAAACGGCAATCAAATTTACCGCAGTCAGCGCATAAACCTATTAAGAAGGGAGGGAGCAGGATGCCCAAATACGCGGAATTTCTGAATTGCATCGGCACACCAAAGGCAGAAAAGTCCTTTTTACTGGAATATCAAAAGGCCGTCCTGCTCACCTTGCAGAAAGAGGGGATCATCGACCAGTTCCAGTTGGAGGAATGTATCAGAAAACTTGAATTGCAATATCAGTAAAGTGAAATTACATAACAGAAGCAATAACATTCGCACATTCGACAAGTGCCGCTTTTTGCGCTACTCTGACCCGGAAAGGAGGGATCATCATGATTCAGGTTGCGGCCTATTGCCGTGTATCCACTGACAAGGAAGATCAGGCCAACTCATTTGAAACCCAGCAGCGCTATTTCCGGGAATGGATCGACCGGAACCCGGAGTGGATGCTGCAGGAAATCTACGCCGACGAGGGCATCTCCGGTACCAACACCAAAAAGCGCACCCAATTCAACCGCATGATCCGGGCGGCCCGGGAGGGAAAAATCGACCTGATCATCACCAAGGAGGTCAGTCGTTTTGCCCGAAATACCGTGGATACGCTGGAGTACACCCGGGAACTGCGAAAGCGCGGAATCGGAGTGCTGTTTCTCAATGACAACATCAACACCATGGACGCAGACGGAGAGCTGCGGCTGACCATCATGTCCTCCATCGCCCAGAACGAGAGCCGCATGACCTCTGACCGGGTGAAGTGGGGACAGAAGCGCTGTATGGAGCGCGGTGTGGTATTCGGCGGTTCGCTTCTGGGTTACGATGTAGTGGGCGGGAAGATGAAAATCAATCCGGAGGGTGCCAAAACCGTCCGTACCATCTTCCACAAGTACTTAAACGAACGGAAAGGCTCCGGTGTGATCGCCAAAGAACTGCGTGAGGAAGGCATCCCGTCCAGCCGTGGGAATCTCAAATGGACGGCACCAACGGTACTGAAAATCCTGAAAAACGAGAAATACTGCGGTGATCTCATCCAGCAAAAGACCTATACGCCGGATTACTTAAGCCATGAGAAGAAATACAACAAAGGCCAGATGGATTTTGTTGTGCTCCGCGACCACCACGAGCCCATCATTGACCGGGAAATGTGGGAGGCTGTCCAGCGGGAGATGGCCCGCCGCAACATCGGAGACAGCCAGAAAAGCGGACACGGCAACCGATATCCGCTCTCCGGCAAGCTGAAATGCGCCGAATGCGGCAGCAGCTTCATGTCCCGGACAAAGAAAAACCGCAGCGGCGAACCGTACAAAATCTGGCGCTGCGGCAAGGCCACCACCGAGGGCAAGCTGCACACCGATGCTCAAGGCAATCCCATGGGCTGTGATGTTGGGCGGCAAATCCGGGAGGATGTGGCCATGGACATTTTAAAGCGTGCTGTAGCGGCCGTAGAGCTGGACAGGGAAGAGGTCATCCGAAATCTCACCCGCATTGTGGAGGGCGTTCTGAAGGACAGCAGGGACGACGGCAGTGCCGATCTGCGGCGGCTGAACCGGGAACTGGAAGGAGAGAAGAAGAAGAAGCAGCGGGCGCTGGAGGAATTCTTCGACCGCACCATTACCAAGGCGGATTTTCAGTTTATGAACGAGCGCTGCGACCGGAAAATCGCCCAGATTCAGGAGCAGATCGTTGTTATTGAAAAGCGACGCAAGCTGGATACCCAGACCACCGGTGTAAAAAAGGACGTGCGAGAGGCCATTAAAAGCATCGTAAAAGGGGAGAGGGACAGCGACGATTTCTATGGCCGTCTGCTGCACCATATGACTCTCCACAGCGACGGAAAAGTGGAGGTTTCCCTGAATTTATTGCCTGCACGGTGGCATTTCGTGCTGGACGGCCTTGCGGAGTACGAGGCACAAAAGGCGGCTCAAAACGCTTCCACGGTACCAATATCGGTTAGCAGGCCCTTCAACTCTGGATAAGGCATGGAGTACCGCTGACTTAAATACCGCAGGGAGGCCCCCAGTTCACCGTCTGGACCGCCATACTGGGAGATGATGATGGAGGCCAGCTTCGGGTTGGTATTTTTAATTTTTACCGGATATTGGAGCTTTTTCTCATAAATAAACATCAGTCATTCCCTCCTTCGTCCCACGGCCAGGGATCTTTCAGCCAGGCATAGCCGTCCTCCGGCGTCAAGTCAGTTTGAAGCAGGGGACCATACATTTTCTGGTATTTTTCCCGACCCTCTTTAGCCAGCTTGATATAGGACCAGTAAAGCTGCAAAACCTCTTGGTCGTTAGAGTGTGTTACCAGATACAAACCCAGCTCGTCAATCGCAAAGTCCAGAGCCATCAGCTCCACCAATGCCGTATTTGCCATCTTGGTTTTCGCCTGAATTGCTGCCTTAAACGGCAGGTCCAGGCCGGGGAATAACGTACCCGTCTGCAAGGCTTCCATGCGGCTGAACCGGACGGGGTTTGGTTCCTGCATGGGAATATAGGGAAACACCAGAGATGCGCAGCAGCCGGGGAGGGAGCCCTGACCTACACCACAGTTGTTCTCAGGCGTCTGATTCGGTTTTTCCATCTGCAATGTGTCCTCCTTGGAAAACGTAGCGCACAGCCACAACCCGCGCGCTCAATCCATCTTATGCAGCAAGGAGAGAAGCTGCCCTTGATTTTAAAATGGAGAATACATATAATAGAGCATATGGGATAGGCTGTGGGGCATACGCTCTATAGGGGTGTTTTCAGATGTTTCTTGTGATTCGAAAGCCATGGCTTTGGGGCGCCGGCCTTTTCTGTTGTTTTTTTCTAGGATTGGCCGCTGTTTTATGGAGTGGACACCAAACTCCGGTAGCAGCTTTTTCTACGCAGAAGGAAGGACCCATCACGGTTGTCGTGGACCCAGGCCATGGCGGAGAGGATGGCGGAGCCAGTTCTGCTGATGGCGCATTGGAAAGCCATATCAATCTGGCTGTAGCAACGCGGCTGTATGATATGCTGCGCTTCACAGGCCAGCGGACTATCATGACCCGCTCCACGGAAGATGCAATCTATACAGAGGGTGACACGATCCGGGCGCGGAAGGTCTCAGACACACACAATCGTGTGTCAATTGTGAACCATGCAGAAAATGCAGTTTTGCTCAGCATTCACCAAAATAGCCTCCCTTCCTCACCGGCCACGCATGGAGCCTTTGTGTTCTGGAACCAGGAGGCGGGGGCTGAGGAGCTTGCTGGAGTGATGCAGGATACTTTGAACTGCACCATCAACATTGGGCATGAGAAGCGGGCAAACCGTGTCCCAGGCACCATTTATCTCATGGGGCATGTCACGGCGCCCGGCATTCTGATTGAATGCGGCTTTCTCTCCAACGCAGAGGAAGCGCAAAGGCTCCAGCAACCGTCCTACCAACTGAAATTGGCCACAGTGATTACCGCCGGATATTTGAACGCTTTGGCCGGAGAGGAAACAGCATGAAACAAAAGACGATGTTCTATTGCACTGAATGCGGAAACGAGACGCCAAAATGGGCAGGGAAGTGCCCCGCATGCGGTGCGTGGAATACCATTGTAGAGCAACCCGCCCGCATCGGCGGGAAAGAACAGAGAAAGAGTGGGCATCCCCTACAGCCGTTACGCAGACCTCACCCGGTCACAGAGCTGCAGGGGAGTGAAGAGCTCCGCTTTCCAACGGGGGGAAAATATCTATGAACAGGAAAACAATGAAAATGCAGATAATGAATATATTGGTT
>ENA-UESI01002062-UESI01002062.1-human-gut-metagenome-genome-assembly--contig:-NODE-2062-length-11222-cov-6.148048_pt1 | contig 11222 bp, 10 predicted proteins | sample MGYA00243005_ERZ508006 | MGnify/ENA primary metagenome ERZ508006 (study PRJEB26167, sample SAMN06115436) | human gut metagenome | host: Homo sapiens | place: China:Shandong | collected 2015-06-10... | reverse complement strand
CAATTTCGGTCATGCGTGATATGGCGACCGCCGCAGCCTTGAAACCGCGCCTGTCCCTCTGGAACCAAACGGGGTCATGAAAACGCCGTAGGGGCGGGGGAAACATTCTGCGGCGGGGACAGCCATTTCTCTGGCGCGCTATCCCTGATTTCCCCAAAAAGCGGACAGGCTCTCTGCTATAATGGGAAAACATGGAAGGAGCGTGATGGTATGAGCAGCTGGCACAGCAAGCCTCTGCCCCGGCTTTTGGAGGAATTGGACGCCCGCCCCGGCGGACTGTCCCAGCACCAGGCGGAGGAGCGCCTGCGGCGCACAGGTCCCAACGAACTGGAGCCGCCGCCTCAGGCGGGGCTTCTGGGGCGGCTTTTGGAGCAGATGCGGGACCCCATGATCCTGGTGCTTCTGGGGGCGGCGGGACTGTCCCTGGCGGCCAGCGGCGGGGAGGAGTGGCTGGACGCGGCCATCATTCTGGTGATCGTGGCGGTCAACAGCGTGATCTCAATTTTTCAGGAGGATCGGGCCCAGCACGCCCTGGAGGAACTGCGCAGGCTGTCCGCGCCCCAGGCCACCGTTCTTCGGGGCGGCCGCCCGGTGAAGCTGCCCGCGGCCCAGCTGGTCCCCGGGGACGCGATCCTTCTGGAGGCCGGCGATCTGGTCCCCGCTGACGCCCGGATCCTGGAGTGCAGCCGCCTCCAGGCGGATGAGTCCGCCATGACCGGGGAGTCCATCCCCGTGGAAAAGGCTCCCGCCGAGGCCCTGGCAGAGGGCGCGCCCCTGGGAGACTGGACCAACATGGTCATCTCCGGCACCCTCATCACCGCGGGCCGGGGGACTGCCCTGGTGTGTGCCACCGGAATGGACACCCAGATGGGGCACATCGCCGGACTGCTCCTTGGGGACGAGGGGACGGACACCCCCCTTCAGCAGAAGATGGGGGAGATCTCCCGGACTCTGTCCTTCCTGTGCCTGTCGGTGTGCGCGGTCATGTTTGGGGTGGGATTGATCCAGGGAAAACGGATGCTGGATATGTTCCTCACTGCCGTGTCACTGGCGGTGGCCGCCATCCCGGAGGGCCTGCCCGCCATCGTTACCATCGTGCTGGCCCTGGGGGTGGGGCGGATGGCCGCCCGGGGGGCCATCGTGAAGAAGCTGCCCGCCGTGGAGACCCTGGGGTGCGCCGGTGTGATCTGCTCCGACAAGACCGGGACCCTCACCCAGAACCGGATGACGGTGCAGGAGGTGTGGATCCCCGCCGGAGGACGGCGGAGAGATGCGCTGCTGGCTGGGGCCCTGTGCAACGACGCGCGGCTGGAGTGGCGGGCGGGCGCGCCCGCCGCCCAGGGGGACCCCACAGAGGGGGCCCTCATCGTGGCCGCCGCCCGGGAGGGGCTGGACCGGAACAAGCTGGACGAGCAGTGGCCCCGGCAGGGGGAGCTCCCCTTTGACTCCAGCCGGAAGCTCATGTCCACCATCCACCCCAGGCCGGAGGGCGGCTTTCGGGTGTTCGTCAAGGGTGCGCCGGACGTTCTGCTGGAACGCTGCGCAGCCGGCCCTCAGGGGGTTCTCACCCCCCGGCAGCGGGAGGGGATCCTCCGGGCCAACGAGGAGATGGCCGGGCGGGCTCTGCGGGTGCTGGGGGTGGCCAGCCGGGATCTGGCCTTCCTGCCTCCCACCGTGGTCCCCGGGACCATTGAGAGCGGGCTGACCTTCCTGGGGCTGTTCGGCATGATGGACCCGCCCCGCCCCGAGGTACGGGAGGCGGTGGCCCTGTGCCACCGGGCGGGAGTCCGGCCGGTGATGATCACCGGGGACCACAAGGCCACGGCCCTGGCGGTGGCCCGGGAGCTGGACATCTATCGCCCGGGCGACCTGGCGGTGACCGGGGCGGAGCTGGAATTCCTGCCTCAGGAGGCCCTGGAGGAGGACATCCACCGCTTTTCTGTATTCGCCCGGGTATCTCCTGAGCACAAAATGCGCATTGTGAAAGCCTGGCAGAAGCGGGGCTGTGTGGTGGCTATGACAGGGGACGGGGTGAACGACGCCCCGGCCCTGAAGGCGGCGGACATCGGCTGCGCTATGGGGCGCTCCGGCACCGATGTGGCCAAGGGGGCGGCCGACCTCATTCTCACCGATGACAACTTTTCCACCATCGTGTCCGCCATCGAGGAGGGCCGCGGGATCTGGTCCAACATCCGCAAGGCCATCCACTATCTCCTCTCCTGCAACATCGGGGAGATCCTTACCATCTTCACCGCCACCCTGCTGGATTTTGGGCAGATGCCCCTGGCTCCGGTGCAGCTTCTGTGGCTCAATCTGGTCACCGACTCCCTCCCGGCGCTGGCCCTGGGGGTGGAGCCGGTGGAGGAGGGCGCCATGGAGCAGCCGCCCCGCCCGGCGGACCGGGGGCTGTTCGACCGGAGCTTCTCCCTGCGCCTGGCCTGGCAGGGGCTGATGGTGGGCGGGCTGACCCTGGCGGCCTATTTCCTGGGCTTCACCCGGCTGGCCGCCCCGGGCCTGGAGGGGGCGGTAGCCAACACCATGGCCTTTGCCACCCTCACCCTGTGCCAGCTGTTCCACGCCTTCAATGTGCGCAGTGAGGACCGCTCTCTGCTGGAGCAGGGTCTGTTGTCCAACCCCGCCATGAACAAGGCGTTTTTGGCCGGGGCGTCCATGCAGCTGGCGGTGCTCCTGTTCCCGCCCCTCCAAAGCGTGTTTTCCGTGGTCCCCATGGATGGGGGCCAGTGGCTCACCGTTCTGCTGCTGGCCGCGGCCCCCATCCCCATCTGCGAGCTGGCCAAGGCGCTGGGCCGCCGCCGGGAGATGGCGGAGACCCGGGGGGTCCCGCCCGACCATGGGACAGGCCGGCCAGTGAGCGGCGCGGGCGCGGCGAAATAGGCTCTCGGCCTGCTGTCTGATCCAAAGAACATATCCCCCCGGCCGCTCAGCGGCCGGGGGGATATGTATTCATTACAGCTTATTCTTTTTCAGCAGACGGATGTCATCCCCGAAGAAGTGGAGGACATGATACTCCCCGATGAGGCGGGAGGCGATCTGGGGGGAGTAGCGCCGTGCGGCCTCCTCCATGGTGAGGTTGGAGGAGATCACCGTGTGGCGGTTGGCTACCAGCCGGGTGTTCAGCAGCTCATACAGGGCGGACTGGACGAACTGGGTGGTCAGCTCGCTGCCCAGGTCGTCCAGAATGAGCAGGTCACAGGTGAGGTACCGCCGGGTCTCGTCCAGGGCGGTCTGCACGCCCTCCGCATCCCGCTGGAACTTCCGGGTCTCAAACTGGGCGAAGATGTTGCCTGCGGTGTCGTACACCACAGAGCGCCCCTGCTCGGACACCGAGCGGGCGATGCAGGCGGACAGGAAGGTCTTGCCCAATCCGGGCGCGCCGGAGAGAAACAGGTTTTTGAAATAGAAGCGGCCAAATTTCTGGGCGTAGTTCAGACACACCTCATACACCAGGTCCATGTTGTCCCGGGGAGAGGTGCCCCGTCCGGGCCATACGGACTGGCTGTAATAGTCCAGCCGGAAGGTGTCGAAGGACTGCTCCCCCAGATCCAGCAGCTTGGACAGTTCCCGGATCTGCTCCTGGGTGCAGAGAGACCTCAGACAGTCGCACATCTGGGCCCCCCGCCAGCCGGTGTCTCCGCACTTGGGACAAGCGGGCTTGTCGTCCAGGGCGTCCTCCGGCAGGCCCAGCGCGCCCAGCAGCACGGCCCGCTCCTGCTGGAGCTCCAGATTCTTGTCCCGGATGGCGCGCACCGCGTCGCCGGCGTTCTCTCCCTTTCGGAGAGAGGCGGCCACCAGTTCGGCCATGGTGCCCTGGAGGCGCCGGTCCAGCTGGGCCAGCCGGGGCTCCCGGGCATAGGTCTGCCGCCGGAGCAGCTCCCGCTCATCCTCCCGGCGGCGCTTCTCCTCCTCCAGCCGGGCGGAGGCCCGGCGCAGTACATTGGGGTCGTAAGCCATGGGTTCAGCCCTCCCTCTGCTTCATCTGTTCCATCAGGCGGCGCATCCGCTCCATATCCTCCCGGGCCTGTTCCGCCTCCCGGGAGGCGGCGGCGGGAGAGGATGGTGCGGCGGCCTGCACCGGCCTGGGGTCCCGGTCCCCGGCCTGGATGGCCGCCAGGGTGTGCAGGCCCTTCTCGTGCCACCGGCGGAGAATGCCGTTCATATAGCTCCAGTCCATGGACTGCTTCTTCATCACCGTGCGCTCATAGGCCGCCCGGAGGGCCTCGTCGTCAAAGCCCATCTGATCCCATGCGGCAATGTAATTCTTCTCCCGCTCCACCAGAGGCCGGGGCGGGATGTCCAGCAGCCGCAGCACCTCCGCCCCGCGGCCCCGCAGCCGCACCAGGGTCTGGAGATAGCGCTCCGCCGCCTCCACCGTGTCGATCCCCTTCCGGGCCCAGACAAAGCCCTCCCGGCGGATCTGGGAGAGGAAGGGCTTGCGACCGGGGCCGTATTTGCGCTCCATCTCCTCCACACACCAGTTGACCAGAAGAAAGATGACCTCGGTGGGCAGGGCCAGGTGGTCGTACAGGGTGTACAGGATCTTCAAATCGTTGGCGGTGAGCTTTTTGCCCAGCCGCCGCTCCACTTCATCGGCCAGGGCCGGGAAGGTGGAGGCCGGGTCGCTGAGGGCGGCGGTGATATCCTCCGCCCCATACTCCGGGGGCGGGGCCTCCGCGGGGACGGCCGGGGCGGCCGGAGCGGCGGACAGAGCGGCCGGGGCCAGGCCGTGCTCCTTCAGCTGGTCCAGCGCCCGCTGCTTCCGGTCCTCCGGCCAGCGCAGGCCGTCCGGCGTGCCCCAGCGCAGCAGGTGCAGGTACAGCAGGGCAGCGTCGCCGCTGTCCAGCTTCAAAAGCCGGTCAGCCGCCTGGTCCGTCATGGCGACCACGCTGCCCGGCATCAACAGTTGGGCCATCCTCCGCCCTCCCTTCGCATCTTGATCTGCTCCATTTTACCGCAAAATCCGCCGGGAGTAAACAGGAAATCTGTGCGGTTTCCAGTCCGCCGCACCGAGGCGGCTGATTTTCAACGAGAGAAGGCTCCAGCTGTCCCGGGATGACACAAGGCCCGGCGGGTCACAGTCCGAGCGGCGTGGCGTACATCTATTTCCGAGCCTTGGAATAGCAGTAGACCGCACGCCACCACGAAAACAAGCAAAAAATAGGAATATAACAGATCTTCAGGACCATGCACCAAAATAGAAAAGGTTTCTTCCTTCTGTTCAATACAGGATCCAGACGGACATATCCGGCACGGGCTTCTATGGAATGGCCCGAGCCGTTGAAAATACACTGCCGCCCGCCGTTTCCGGTTTACAAGCCGCCCCCGTCTGTGATAAAATAGCAACCATCTCAAGGAAGGGGGCGGGGTCCGGTGGCCCACAACTTTTTTCCCATGATCGCCCGGATGCGGTATATCGCCCGGTGGGGCCTGATGCGCAACACCCAGCCGGAGAACATTCAGGAGCACTCCCACCAGGTGGCGGTGCTGGCCCACGCCCTGGCCGTGATCCAGAACCAATATTTCGGCGGAAGCGTGGACCCCGGCCGGGTGGCCGTGGCAGCCCTGTACCACGACGCCAGCGAGATCCTCACCGGCGACCTGCCCACCCCCATCAAATATGACAACCCGGACATCCAGAGCGCCTACCAGCAGGTGGAGGCGGTGGCGGTGGGAAAGCTGCTGTCCATGCTGCCGGAGGAGCTGCGCCCCGCCTATGAGGAGGCGCTGACCATCCCGGACCCGGAGGTGCGGGCCCTGGTCAAGGCGGCGGACAAGCTCTCCGCCTATCTCAAATGTGTGGAGGAGCTGAAGGCGGGGAATTCGGAGTTCAAAAAGGCCCGGGAACAGACCTATGCCGCCCTGTGCCGGAACCCCATCCCGGCGCTGAGCTACTTTATGGAGCACTTCTTGGATGGGTTTGAATTGACCCTGGACGAATTGAATTGAGCGCCTGATCCCTTGCAGACAGGCGGCGCATGATATGAAGAATAAGGAAGGTAGATACCTATGAAAGCGATCGTAACCGTCATTGGAAAGGATCAGGTGGGGATCACCGCCGCGGTGTGCTCCCTGCTGGCCCAGCACAGCATCAACATTCTGGACATCAGCCAGACCATTTTGCAGGAGTATTTCACCATGGTGATGCTGGTGGATACCGCCGCCTGCGACAAGTCCATTGTGGAGATCTCTCAGCTGCTGGAGCAGGCCGGTCAAGAGCGGGGGCTGTCCATCCGCATCCAGCGGGAGGATATTTTTAACGCAATGCACCGGATCTAAAAAGAAGCGCGGAGGATAGGCGCGCAGGGGGGACAGACTCCGAAGCGGATGGGCAGAGCCCAGGGGCCGCCGAAGGCGGGACTGGGTCTGCCCGGAGTCGGAGGAGTTGTCTCCCCTGCCGCGCGCCCAATCCGCAGCGTGACAAAAAGAAGCGCGGAGGCGAGCAGAGCAGCCGCAGTCATGTGACAACAATTAGGAGGGGCAATTCATGCTCAGTCAACACGAAATCATGCAGACCATCCAGATGATCGACCAGCAGCACCTGGATGTGCGGACCATCACGATGGGGATCTCCCTGCTGTCCTGCGCCCGCAGCGACCCGAAGGCGGCCTGCAATGCGATCTACGACAAAATCACCCGGTATGCCGAAAAGCTGGTGGCCACCGGAGAGGCCATCGAGGCGGAGTTCGGCATCCCCATCGTCAACAAGCGGATCTCCGTTACCCCCATCGCCCTGGTGGCCGCCGCCGCGGAGACTGACGATTACGCGCCCTTTGCCGCCGCCCTGGACCGGGCTGCCAAGGCCACCGGCGTCAACTTCATCGGCGGCTTCTCCGCCCTGGTGCAGAAGGGGATGACAGAGGCCGACCGGAAGCTCATCGCCTCCATCCCGGAGGCCCTGTCTACCACCGACCTGGTGTGCGCCAGTGTGAATGTGGGCTCCACCAAGGCGGGCATCGACATGGACGCGGTGGCCCTGATGGGCCGCACCATCAAGGACCTGGCCCAGCGCACCGCAGATCAGGGCGGCTTCGGCTGTGCCAAGCTGGTGGTGTTCTGCAACGCCGTGGAAGACAACCCCTTCATGGCCGGCGCCTTCCACGGGGTGGGCGAGCCGGAGAAGGTCATCAACGTGGGCGTCTCCGGCCCCGGCGTGGTCCACCACGCCCTTCAGGCGGTGAAGGGCCAGCCCTTTGATGTGGTGGCCGAGACCATCAAAAAGACCGCCTTCCGCATCACCCGCATGGGGCAGCTGGTGGCCCAGGAGGCCAGCCGCCGCCTGGACACCCCCTTCGGCATCGTGGATCTCTCCCTGGCCCCCACCCCGGCGGTGGGTGACAGCGTGGCCCGGATCCTGGAGGAGATGGGCCTGGAGGTGTGCGGCACCCACGGCACCACTGCGGCCCTGGCCCTGCTCAACGACGCGGTGAAAAAGGGCGGCGTTATGGCTTCCTCCCATGTAGGCGGCCTGTCCGGCGCCTTCATCCCGGTGAGCGAGGACGAAGGCATGATCGCCGCCGCCAGCTCCGGCGCCCTCACCCTGGATAAGCTGGAGGCCATGACCTGCGTGTGCTCGGTGGGTCTGGATATGATCGCCGTCCCCGGAAATACCTCCGCCGAAACCCTGTCCGCCATCATCGCCGACGAGGCGGCCATCGGCATGGTCAACTCCAAGACCACTGCGGTCCGCCTGATCCCCGCCCCCGGCAGGCAGGTGGGCGACCTGGTGGAGTTCGGCGGCCTGCTGGGCTCCGCCCCGGTGCAGCCGGTCCATCCCTTCTCCGCCCGGGACTTTGTGGCCCGGGGGGGACGCATTCCCGCCCCCATGCAGAGTCTGAAAAACTGAGCGGGGCGTCTGCGTTTCGTCACGATTTCAAACAGCGGAAGGGCATGTCCCTTCCGCTGCTTCGTTATGAGAGGTTTTCCACATCCTGAAACATTGTAGGGCAGGGAAAACGTCCCGCAACAGGGGACGGGCGGCCACAGAGGGCCGCCCCTACGGCGGTTTTAACAGCCCCGTTTGGTTTCAGAGAGATAGGCGCGGTTTCATGGCTGCGGTGGCTGGCATATCACGCATGACCGAAATTACCTTGTAGGGGCGGGTCTCCTGACCCGCCCACCGGTTCACCTCCGCATTGACCGAAAAATTCCGAAAACCGGCGGGAGGGGCAAGCCCCTCCCCTACGGATTTTCAGAAAAATCCCGGCGGAACGGGAGGGCAGACAGCCGCCGGAGAGATCCCTTGAACTGCCGTGGGGGACCCAGGACGGCCGGAGATTAGCAAAGAGATGATTTCTCTGCAAATCTTGAAAAGTTTGCGCTTCTCAGTGTTTGTTTATAATAAATTCATAAAGTGCCTATTGACAATCCAGGGGGCAGGTGGTACATTATCTTTAGCACTCAGAGATAGTGAGTGCTAAACCAACCAAACGAAGTACAGGAGGTGAGCGTATGGAGTTGACCAACCGGAAAAAGCGGATCCTGCGGGCCATCGTGGAGATCTACATCATCACAGCGGAGCCGGTGGGCTCCAAGGCCGTGGCCCAGCAGGCCGGCCTGGACATCTCCACCGCCACCATTCGCAATGAGATGGCCGACCTCACCGAGATGGGGTATCTGGAGCAGCCCCACACCTCCGCCGGGCGGGTGCCCTCCCCTATGGGCTACCGGCTGTACGTCAATGAGCTGATGGGCGAGCATCAGCTGACCATCCAGGAGACCCAGCGGATCAACGAGGCGCTGAACCTGAAGATGGAGGAGCTGGACCGGTGCTTGGATCAGGCGGGAAAGGTGCTCTCCCAGATCAGCGACTACCCGGTCTTTACCGCCGCCGCCCCCCGGATGCGGGTGACCGTAAAGCGGTACGATCTGCTGATGGTGGAGGAGAACGCTTTTATCGCGGTGGTGATGACGGACAACAGCGTGGTGAAAAACAAGCTGATCCGCATCCCGGACACCCTCTCCGACACCCAGCTCCAGCTGTTGTCCACCGTACTGAACAGTTCCTTTGTGGGTTTGACCCTGGAGGAGATGGAGGACACTCTGGACAAGATGGAGACCCGCTCCGCCCCGGGGGCCTTCCAGCTGATCTCCCTGGTGGTCCAGTTTGCCATCGAGGTGCTGGTGGAGCAGCGCAACCAGCCGGTCCACACGGCGGGGATCACCCACCTGCTGGAGCATCCGGAGTACCGGAGCCTGGACAAGGCCAAGCCGCTGATGAACTACCTGGCGGAGGAAAAAGAGGCCTCCCGCCTCCCGGTCACCCTGGGGGACGGACAGAACATGAACATCCTCATCGGACCGGAGAACGTGAACGAGGCGCTGAAGGACACCAGCGTGGTCATGGCCAGCTATGACATTGGAGATAATATGCGGGGCGTCATCGGGGTGGTGGGACCCACCCGGATGGATTACGCCAAAGTGACAGCCCGCCTGTCCTACTTCGCCGACAGCCTGACCCGGATGTTCGGCAAGGGGGAGCTCCCCGCCGGCGGCGACGGCGGAGACGGGCAGGATCAGGAATAGGAGGAACAGTAGCCCATGAGCAGGAAAGAGAAGCGGCCGGAGGAGACGACGGCCGAGGAGCAGAAGGCCCCCGAGACAGCAGAGCCCGTCCAGACCGAACAGCCGGCCCCGGAGGCCGGAGAAGCGGAGACGGATCCCCTGCTGACCGAGCTGGAGGCCCTGAAGGACCAGGCGGCCCAGCAGGAGGACAAATACCTCCGTCTGGCAGCCGAGTACGACAACTACCGCCGGCGCACCACCAAAGAAAAGGAGTCCATCTGGAACGACGCCAAGGCGGACGCCGCATTGGCCTTCCTCCCGGTGTATGACAACCTGGAGCGGGCCCTGAAGCAGGAGACCGCCGACGAGGCCTATAAGAAGGGCGTGGAAATGACCATGACCCAGCTGCGGTCCGTGCTGGAGAAGCTGGGGATCATCATCGCATAAAGCGCTTCCAGAACGGGTCCTTTATCGTCGGTCGTTCCACGACCGTATACATAATCGCCCTCACGGGTCAGCACGAAGGGATCGTGAGTCCAGTCGCCTCCCACCGGCACGATATCGAGATGTCCGGCAATACCGATAATCTCTTTTCCTTCGCCCATCTCTGCATAGCCGCAGTAGTTGTCCAGATTGACCGTCCGAAAGCCGAGCTCGTCAGCGATTTTTAAGCCAACCTCAAGAGCTTTTGCCGGGCCTTCGCCAAAGGGCTTGCCTTCTTCGGGCGTGCCGAGCTGTGAATCCACCGCAACCAGACGTCCCAGATTCTGAATCATTTCCTCTGACAGTTCATGAATTTTTTCTTTTATATCCATAAATTCCTCCATAAAAACTTTTTTTGCAGGCGCTTTCCAGACTGGCTTTACTCCTGCAGAATTTCCGGTCCCTTCGCGGTCAGCAGACACAGACCGCGCGGCGTAATGCGCAGCGTCGGAATGACGGGAAGTGCCAAAAACGATAATGTGATGAACGGCTCGATATCCGCCGGAACGCCCATTTCATGCGCTTTTTTAATCATCCGTCCCAAAGTCTCATTGACGGACTCAAACCCGGCGTCGCTCATCAGCCCCATGATCGGAAGCGGCAGCGTTTCGAATACCTCGCCGTTTTCCACAACGGTATAACCGCCCTGCGTTCGGATGATTTCGTCGACTGCCAATGCCATGTCGCGGTCCTTGTCCCCGATGACGATAATGTTGTGGGAATCGTGGGATACGGAAGATGCCACTGCGCCGTTTCGGATGCCGTAGCCCTTTGCCACTGCAACGCCGATTTTTCCGGTATTATGATGCCGCTCCACAGCCGCAACCTTGGAATAGCCGTCCGTCGGAACATAATTTGCAGCAGGCGGCAGGGAAACCGCCAGATCCTCTGTGGTGATCTGGGACGGATTGATGCCGATTACATGGGTCTTCTTTTTTCCAATCGGAAGCACAAACTGCTCTGCCTTCACCTTGTCGAGGTGTACCGTATGTTTCAACGCTCTGCCGCACGTTTTTACACGGATCGGCGCATTCCGGTCTACAAGCTTTCCTTTATAGAACACATCTGTCACATTCAGATCCTGCAGATTATCCAGCACAACAAAGTCCGCCTGGAAGCCCGGGGAAATCGCGCCCAGATGCTTTAAACCGTCGCATTTCTGCATTGATTTTTCTCATATGTCTTACAGCCTGAACAACATCGCCCGTGCCCGGCTCACC
>ENA-UESI01002055-UESI01002055.1-human-gut-metagenome-genome-assembly--contig:-NODE-2055-length-11237-cov-4.384319_pt1 | contig 11237 bp, 10 predicted proteins | sample MGYA00243005_ERZ508006 | MGnify/ENA primary metagenome ERZ508006 (study PRJEB26167, sample SAMN06115436) | human gut metagenome | host: Homo sapiens | place: China:Shandong | collected 2015-06-10... | reverse complement strand
CTACACAAAAGGCAACAAATGCCTGGCTGCGAAAATATTTGTTCATTCCATCTTGCACATCAGTAACAATGCGTATTTATGGAACTCTACGATTCTGGTATCCAGCCAGGGCTCATTGTTTCCGTACAGGGTCAGATGTCCCTTGTAGTTCCAGTCCCTTAACTGATCAATAATGCTGTAGTAAAGCTCCTCCGACATGCGGGCGTAGGGGCGCTTTTCTGCATTTTTGTTCGCCGTACAGAACTCGCAGGTCGAGTTGCAGCGATTGATTGTCTCCAGGTTTACTACATGCGGATGCGGAATTTCCGGTGCATTCAGAAAATAGTCGATATAGTCCTGCTGTACCTTTCCTCTGGTCGTAAACTGAAGCTTCAGGTAAAGTTCAGATGCCAGTCTGGGAAAATATTTTCTCGCGTTCCATCCAAATTTTCCAGCATAATTGCTGATTCTGATCGGCATTTTACATGTCCCCCTTATCCTTATCTGTCAGCACCGCTCTCTGCGGTCATTACTCACAATCATATCATGTATCAAATACTTTGTCAAATTTCGTACAGGTAAATTGTATACGGCGCGCTTTCGTTCGAATAAATCCCCCGCAGTGTGAAGCCCAACTCTTCTGCATTATCCAGCTCATAACGGGAAAAAAGATATTTTCCGCCCATTTTTACAAACTGTTCACTGTCTAAATATAAATGGTGATCCGACAGCACCTGATTGCGGTAAGGATTGTAAATACTCTCGCCGCTCCCGGCAAACAGGTAGGCTCGCGCGCCCCATTCCCCGTAATAGGTCTGCCATTGTGGCACTCTCTCATAGGCAGGCCAGATCAGCTTCGTAAATTCTTCCTTATAGCTCTGTGGGTAAAAACCGAGATAGCCGTCCAGCGTGGAAATCCCGCTGTATTCCAGCACAGCGGTGTTCAATCCGTAGCCGGCCGCATATTCTCCATCATAATTGATATCCGCCTTGATCTCCTCCATCAGGTCGGTGCTGTAGTATTCCCGGAAGTTCAACAGATTGACCTCTGTATGCTTCACTGCACGGTACGCCTGGTGATAGCAGGTCCAGTAAAATTCATTGTAAACCGCAGGTGTGAGCAAAATTACCGCAACTGCGATGCACGCTGCCAGATTTGCGATCCGTTTCCAGAAAAGCTTTCCGGTATCGTAGAGCGCTTTTAACGCCAGAAACAGCGCTACATACCATAAAAACGGATTGAAAAATACGGTTCGATTGAACTGGAAACCTTTTAATGGAGGCAGAAGCGTTTCAAACAGTCCACCGTTAGCATCAAAGCAGGAAGAGTAGAGAATCGCATCTTCCATCCCCAGGAAGGCCGCCAGTTTTTGTTCAAGCTCTTTATGGCTGTCCTGAGTGCCGCAAATAAAACGCACCGAAGCCATGCCGAAACCGTGAGAATCCATTCCCGCCTTTGCCGCCGCAATCAGATACGGATGATTCGCCAGCCCGAGATAGTTATTGGCACAAAAGTTAATGACGTGGCTTCCATCAGCCACAGTGATATCTGCTTGCTGCGCAGACGTAATAATGCGCTCTTCTTTAAACAACCCTTCCGCCCGTGCGGTTTCCAGATCGTTGGTTAACTGCTGATAAAATTCTCCACGCATTGCGATTCTCCAGACAGGGCAAATTCCAGCACATCGGTGGTGGGGCGGCGGAGCTGCTTCATGGCGCGGACGGCCACCAGCAGGGCAAGGCAGCTGTCCAGCCCGCCGGAGATGCCGATGACGGCCGTTTTGGCGTGGGCATGTTCCAGCCGCTTGGCCAGACCGTCGGCCTGCATCTTCAGGATGAGCTCACAGCGCTCAGCGCGGCGCTGCGGGTCACCGGGCACAAAGGGGGTCGGGTCCACGAAGCGAGTCAGGGCGGTGTCGGTCAGCGTCAGGCTGAAGTCCACGGTCTGATAGCCGTCCGTGGAAGGCTCGAAGCTGGTGTTGCGGGCCCGCTCGGATTCCATCCGCTGGCAGTCCAGCTCCGTCTCGGCGTGACCGCCTGCAAAGGGAGCCGTTTCAGCCAGCAGGGTGCCGTTTTCCGCAATGAGGTCGTGGCCTGCGAACACCATGTCCTGGGTGCTCTCACCGTGCCCGGCAGAGGCATACAGGTAGCCGCAGAGCAGGCGGGCGGACTGGTTGGCCACCAGCGCCCGGCGGTACTCCGCCTTGCCGACCGTCTCGTCGCTGGCGGAGAGGTTCGCAATGACGGTGGCTCCGGCCAGCGCGTGGAAGGTGGAAGGCGGGAGCGCGCTCCACAGGTCTTCGCAAAGCTCCACGCCCAGCACGAAGCTGGGCATCTCGCGGCAGCGGAAGAGCAGCGAGGTGCCAAAGGGCACCTGCTGGCCGCAGACTGTGAGGGTCTCGACCTCGGTGGAGCCGGGGTTGAACTGGCGCTTTTCGTAGAACTCGCCGTAATTGGGCAGGTACGTCTTAGGAACAAGGCCCAGCAGCCGGCCGCGGCAGAGCACGGCGGCGCAGTTGTACAGCTTGCCCCGCACCAGCAGCGGCAGGCCCACCAGCGCCACGACGTCCAGCTCCCGGCTGGCGTCCAGAAGCGTCTGCAGGCCGGTCAGCGCGCCCTGCTGCAGCGTGCGCTGCAAAAACAGGTCGCCGCAGGTGTAGCCGGTGAGGCAGAATTCCGGGAATACGGCCAGCTTCACGCCGCGTGCAGAGGCTGCGCGCAGCTCCTGAAGGATCTGCGCGGTGTTATAGGCGCAGTCCGCCACCCGCAGTGCGGGCGAGAGAGCGGCTGCTTTCAAAAAACCATCTTTCATCGGAGGATTTCACATCCTGTCTGTTGTGTTTGACTACGGCGGACAGATGAATCGCCGTGGTGAACATAGTATACCACACTCCGGCCAAAACGGAAAGTCACAGAGTGGTAAAAGTTGCGGGAACAAACAAAAAGAGCTGCTGCGGGGCCTCCGCAGCAGCTCAGACAAAACCAAACATGGAAAACGAGATGGACCGTAAGCCGGGTTCTGTATTAAACGACGATCTGTCTCGACCTGCCATTGCTGGCAGGCTCATGCCACCATCGGGACACGCGAGCAGCGCTATCCGTCCCATATAGGTGTTGCTTCCGGTAGGGTTTACAAAGCCGCATGGTCACCCATGCGCTGGTGAGCTCTTACCTCGCCCTTTCATCCTTACCGCATCGCTGCGGCGGTTTCCTTTCTGTTGCACTTTCCCTGAGGTCACCCTCGGCTGCCGTTAGCAGTTACCGTGCTCTGTGAGGCCCGGACTTTCCTCAGGGCGGTCAAAGCCGCCCCGCCGCCGTATGTTCCACTCGTTTTCCGTTCCTCATGATACCATAAAAAAACAAGAATTGCAAGTGGAGGCAAAATTTGTTATAATAATTCATATATGGCGTAAAGATTTCGGGGAGGTGGCACAGGGATGAAATTGATCTTTCCGGTGCCGCCCGAAGCGGACGGCGCGCTGCTGCGCAATTTTCTGCGCCGGTGTGCCGTCTCCACCGAGCTGGCCCGCGCGGTCAAGTTCCACGGCAGCGGCTTCTGGGCTGGTGGACAGCCCATCCTGGCGAACCGCCGGGTCGAAGCCGGGCAGGACATTTGGTTCGAACTGCCTGCTGACGGGGCCGGTGTGGCCCCGCAGCCGGAGATCCCGGTGCAGGCCGTCTATGAGGATGCGTTCGCCATCGTGCTGGACAAGCCGCCGCACCTGGCTGTGCATCCCACGCTGAACTATCCGCTGGATACGCTGGCCAACGGCTATGCGGCCCGGATGGAGGCGCGGGGCGAGAGCCCGGTCTTCCGCCCGGTGAACCGGATCGACAAGGACACCAGCGGCCTTGTGCTGGCCGCAAAGAATGGCTACGCCGCTCCGCTGCTGGCCCGGAACGTCGAAAAGCTCTACTATGCCGTCGTGGAGGGCGAACTGCCCCTCGGTAAAGGCGTCATCGACGCCCCCATCGGCCGTCAGGCCGAGAGCATCATCGGCCGGTGTGTGACGCCGGACGGCAAGCCCAGCCGGACGGAGTATACCATAGTAAGAGCGGAGCACGGTCTCAGCCTGGCCGCCTGTGTCCCGGTGACGGGGCGGACGCACCAGATCCGGGTCCACTTTGCCTCCATCGGCCACCCGCTGGCCGGAGATGACCTCTACGGTGGGAACCGGGAGCGGATCGGGCGGCAGGCGCTGCACTGTGCAGAGCAGCGCTTCCGGGTGCCGGAATACGAGATAACGCCGGAGGGCATCCGCATCACGGCACCGCCTCTGGAACAGAGCCGGGCCGTCACCGTGAAAAGCCTGCTCCCGCCCGATCTGCGGGCACTTTTCGGGGAAGACCCCCTGGAAATATGAAAACTAAGTGAAAAGTCCGTGAAAGGTCTGCCCAATTTTTGTGAGGAACCTTGTTTCAGCGCGGACGGCGTGTATAATTGAAATGAATTTGTGATTTTTGATCCTTACAGTCAGGAAGGAGCAACCCCTTTTGATCGAAGAAAAGACAAAGGAGCCGATGCAGGAGGCTCCGTCAGCACCGCCGGTGAAGCACAAGCGGACGCTGCGGTCCCTCTGGGCACAGCTCCAGTGCAGCCGGCTGCTGCGGAAACACCGCTTCCGCCGGAAGACGCAGCGCCACATGAACGACCTTTCGCAGAAGCTGCGGGGGAGCGCTTTGGTGCTGCGGGTGGGCGAGACCCTGTATGCGTTGGGCTTTGCCGCCGAATATGCTGTGGTGCGCATGGGCCGGAATATCTCCGCCATCGCACGGTGGCTGGCGCACGGCATCCGCAATGTGTTCCATGAGCTGGCCGCGCTGGCGTTCCCCGGTGCTGCCCAGATGTTCCGGGACCTGTTCGGCCCGGTGATCCTCTTTTTCCGGGGCACGGGGGCACTGCTGGTGCACGCCCGCGCGGTCCGGAAGGAGAAAGGCTTCGGCGCGGCCGTCAAAGCCAGCGTCCATTATCTTACCAGCGGCATCCGGCGCAACCTTCGGCTGCTGCCCCGGATGGCCATGTACATCCTGCCGGTGTGTATGCTGGCGGTGTTCGTGACGGTGTTTGACCGCACCATCCAGCAGCCCTACGCATTGGCGGTGCAGGTCAATGGGAAGACCGTCGGCTATGTGGCCAACGAAGAAGTCTTCAACCTTGCCCGTGAGGACGTGATGGAGCGTATCAATTACGCCGGTACGGACAAGACCGACTGGACCATTGAGCCGAACTATACCATCTCGGTGGCGCATCAGGTCATGGACGAGAGCGAGACCGCCGACGCCATCCTGAAGAGCGCCAGCGACGAGATCAGCGAGGGCACGGCTCTCTACCTGAACGGTGAGCTGACGGCCGTGTGCGCAGACGGCGACGCCCTGCGCAGCTACCTGAACAGCCTGCTGGCCCCCTACGAGGAAGAGTACAAGAACGACGAAAACGTCACCGTCGGCTTCAGCAAGACCGTTCTGCTCGAAGACGGCATCTATTTCAACGACAGCTTCGAGGACGACAATTCCATCGAGGATATGATCTCCGGCGTCCGCCAGCAGGAGAAGACCTACACGGTCCAGATCGGCGACACCCTGTGGTCCATCGCCCGGAAGAACGACCTGACCTTCCGCGAGCTGTGTGCGCTGAATCCGAACTTCAAGGGGGCAGCCCTGACCGAAAGCTCCAACATCCAGGAGGGCGACACCCTCATCGTGACCAAAGAGGAAGCGACGCTGGAAGTGCGCATCACCAAGATGGAGACCCGGCAGGAGGAGATCCCCTTCACCACCGAGACCACCCAGTCGAACGAATATACCAAGGGCACGACCAAAACCTTGCAGGAGGGTGAGAACGGCCTGCGTCTTGTGACGCTGCAAAATGTCTACGACACGAACGGCACCCTGTTGGAACAGACCGTTGTTTCCACCCAGACCCTCAAGGAAGCCGTGCCCAAGAAGGTGGTCGTCGGCACCAAGAAGGTGACGAACAAGACCGCCTACATCACCGGCAGCGGCCAGTTCATCTGGCCGGTGCCCAACTACCGTAACTGCTCGCGCTGGTACGGCAGCGGCCACAAGGGCGTGGACATCTGCGCACCGGCCGGTACGCCCATCTATGCGTCGGCAGGCGGCACCGTGACCAAGGCGGGCTACAACAAGGCCGGTGCCGGCACGGGCTATGGCTACTCGGTCATCATTAGCCACTCCGGCGGCTATACCACCGTCTATGCCCACTGCCTGTCGCTGACCGTCAGTGCAGGCCAGAGCGTCCGTCAGGGCCAGCTCATCGGTTACGTGGGCAGCACCGGGCGTTCCAGCGGCAACCACTGCCACTTCGAGATCCGCCGCAGCGGCTCGTATCTGGCACCGCAGAACTTCTTCCCCGGCAAAAGATAAGGAAAAAACCTCGCGTTCTGCTGTGTGACGCTTGAGAGGTTCATTCTAACATAACCAAGGAAAAGGAGACGATTACTATGGCAACTCCCCACATCAGCGCCGAAAAAGGCGACTTCGCAAAAACTGTCCTGATGCCCGGTGACCCCCTGCGCGCAAAATTCATTGCAGACACCTTTCTGCAGGATGTCCGCCAGGTGACCGGCGTCCGCGGGATGCTGGGTTTTACCGGTACCTATGAGGGCCGCCCCATCAGCGTGATGGGCAGCGGCATGGGAATGCCCTCCATCGGCATCTACTCCTACGAGCTGTTCAAGTTCTACGATGTGGACAACATCATCCGCATCGGCTCGGCGGGCAGCTACACCGACAAGGCCAAGCTGTTCGACGTCGTGCTGGCCAACGGTGCGGTCAGCGAGTCCAACTATGCCCGCGTTCAGAGCGGCTTCGAGGGGGACATCACCCTGCCCAGCCAGACCCTGAACGACAAGCTCCGCGCTTCGGCGACCAGGCAGGGCATCCCCCTCATCGAGGGCAACATCCACTCTTCGGATGTTTTCTACCGCCAGCCCTCCGAGGAAAAGCCTACCTACTGGGAGAAGCTGCGGGATGAGCGCGGCTGCCTCTGCGTCGAGATGGAGAGCTTCGCTCTGTTTGCCAATGCCCAGGTCCTGGGCAAGAATGCCGCCTGCCTGCTGACCATCTCCGACAGCTTCGTTTCGCCGGAGATCACCACCGCCGAGCAGCGCCAGACCAGCTTCACCAATATGATGAAGGTCGCTCTGGGGGCAGAATACTGATTATGGGTTGAAAAGAAAGAGGGGGACGGCTACCACACGGTAGCTGCCCCCTCTTTTCAGGTGTCATCATAATGCCCGAAGCAGGACGCGATGATGATGTTTCCGTCCTGCTCTTTATAAACGATTCGGTGCGTGTCGTCGATTCGGCGGCTCCACCAGCCGCTCAGATCGCCCTTCAACGGTTCGGGCTTTCCGATGCCCTCGTAGGTGTTCCGCTGGATGTCCTTCAATAGAGTGTTGATCCGTTTCAGCAGCTTTTTGTCCCGCGTCTGCCAAAGACAGTAATCCTCCCAGGCTTCCTCTTCCCAAAGCAGTCTCATTTAATCTACCTCGATCAGGTCATGTTCGGTCAGCTTGGCTTTTCCGGTATCAATATCGTGCACGATCTGACGCAGGTGATTGATGTTGCTCTCTGCGTAGAACGGGTCAGCAGAGACCTCAAACGGAATGCGGTGTTCGCGCGAGACTTTCTTTGCAAAAATCGTGAAAGCGGTCGTCATGGAAAGGCCCATCTCGGCGCAGACCTCTTCCATACTGCGCTTCAGATCCGGGTCCATTCGAAAATTCACGTTGACTGCGTTTGCCATATATCTCAGCCTCCTTCTTAAACCTATTATAAGCACTTGTAATGAAGAGTGCAAGAAATTTCATTACAGAAAATGTGAAAAATCGGAACGCTTGCGGGAAAAGAAGGAATGGGGTATACTTTAATTGATATGAAAAAGGAGGAAGGGCAATGGAAAAGCAGGGAAGGGAAACGATTCCCATCACCCCATCGCTCCGCCTCGTTCCCTATTACCCAGCCTACGAGACTACGCTTCCGTGGTATCAGGATGCAGAGCTATGTCACCAGGTGGACAATCAAAACCGCATTTATGATTTGTCCATTTTGAAAAACATGTATGAGTATCTGAACGCCCATGGCGATCTGTTTTATATCGAGTATGAAGGAATCCTCTGCGGCGATGTTTGTTTACAGACCAGCGGAGAAATTGCCATTGTGATCTGCAAAGAATACCAAAACCGGCACATCGGGCGGGCCGTGGTAGGAAAGATCTTGGAGCTGGCACGGGAAAGGGACTGCCTGGAGTGTTTTGCGGAGATTTATTCGTTCAATGCACAGTCTCAGGCGGTGTTCCGCTCAATAGGATTTGTGCAGAAGGATGCAGAAATGTTTGTTTATCCGCTGAAATAAGAAGGAGGACTACACCATGACGAATCTGACGCTGGAAGAAAAGAAGGAGCTGATTCGGAGGGCACTGAAGGCCCGCGAGGGGGCCTATGCGCCCTATTCGGACTTTCTGGTTGGCGCGGCGCTGCGGGCGGAGGACGGCCGCGTCTTCACCGGCTGCAATGTGGAGAACGCCGCCTTTACCCCGACCAGCTGCGCCGAGCGCACGGCGCTGTTCAAGGCGGTGAGTGAGGGCGTGACCCGGTTCACCGACATTGCCGTCGTGGGGGCCCGCCGGGGCGAGGTGAACAAACAGATCACGTCGCCCTGCGGGGTCTGCCGTCAGGCGCTGTTCGAGTTCGGCGGGCCGGAGCTGAACGTCATCATGGCCAGGACGCCCGATGATTTCATCGAGCGCAGTATGGACGAGCTGCTGCCCTTCGGCTTCGGGCCGTCCAACGTGGCGGGCAACAAAGCGGTGGAGGAATGAGGCCGCAGACCGGGCAAAAAAACGCAAAATTGGACAAAAAGCAAGACTTTCACGCGAATTTTACAAAAAATCTGTAAATATTTTGTAATCGGAAATTCCTTGCTTTCGTCACAGATCCCGGCTATACTTGGTTCAGTAAATGTGCCAGTGTGCACATTTGGAACGTAAAACGCAAGTTTTCAAATCACATAAAAGGAGAGTTTTCACTATGATGATTTCTCGTCGTAACTTCCTGGCTGTGGCTGGTGCCGCTGCCGCTGCTGCCGCTCTGACTGCCTGTGGTGGTTCTTCCTCTTCCACCAGCACCGCTTCTTCCGCTGCTTCTTCTTCCGCAGCATCTGCTGGCTCTGAGGCTGCTGGCAAGATCACGAAGGTCGCTCTGACCTGCGATACCGGCACGATCGATGACGAGAGCTTCAACCAGGCTTGCTGGACTGCTGTTTCCGGCTACATGGGCGATGACTGCCAGTACTACATCCCCGAAGCAGATGCTTCCGATGAGGACCGCGAGACCATGATCCGCCAGGCTGTCAACGACGGCGCTGAGGTCATCGTCTGCGTCGGCTATCTGTACGGTGCTTCTCTGGCATGGGCTGCTGAGCAGTATCCCGATGTCAAGTTCATCGCCATCGATGTCACCCAGGGCGACATCGGCACCGATGCCATCCCCGCAAACTGCTACTGCATCACCTTCAAGGAGGAGCAGGCAGGCTATCTGGCAGGCTATGCTATCACCAAGGACGGCAAGAACAAGCTGGGCTTCCTGGGCGGCATGGCAGTTCCCGCTGTCATCCGTTACGGCTATGGCTTCGTGCAGGGCGCTGACGCTGCCGCACAGGAGCTGGGCCAGAACGTCGAGATCAACTACTTCTACGGCGGCCAGTTCTACGGTGACGCCAACATCACTTCCCGTATGGAGGGCTGGTACTCCAACGGTACGCAGGTCGTCTTCGCCTGCGGCGGCGGCATCTACACCTCTGCAGTTGAGGCTGCTCTGAAGAACAACGGCTACGTCATCGGCGTTGACGTTGACCAGAACTACATCGGCGCAAACGGCGTGGCAGACGGCACCTATGCCTACAACCCGTTCATCACCTCCGCCATGAAGGGCCTGTCCGCTGCGGTCGAGACTGCTCTGACCGACATCGAGGGCGGCGAGTGGAGCGAGATCGCTGCCACCAACGGCAACTTCGGTCTGGAAGATGGCGATTACATCGGCCTGCCCACCGATGACGACAGCTGGAACTTCGAGTCCTTCACCAAGGATGAGTACGAGGCAGTCAAGGCCAAGATCGCTTCCGGCGAGATCACCGTGGACAACAGCTCCGACGACGCAACCAAGCCCACCGTCAGCGAGTTCACCACCGTCACCTACATCCAGTAATTTTTCTGTAGTCTGCGAGGCTGCTGCATCACTCCTTCCGGCATTGCTTGTGCAATGCCATCTCCCTCAATGAGGGAGGCTTTGATTGCGGGCCGTCACGTTCAGGCTCCCTCCCAGAGGGAGCAGACGCGGCGGAGCTGTGACGGAGGGGGTGGGTGCAGCAGCCTCTTTTTGCAATTTCTGGAGAAAAACGTCTCGCAGAAAACTGTTCAGGTTGCACAAAAGTCGTACTTTTGATAGGACAAATCCTTAAAAATTCAAAAAGAAGTGTGCAAATCGGCAAAAATACGGTATAATGAGAGACAGAATAGTATAGGTGTCGAACCGGCACGAAAGGAGAGTGAGCAGATTGGCAGAGGATTTTGTGATCGAGATGCTCCATATTACCAAGGAATTCCCCGGTATCAAGGCAAACGACGACATCACCCTGCAACTGCGCAAAGGCGAGGTACACGCTCTGTTGGGCGAGAACGGCGCGGGCAAGAGTACGCTGATGAGCGTTCTGTTTGGCCTGTACCAGCCGGAACAGGGTAAGATCCTCAAAAACGGCAAGGAGGTCGCCATCCGCAACCCCAACGATGCCAATGCACTGGGCATCGGCATGGTGCACCAGCACTTCAAGCTGGTGGAGTGCTTCAGCGTTCTGGACAACATCATCCTGGGTGTGGAACCCAACAAGCTGGGCTTTTTGCAGAAGGCGGAGGCCCGCAGGAAGGTCATGGCCCTGAGCGAGAAGTACGGCCTGCGCGTGGACCCGGACGCCCTCATCAGCGACATCTCGGTCGGTATGCAGCAGCGCGTGGAGATCCTGAAGATGCTCTACCGCGACAACGAGATCCTGATCTTCGATGAGCCCACCGCAGTTCTGACCCCGCAGGAGATCGACGAGCTGATGGAGATCATGCGCGGGTTCAAGAAAGAGGGCAAGTCCATCCTCTTCATCACCCACAAGCTGAACGAGATCATGGCCGTTGCAGACCGCTGCAGCGTTCTGCGCAAGGGCAAGTATATGGGCACCGTGGACATCAAGGA
>ENA-UESI01002049-UESI01002049.1-human-gut-metagenome-genome-assembly--contig:-NODE-2049-length-11269-cov-4.767155_pt1 | contig 11269 bp, 9 predicted proteins | sample MGYA00243005_ERZ508006 | MGnify/ENA primary metagenome ERZ508006 (study PRJEB26167, sample SAMN06115436) | human gut metagenome | host: Homo sapiens | place: China:Shandong | collected 2015-06-10... | reverse complement strand
ATTTCCTGGTGCGCCACCGCAGCAAGTATCTGACGGACGGCATCCTCTATACGACGTGCTTCATGAAGAACGCCGATGATGAGGACGAATTCGCCGACATCTACTTCCAGTGGATTGACCCGAAGAATCCGCCGGCGGGCGTGACGGTAACGGGGCTGCCGATTCAGCATTCGCCCGTGGGGGATAACATCCTGATGGAGCTGAGCTTCATCGTTGCGACGAATGACAGCCTCCCGATTAAGCGCTATGATGTTACCCGCGGCTGCCGCATGGTGGAATACGATGGCATGGCGTATTTCACCGGGCATGTGTATCCCAAGGCGGATACGCTGGGCGAACAGGTGGCGGGCGTACTCAACCGCTATGACGAGCTGTTCGAGAAGTTCGGCCTGAAGAAGGAAAACGTCATCGCGGCGAACGGCTTCATCAAGAATATGGCGCACTACGGCGAAATTGCCGAGCCGTTCAATGCCTATTTCGGGGAGAATCCTCCGGCGGGCGTGATTGTCGAAGCGCCGCCGCGCCAGAATACGCCCTTCGGCCCGAAGCTGGAAATTGAGCTGGCGCTGTTCGTGGCAACGGGTGAAAACCCGCAGATTACCCGCCGCGACGTTGTGCCGGGCATGAGCCGCGTGGTGGAGTACAACGGCATCGCATGGTTCACGGGTCACAGCGCACGTCCGGAATTCAAGACGCTGGCGACGCAGAGCGAGGCGGTCATGAAGCGCTACGCGGAGCTGTTCGAGCAGTTCGGCTACAAGAAGGAAAACATCCTCATGGAATACGGCTATGTGCGCGATATCGAGCAGGTGAATGACTACCTCGGCGCACGCAAGGTGTTCATTGACCCGGAAAATCCTCCGGCGGGCGTCGTTGTGCAGGCGAAGCCGTCGGGCGACGAAAATCAGCTGGAAGTGCAGTTCATCGTCAATCTGGATTGAGGAGGTATTGTTCCTATGAGCAAGAAGGGCTTGAAGGAAAACCAAATCTTCGCCGCGCGTGACACGGTGGAAGAAAACGACAAAATCAAGGCGGCACGGGAGGCCGTTGCTGCTGACCCGACGAACGCTGAGAAGTACATGGCGCTGGGGCTGGCGCTGCGCGGACAGATGTTTTTCCGCGAGGCGGTGGAGGCGTACTCCATCGGGCTGACCTATAACCCGTTCATGTCCCTGCTGTACCGTCATCGCGGTCATGCGTATGTGAATTTGGGGCAGTATCAGGAAGCTGCGGCGGATTTCGAGATGGGGCTGCGCATCGACCCGAAGAACTGGGACTGCTGGTATCATCTGGGGCTGAGCTACCACCTGATGGGCAGCTACGAGCGCGCGCTCAAAGCCTATGAAACCTGCTATGCGCTGTCGCCCACGGATGAATACCGCATCTGCACGACCGACTGGTACTGCATGACGCTGATGAAGATGGGGCGCATTGACGATATGCGCAAGGCGGCATCGCGCATCCATGCTGACATGGAACCCGGCATGAGCGAAGGCTATTTCGATCGCGTACTGGTCTATAATGGCACGCGGAATATCGATGAAGTACTGGCGGAAGCCGCGGCGAAGGACGACCACATGTACGCCACGGGCGCATATGGCTTGGCGGTGTACGAGGAATATGTGCTGGGCAACCGCGAGAAGGCGAAGGAAATCCTGACGCGCATTGCGGGCCGCGACGAAACGTGGGGCGGTTTTGCGGAACACGCCGCTGCCGATCAGCTGAAGCATTGGGACGACTGAAGTCGTACAATAAATATGAATCACAGGCAGGAAAGACCCTGATTCCTCACGAAAAAGAAAGGTGGATGACAAACCATGAGCGAAAAGAAGAAGGTCGGTCTGGACATTGCCCGCTCCAGCACGCTGGTGCAGGAATATCAGGTCGCGTCTTGGGAGCGGAACGAACTGCCGACGACCCCGGAACTGACCGCAATCGACGAAAAGATTGCGAAGGATCCGGAGAATGCCGAACTCCATAAGGAGCGCGGGCTGCTGCTGGCGGGGCTGGGCTACTACCGTGAGGCGGCGGAGTGCTATTCTCGCGCCATCGCCATCAATCCCTTTAACTGGGAATACTATCGCCATCGTGCGCACCGCTTCGTGTCCTGCAGCTACTTTGCCGATGGCGCGGCGGACTTCACCATCGCGTCCCGCCTGAATCCGAACGACTGGAACGTGTGGTATCATCTGGGCTTGAGCTACTTCCTGCTGGGCATGTATGACAAGGCGGACTGGGCGTACACGCGCTGTGCCGCGCTGAACAAGACCGCTGACGATATCTGCGCCGTGACGGACTGGCATTACATGACGCTCAAGCGGCTGGGCAAGGACGAAGAGGCGGCGAAGCTGCTGGACGAAATTACCGAGGACATGCCTGTGTCCGATGAGGTGGCGAACTCTTACTATCAGCGCCTGCGCGTCTACAAGGGGCTGCGCGCGCCGGAAACGCTCTTCACCAACGCGGGCGACGGTGCGGGGCTGGACGTCATCACGCAGGGCTTCGGCGTGGCGAACTACTACCGCATGAACGGCCAGGAAGAAAAGGGCGTCGAAATGCTCAAGAAGGTCGTGTACACGGCGGAACACAGCAAGTGGTACGCGGCGTTCGGCTGCCTGGCAGCGCGTGTTGACCTGAAGAACATCGGTCAGGCTTGAAGGGAGGAGCGAGAACAATGAATCAGGCATATGAATCGGCGAGCTTTGTGCGCTGCGTTGTGCCGGAGACGGCGGATATTCAGGCAGCGAGCGCGGCTGTGGCTGCAAATCCCGAAAGCGGCGACGCTTGGATGAAGAAGGGTCATGCGCTGGCGAAGGTGTCCATGATGCGCGAGGCGGAAGAGTGCTACGCCATGGCGATTTCCTGCGACCCCTTCAACTGGGAATATTACCGTCATCGTGCGCATCGCTTCCTGTCCTGCTGGCGCTTTGAGGACGCCGCGGCGGATTTCGTGATTGCGTCCCGTCTGAATCCGAATGATTGGAATGTGTTCTACCATCTGGGTCTGAGCTACTTCCTCCTGCGCGATTATGCGAAGGCGGCGAAGGCGTATGCGCGCTGCTACGAGCTGACGGACGCGGAGCCGGAGCTGATTGCCGTGACCGACTGGTACTACATGACGCTCAAGCGCCTTGGCAACGACGAGGAAGCGGCGAAGATTCTTGCACGCATCACCGACCACATGAATCCGGGCGAGAACACCGCCTATTATGCGCGTCTGCTGATGTACAAGGGCTTGAAGAAACCGGAAGAGCTGCTGTCCACCGACCCGGAGGAGGTTACGGCACTGGAGCTTATCACCATGGGCTTCGGCATTGCGAATTACTACCTCCAAAACGGCGCCCCTGACACGGCTTATGACCTGATGGAGCGCGTGGTGAAGGCGGGCGACGAAAACGACTGCTACTTCGCTTTCGCTTACCTCGCCTCCAAGGTCGATTTGACAAACAAGGGGTAAGGGGGGGAAAGCCAAGGGAGCGATTGCAGACTCGTCTGTTTCCATTGCCCCCCTTGCCGCCTCCGCAGAGGCGAAATCCCTGCAACAAAGAACAACCAGAGGGTTCAAAAACACCCTCTGGCATTCTTTGCATAAAGAAAACTCACCAGTTTCCCATTTTGTTGCGGACGCAGCACCTACCGCTGTGCCCTGAAAGGCAGGAAATAGCGTGGAACAGCTTCAACTCGATGATTTCCTCATGTATAATTTCCTCTCGCAGGTGCAAATCAGCCCCGATGGGAAGAAGGTCGCCTATGTCGCGACGACGCCTGACCTCGCAAAGAACGGCTACAACGCCAACCTCTACCGCATCGACGCGGAAAGCGGCGAAAATGCCTGTCTGACGAACTCTGGACGAGTGAAGGGCTTCTGCTGGCAGGGTGCGGAAACGCTGCTGTATACCGTGCCGGTCGAAGCGGATGACGCTTTCCCGGATGGGCAGACCGTGCTGTACCGCCAGAATGCGGGCAGTGCGGCGGAAGAAGTATGCCGCGGCGAAGGCTCCCTGTCGCTCGAAGGCGTACTGACGGATGGAAGCATTGTGTTCTCCCGCGTTGATAACCTGACGACCGAAGCCGCGCTGGAAGGGCTGGCAGGGCATGAGCGGCTCGCGGCGCGTCTGGCGGAAAAGGAGCGCAATGAGGTCTGCACTGTGTTCGATGAATATCCCTTCTGGTTCAACGGCAAGGGCGTCATCAACAAGACCCGCAAGACGCTGTATCTCTGGGACGGCAAAGAACTCAAGCGCATCACCCCGCCGCGCTTCCGCGTGATGGAAGTGTGCGTAGAGGGCATGAAGATTGCCTACGCGGGCTGCATGGTGGAGCCGATTGAAAAAGAGCTTGTCGGCGTTTACTGCTACGACGCGGAGAAGAGCAAAATCACTTGCCTGCTGCCGGAGGATGAATATTACATCGAAGGCATGACGTTCTGGGGCGATTCGCTTGCCTACTGCGGGTCGAAGATGGATCGGTACAGCTGCGCACAGTGTCCCGATCTGCTGCTGCTGAACCTCGAAACGGGCGCGCGCACGCTCCTGTGCGACACGGACGACGAAATCAACGTCGGCAACCCCGTCGGCAGCGACTGCCGCATGGGCGGCGGCTATGTGATGCGCGCGGACGGGGAGTACCTGTACTTCCTGACTGGCGTATATGATGCGACGCACCTGTGGCGCATTGACCGCACGGGTAAGATGGAGAAGCTGCTGGAGAAGGACGGCTCGATTGACTGCTTCGATGTGCAGAACGGCGCAGTGTACTGCGTGGCGATGTACGACATGCGCTTGCAGGAGCTGTATCGCTTTGCGGGGGGCAAGCTGACCCGCCTGAGCAGCTGGAACGACGACTTCTTCCTCACCAAACCGCCCGTTATCCCGCAGCCGCTGCAATTCATCAACAGCGACGGCGTACAGATTGACGGCTTCGTGATGACGCCGACCGACCATGTGCCGGGCAAGAAGACGCCTGTCATTCTCGACATTCACGGCGGCCCGCACCTGACCTACGGCGCGGTGTACTACCACGAGATGCAGTACTGGGCGAATCACGGCTACTACGTCATCTACTGCAACCCGCGCGGCGGCGAAAGCCGGGGCAACGAATTCGGCTACATCTGCGGCCGCTTCGGCACGATTGATTATGACGACATCATGGCGTTCTGCGACGAGGCGCTGAAAGCCTATCCCGACATGGACGAGAAACATATGGGCGTGACGGGCGGCAGCTACGGCGGCTTCATGACCAACTGGATTATCGGGCACACGAACCGTTTCGCGGCGGCGGCATCCCAGCGCGGCATTGCGAACTTCGTCAGCATGGAGGGCACGAGCGACATCGGCACGCTGTTCGCCGAGCGGCAGATTCTCGCCACAACCCACACGAATCTGGACAAGATGTGGAATCAGTCGCCGCTGAAATACGCCGACCGCTGCACCACGCCGACGCTGTTCATCCATTCGGAGGAGGATTACCGCTGCTGGATGGTGGAGGCACTGCAAATGTATTCAACGCTGATTCACCACGGCGTCCCGACGCGCCTGTGCCTGTTCCACGGTGAGAACCACGAGCTGAGCCGCGGCGGCAAGCCCAAGGGCCGTATCCGCCGTTTGCAGGAAATCACCGCGTGGATGGACAAGTATTTGAAGGAAGAGTAAGCGGCGCTTCCCTTTGAATGCCTTTTGCTATCGTGCAGGGAATTTTGCCTTCGCAGACGCGAAATTCTTGCAAATCACACGAAAAGTTCAAGGGAGCAAGTCCCTTGTTAGATAAAGGAGGTTGACCCCTATGATTCTCATTAAGGGTGGAAAAATCAAGCCTATTACGGGTGCGGAAATCGAAAACGGCGAACTGCTCATCGGCGACGACGGCAAAATCGCCGCCATCGGCAAGACCGTCGATGCACCCGCGGACGCCAAGGTCATCGACGCCACGGGCTGCCTCGTGACCCCCGGCTTCATTGACGCGCACTGCCATATCGGTATCGACGAAGAAGGGATGCGCTGGGAGGGCAATGACTGCAACGAATACTCCAGCCCCGTGACCCCCGAAATGCGCTCTATCGACGGCATCAATCCCCGCGACGAAGCGTTCCACCTCGCCCTTGAAGGCGGTGTGACCACCGCGACCACCGGCCCCGGCTCGGCGAATGTCCTCGGCGGCACGTTCGTTGCCCTCAAACTCGATGGCAACTGCATCGACGATATGATTGTCAAGTACCCCGTCGCCATGAAGATTGCCTTCGGTGAGAACCCTAAGGGCTGCTATGGTCAGAACGGTCATAAGGAACCCGTCACCCGTATGGCGGTCGCGGCGCTCCTGCGCGAACAGCTCTTCAAGGCGAAGCGCTATGCTGATGAAGTCGATGCGGCGGAAAAAGACCCCACCAAGACCCGCCCGTTTGATATGCAGCTGGAGGCGCTGCTGCCCGTCATTCGCAAGCAGATTCCGCTCAAGGCCCACGCGCATCGCGCGGACGACATTCTGACCGCCCTGCGCATCGCCCGTGAGTTCGATTTGGACATCACGCTCGACCACTGCACCGAAGGTCACCTGATTGTGGATCAGCTGGTGAAGGCGGGCAAGCCCGTGCTGGTCGGCCCGTCGTTCGGCTCGAAGAGCAAGATTGAGCTGCGCGAAAAGACATTCGAGACGGCGGGCATCCTTGACCGCGCGGGTCTGGAAGTCTGCATCATCACCGACGCGCCGGTGATTCCGCTGTACTACCTGCCGCTGTGCGCGGGTCTGGCGGTTAAGGCGGGCATGAAGGAAGAATCCGCATGGCGCGCCATCACCATCAACCCGGCGCATGTCGTGGGCATCGCTGATCGCGTGGGCTCACTGGAAGTCGGCAAGGATGCGGACATCGCCATCTTTGAAGGCAACCCGCTGCGCGACATTCAGTGCCGCACCAAGGCTGTGTTTGTGGGCGGCAAGCAGGTTGTGGGAGAGTAATTTATCAGCGGCTGATAACGAGCCGGCAGCGTAGAGAGGCGCTGTCGGCTCTTTTTAGCCTATTTCTGTATTGTTGTGCAGGGATTTCGCCTCTGCGGAGGCGACGAGGGGGCTTTCCGATCGCCCCCTCGACCCCTTCGGCGCCGCCACTTTTGGGGCTATCTGCGGCTTTGCTTTTCTTGTTGCATGGGGAATCGCCTCCGCAGAGGCGAACCCCCCCATCCCTGCTGAGGAGGAACAGCATGAAAAAGTATGTGCTCAAGCGACTGCTGTCGCTCATCCCGACCATCTTCATTGTGTCGGTGGTCATTTTCCTGCTGGTGCATCTCACCCCCGGCGACCCGGCGGCCGCTATGCTGGGTGAGGACGCAACAGCGGCGGAAATTGCGGCGCTCCATACGCAGCTGGGTCTGGATGACCCGCTCGTTGTGCAGTATTTCCGCTGGGTGGGCAATTGTCTGCGGCTCGACTTCGGCACGTCAACCGCCGTCGTCAATAAGCCTGTCAGCGAAATGATTGCCAGCCACTTCCAGCCGACCATTCTGCTTGCCATCTATTCGCAGCTCATCACCATCCTGATTGCGATTCCGTGCGGAATGCTGGCGGCGAAGAAGCGCGGCACGATTGCTGACTATTTCGTGTCGGTGCTGTCGATGCTGGGCATTTCGCTGCCGAGCTTCCTGATGGGTCTGGGCATGGTGCTGCTCTTTGCGGTGAATCTTCGTGTGCTGCCCGCGGCGGGCTATAAGAACCCGTTCACGGACGGATTTTTGCCCTTCCTGCGCTATATGACGCTGCCGGCGGTGTCGCTGGGTTTCATTCACGCGGGGTACATGATGCGCATGACGAAGGCATCCATGCTGGAGGTCTTGGGCAGCGATTACATCAAGATGGCGCGCTCCAAGGGCGTCCGCGAATGGAAGATTGTTACGAAGCACACCTTCCGCAACGCGCTGCTGACTGTCATCACCGTCGTCGGGCAGGGCTTCATCAGTGCGCTGGCGGGCGCGGCGGTTGTCGAGCGCCTGTTCAACATTCCCGGCATGGGGTCGCTGATGGTGGATTCCATCGAGAAGCGCGACTATCAGGTGATTCAGGCAATTACGCTGCTGATTGCCATGCTCAACGTGTTCATCAACCTGATTATCGACCTGATTTACGGCTTGGCTGACCCGCGCATCCGGCTGGACTGACGAAAGGAGCGAACTGCATGATGAAAACCGAATCCATCTCCGCGCAGAATCGCGAATCCCTGCGCCAGCTTCGCCGCCGCCTCGTCCGTGAGCAGCGCGCTGTTTCCATCCGCAAATTTTTCCGCAACAAACTCTCCGTCGTCGGCATGGTGCTGGTGCTGCTGATGCTGATTTGTGCTGTCTTCGCCCCGCTGATTACGGGCTTGCTGGGCGTTGACCCGTACACCGCGACGATGCAGGAACGCTTTCAGGCGCCGTCTGCCGCGCACCTCTTCGGCACGGACAATCTGGGGCGCGATATCTTCGCCCGCGTCCTCTACGGCGCGCAGATTTCCATGACGGTCGGCTTTACCGTTGGGCTTCTGTCCGCGCTGATTGGCACGGCGCTGGGGCTGTACGCCTCCGTCAACAAGGTGCTGGACAATGTGCTGATGCGCCTGTGCGACGGCTTGAAGGCGATTCCGAACATTCTGCTGGCGATTACGCTGCTGGCGGTCCTGGGCGCGAACATGAAGAATGTCATCATTTCCTTGACCATCGTTAGTATTCCCGGCGTGGCGCGCATTGCCCGTTCACAGGCGCTGCTGGCGCGCGAACAGACGTATGCCGAGGCGATGACGGCGGTGGGCGCAAGCCGCACGCGCATCCTCTGGCGGCACATTCTGCCCAACATCCTTTCGCCCATCATCGTGCAGATGACGTTCACCTTCGCTACGGCGATTATCTCCGAAGCGTCCCTGAGCTTCCTTGGCGCGGGCATTCCGTCACCCTATCCGAGTTGGGGTGGGATGCTTAACGAGGCGCGCGGCTATGTCTACATGGGCTGGTGGATGATTGTATTTCCGGCGATTTTTACGGCGCTGTCCGTGCTGGGCTTCAACCTGTTCGGCGACGGTCTGCGCGACCTGATTGACCCGTTGAGCGGACGATGAGGGGAAAAAAGATGAGCGAAAAGATTCTGGAAGTCCGTCAGCTGGCGACCAGCTTCCACACCGAGCGCGGTTGGCAGCAGGCGATTGATGGCGTTTCTTTTGACGTGTATCAGGGCGAAATCCTGGGCATCGTGGGCGAAAGCGGCTGCGGCAAGAGCGTCACGAGCCAGTCCATCATGCGCCTGTATGACGAACGGCGGCTGGTGCGTTACAGCGGCACGGTCAAGCTGGAAGGGCAGTCGCTGCTGGACATTCCATTCCACAAGATGCAGGACATCCGCGGTTCGCGTGTGTCGATGATTTTTCAGGACGCATTGAGTTCCCTGAACCCTGTGCTGACCATCTGCGACCAAATCAGTGAGCCGCTGCGCATTCATCAGCATTTGTCCAAGAAGGCGGCGCGTGAGAAGGCGCTGGAGATGCTGCGGCTGGTGGGGATTCCCGCGCCGGAAAAGCGCCTCGACCAGTACCCGCACGAGCTGTCCGGCGGTATGCGGCAGCGCGTGATGATTGCCATTGCGCTGGCGTGCCGTCCGCACCTGCTGATTGCAGATGAACCTACGACCGCGCTGGACGTGACGATTCAGGCGCAGATTATGGAGCTGATTGTCCGCCTGAATGAGCAGCTGAACATGGGCGTGATGCTGATTACGCACGACCTCGCCGTCGTCGCGCAGACGTGCAGCCGCGTCATCGTGATGTATCTGGGACAAATTGTCGAGGAAGCGGATCTGCTGACGCTGTTTGACCATCCGTGCCACCCCTACACCGAGGGGCTGATGCGCTCCATTCCCCGCATGGAAGGCGACCGCACGAAACCGCTGTACATGATTCCCGGCACGGTGCCGCTGCTCAGCCAGATTCCGACGGGCTGCCGGTTCGCGCCGCGCTGCGCGTACGCGACGGAGCGCTGCCGTCAGGAAACGCCGCAATTGACGCCCGTCAGTGACAAGCAGAGTGTCCGCTGCTTCCGGGCAGCGGAATTGGCGCAGAAGGAGGCGACCGCGCAGTGAGCGAGAAGAAAATCATCCTGAAAGCGGAGGACGTTCGCACCTACTTCCCGGTCAAAGGGGCGCTGGGGCAGACGGTCAAGGAAGTTAAGGCAGTAGACGGCGTGAGCCTTGCGCTGCGGCAGGGCGAAACGTACGGCCTGGTGGGCGAAAGCGGCTGCGGCAAAAGCACGCTGGGGCGCACGCTCATCCGCCTGCTGGAGCCGACGAGCGGGAAAATCACGCTATTCGATCAGGACATCACCCACCTGAGCAAGAAGGAAATGCTGCCGTTCCGCCGGGATGTGCAGATTGTGTTCCAAGACCCGTACACGTCGCTGAACCCGCGGCAGCGCGTTGGCGACATGCTGATGGAAGTGCTGGCGATTCATCATATCGGCGACAAGAACGAGCGGATGGCGCGGGCGCTGGACATCATGGCGCAGGTCGGCTTGCGGCCGGAGCATTTCTACCGTTATCCGCACGAGTTTTCCGGCGGTCAGCGGCAGCGAATCGGGCTGGCGCGCGCGCTGATTCTTGATCCGAAGATTGTCGTGTGCGACGAGCCGGTGTCGGCACTGGATGTGTCGATTCAATCGCAGATTATCAACCTGCTGAAGGAGTTGCAGCGCAAGCGCGGGCTGACGTACCTGTTTGTGGCGCACGACATGAGCGTCATTCGGTACATTTCCGACCGCGTGGGCGTGATGTATCTGGGTCACTTGGTGGAAGAGGGCGACACGGACGAGGTGTTCGACCATCCGCAGCACCCGTATACGCGGACGCTGATGTCTGCTGTGCCGTCGATTGACCCGCGTGACAATCGCCAGCGCATTCTGCTGGAAGGTGATTTGCCCTCGCCGATTGACCCGCCGAGCGGGTGCGTATTCCACACGCGCTGTCCGTGGGCGACGGAAGCGTGCAAAACGGCGAGCTGCGAATTGCGCGAGGTGCGCAAAGGGCACTATGCGGCGTGCTCGCGGGGGGAGCAGGAATAAGGTGGTTCGCCTCTGCGGAGGCGACCAAACGGCAATGAAAACAGACGAAGTCTGCGATCGCCCTTTGGAAACCTTCGGATTGCACACCCATGTTTCTTGATTTGTATTGTTACTTGGGGGAACGAAAGGTACACTAACTAATGTCTACTGAATAACCATCCGTTTTTCACGCGATTGCAGAAGTCCGAGTAGCCAATCCAGAAATTGCA
>ENA-UESI01002043-UESI01002043.1-human-gut-metagenome-genome-assembly--contig:-NODE-2043-length-11282-cov-4.995091_pt1 | contig 11282 bp, 10 predicted proteins | sample MGYA00243005_ERZ508006 | MGnify/ENA primary metagenome ERZ508006 (study PRJEB26167, sample SAMN06115436) | human gut metagenome | host: Homo sapiens | place: China:Shandong | collected 2015-06-10... | reverse complement strand
TGTTTACCGTGTTTTTCCAACACGAAAATAGGTTCCGTTACAAGTTTTTCGATATTGTTCAATTTTCAAGGTCCTGTCTCTCAACCTCAGCGGCTGATAGCTTAAATATTCTACCAGATTTGGTTTTGAATGTCAAGCACTCTTTCAGAAGTTTTTGAATTTCTTGGAAGAACTCGTGGAACTTCGTACTTTTTCATCCGTTTTTGTTGAGATTTGTCTGTCAGACGTCCGCCTGACAGTAATGTATTTTAGCACATCCCCGGACAAAAAGCAAGCCCTTTTTTCAACTTTTTTCAAGAAAATCCAATTTTCTTACTCTTCCAGCAATTTTGCCCGCATCAGCTTGAGGAGCTTGCGCTCCCGCCGGGAGATCTGCACCTGGGTGGTGTGCAGGATCTTTGCCGTTTCGCTCTGGGTGCGGTTCGCATAAAAGCGCAGTCGGATGAGGCGCTGGTCTTCCTCCGGCAGCGTCCCCAGGACCTCTGCCAGACCGATTTTATCCGCCAGCGCCTCTTCGGGCGATTCTACCGGGATGTCGATCTGGCGGTCCGGTTCATCCCGATTCTCCGGCGTCAGGCTCATGACAGGCTGCGCTGCCTGAACGGCCAGTGTGATGTTCTCCACGCTCTCCCCCAGCTCTTCCGCCAGCTGCGAAAGCGTCGGCTCGGTGCCGCAGAGCTTCCGGTGATGCTCCCGCGCTGCGTTGATCCGCAGATTCAGTTCTTTCAGTGACCGGCTCACCTTGACCGTGCCCCCATCCCGGAACAGCTTTTTGATCTCGCCGAGGATGACCGGCACCGCGTAGGTGGAAAAGCAGACGCCGCGCTCCGGGTCAAAGGCATCGCAGGCTTTGACGAGCCCCATGCAGCCTGCGCTGTAAAGGTCGTCGTATTCGATGCCGCGCCCCCGGAAGCGTCCGGCGCAGGAATGCACCAGCCCCAGGTTCTGTTCGATAAATTCACTGCGCCGGGTCTTGTCCGTTACCATCGTATCCCCTCGTTTTCTTTTTTATGTAGAGGGCTTTTCCTCCAGTCGCTTGGTCAGGGTGACGCGGGTGCCGTGCCCCGGTGTGGAGCTGACCCGCACCTTATCCATAAAGCTCTGCATGACCGCGAAGCCAAGGCCGGACCGCTCTTCGGGGTTTCCGGTGGTGAACAGCGGCTCCATCGCCTTGGGGATATCCGGAATGCCGACGCCCCTGTCTGCCACCGTGATCTTCACCAGCCGCCCCGGATAGACCGCCAGTGTCATCACGATCGGGCCGACCCGGTCCGGGTAGGCGTGAACGATGCAGTTGGTGACCGCCTCGGACACGGCCGTCTTCAGGTCTGCCAGCTGGGGCACGGTGGGGTCGTACCGGGCCAGAAAGGCCGCCGCTGCGCCGCGGGCATAGGCCTCGTTGACGCTGAGAGAGTCAAATTGAATTTTTGTGGTGTTTTCCGCTTTCATCCTCATTCCTCCTGTTCTTCCCGGCCGGGCTCGTCCGCGCACGGAATGCCCGCAAGCCGCAGCACACGGCGCAGCTGTTCCGGGGCGTGCTGGATGCGCAGGGTCCCGCCGAGGCTCCGCGCACAGCGCTGCCGCCCCAGAATGAGCCCCACGCCGGACGAATCCATAAAGCCCACCCCGCCCAGATCCAGCACCAGCGTGTGAGGTGTGCGTGTGAGCAGCGCATCGTCCAATTGGATGCGCAGGTCCTGCGCGGCATCGTGGTCGATCTCGCCCGCCAGATAGGCATAGAGCAGATCGTCCGCCGCGCTGAAGGTCACAGTCGCCATGTTATCAACTCCTTGATGGCATAAAAAAGAGCCTGTACACAGCTTCAGTGTACAGGCTCTTCGGGGTAGATTTTAGAAAATGGTGTCGCTCAGCGGGCTTCCAGCTTCTGTTCGGCTTCCAGCGCGATGGCTTCGCTGCCGCAGATCAGAAGACCGCGGCGGCTGTTGGCTCTGGCCAGACCGATGGCTTCGTCCAGGCTCGTGCAGCGCTCAGCGTCGAAGTGATACCGAGCCTTTTCCAGCAGGCGCTCGGTCAGGGCGTCGTCGATGCCCTGCGGCGTGACGAGGAACACCTTATCAAAGGGGCTGTCACTCATGCCGGGCATGGACTGTTTGTCCTTCTTCTGCTCATCCGGGGTCAGACCGGTCTCCAGCGCGGTGAAGAACGCCTCAGCGCCTTCTTCCTCGGTCAGGCCGATGACGGCGCTCAGATGGCGCACCTTGGCCATATTGAGGACGCGGAGCAGGGCCATGGCCTGCTGCGGGGTGCGGCAGGCGTCCAGAATGATGAGCGGGCGCTGCGACAGCACCCGGATGCTGCTGCGGTTCTCGACGGCAGCAAGGCCTTCGAGGATCGCTTCGTCCGGGATGTCGAGGCCCTTTTTGCAGAGGGCCAGCGCCGTCTCGACTGCAATGGCCGCGCTGCCCGCCGCATGACGGCCCAGAAAGGCCAGCGGCACGGTGTAGCCGCCGTAATCCACCCTGCTTGTGAATTTCTCGGCTTCGAGGAAGGTGATGTCGTCCGGGTCCGGCACGACCAGTTCACAGTCCTCGCGGCCAGCCGCCACGATGAGCTCGCTCAACGCGGCCTTGGGCTGCTCCGGTGCGGTGACGCAGATGGCACCTTCCCGCATGACGCCCGCAGCCAGAGCCGCCGAACGCTCCACCGAGCGGCTCACGCCGTCCGGGCCGATGGAGGTCACCACGCAGACCGGCATGTGGGAGAGCGCTTCGGCCAGACCGGCATCCGGCAGCTCCACCACCGCCAGCCTGCAGCCCGCAGCCCCAAAGCAGACGGCTGCTGCGGCCAGCTCTGCCGCTGCGCGGGGCAGCGGCTTTGCACGGCTCAGCGTTTCCGCTGCGGCGCAGAGCAGGGCATCTGCCACCGGCTCGCCGTTGATGCGGACCCGCTGTTCCAGCGGCTCGCAGCCTGCACGGTACAGGCCGGTGACGAAACCGGCGGCCTGAAGCACGGCTGCCGTCAGGGCGGCGGCAGCGGTCTTGCCCGCCGTGCCGGCCACACCCACATAGGCCACCTGCTGCGCCGCTGCGGGCAGCGCTGCGCGCAGTTCTTCCGCCGGGGCGAACCCCTCCGGCAGAGCAGCAAAATATTGATTTGCCTGTTCGATGGTCATTGCGTCAATCCTCGTTTCGATGTTTATAGAGCAGGATGCACATCCGGATGAGCCCCAGCAGGATCAGCCCCACGATGAGGCCGGTCATCACGCCGGAAAAATCGATCCAGACGTCTGTCACCTGGCTGCTGCGCCCCGGCACGAACAGCTGGATGGTCTCATCGGTCAGCGCCGTGAGCAGGCCGCCCAGGATAGGCCACGAGACATGCTTGAGCACATGTTTGGTGTAGACCCGCAGGCAGAGCATGAACAGGAAGCCCTCCAGCAGATATTCCGAGAAGTGCGCCAGCTTGCGGATGATGTGCATCGTGAGATGGTTTGCCGCGCCGGGCATGCCCAGCTTGCGCAGAACCTTCTGCATGAAGTCCAGCACCCGTCCGCTGGCTCCCTCGGAGACGGTTGCTACCTGCATCGAGTTCGAGAAGATGAAGACGATGCAGCCGATGAGCGCAAAGGTGAAGATGACCCGCCAGGCGATGAGCCAGGGCGAGGTGCGATTTGATGTTTCTGCCATTGTATTTAACCCAGCGCCTGGATGCTCTGTTCGATGTTGGCCAGCTTATCCTGGCTCTTTGCGTGCTTTGCACGGATATCCTCGACCAGAGCCGCCGGGGCGCGCTCCACGAACTTGGGGTTGTTGAGCTGGTTTTCGAACATGGCCAGTTCCTTTTCGGCCTTGGCCTTTTCCTTGTTCAGGCGGGCCAGCTCCTTCTCGCGGTCGATCAGCTCCATCATGGGGATAAAGCCGCGGGCCGCGTGGGTGGAGACCTGCACCATGCCGTCGGTGCTGCCCTCGTACTTGGCGGTGAAGGTCACCTCGGTGGCAAAAGCGAACTTTGCCAGATAGACCTGTGCGTTCTGGAACGGGGTCGCATCGGCGGTCTCGATGATCATGCTGGTCTTCTTGGCGGGGTGGACGTTCATCTCGGTGCGCATGGTACGCACCGCCTTGATGTAGTCCATGACCTTCTCAAAGGCTTCCTCTTCCTCCGGCCAGTTGTGGGCCTCGTCCACGGTCGGCCAGGCCTGGGTCATGATGGTCTCGGCAGAGCCGGGCAGCGCCTGATACAGCTCCTCGGTGACGAAGGGCATGAAGGGGTGCAGCAGCTTGAGGGCCTTGTCCAGCACATACACCAGCACACGGCGGGCGGTGTCAGCCTGCTCGGCATCGCCGGAGTTCAGGCGGGGCTTTGCGATCTCAATGAACCAGTCGCAATAGACATCCCAGATGAAGCTGTTGATCTTGGCAGCGGCCAGACCCATCTCGTAGTGGTCGAGGTTGTCGGTCATGGCACCGGCCACCTGGTTCAGTTTGGTCAGGACCCACTTGTCGCTCATGTCCAGCCGGTCGTCGGCGGGCAGGCCCGGCGCAAAGTCTTCGGGCAGGTTCATCAGCACGAAGCGGGTGGCGTTCCACAGCTTGTTTGCAAAGTTGCGGGCAGCCTCCACCTTCTTCTCGCTGTAACGCATATCGTTGCCGGGGGTGGAGCCGTCCAGCAGCATAAAGCGCAGGGCGTCCGCGCCGTACTTGGCGATGACCTCCAGCGGGTCGATGCCGTTGCCCAGGCTCTTGGACATCTTGCGGCCCTGGCTGTCGCGGACGATGCCGTGGATGCAGACGGTGTCGAACGGTGCCTTGCCGGTATAGGCCAGGCCGGAGAAGATCATGCGGCTGACCCAGAACCCGATGATGTCGTAGCCGGTAACGAGGGTGTTGGTGGGGTAGAAATACTTCAGGTCGGCGCTGTCCTCATCGGGCCAGCCCAGTGTGCTGAAGGGCCACAGTGCAGAGGAGAACCAGGTATCCAGAGTATCCGGGTCCTGGGTGAACTTGCTGCCGCCGCACTTGGGGCAGGTGCAGGGGGCGTCCTTGGCGACCACGGTCTCGCCGCAGTCATCGCAGTAATACGCCGGGATCTGGTGGCCCCACCACAGCTGGCGGCTGATGCACCAGTCGCGGGTGCCCTTCATCCAGTTCATATAGTTCTTGGTGAAGCGCTCCGGCACGAACTTGATCTCGCCCTTTTCCACGCTTTCAATGGCGGGCTTTGCCAGCGGCTCCATCTTGACGAACCACTGCTTGGAGACCATCGGCTCGATGGTGGAGTGGCAGCGGTAGCAGGTGCCGACCTCGTGCTTCAGAGGCTCGATCTCCTTCAGGAAGCCACCCTCCTTCAGGTCGGCCAGGATGGCCTTGCGGGCTTCGAGGGTGGTCATACCGGCATACTTGCCGCAGTCCAGCACTTCCGGCTCGTTCACGGTGTTCTTGCCTGCGGCGAAGATGGCATCGGCCGCCGCCTTGTCGGCAGCGCCGGTCATGCGGCCGTCGTAGGTGAAGACGCGGACGATGGGCAGGTTGTGGCGGAGGCCGACCTCAAAGTCGTTGGGGTCGTGGGCCGGGGTGATCTTGACGACACCGGTGCCCTTGGTCATGTCGGCGTGTTCGTCGCAGACGATGGGGATCTCCTTGTTCAGCAGCGGCAGGATGACATGGCAGCCGTGCAGGTGCGCATAGCGGGGGTCCTCACCGTTGATAGCGACGGCGGTATCGCCCAGCATGGTCTCCGGGCGGGTGGTGGCCAGCTCCAGCATCTCGCCGGTCTCCTTGACCGGGTAGAGCAGGTGCCAGAAGCTGCCGTCCTTCTCCTCATACTCGACCTCAGCGTCCGAGATGGAGGTGTTGCAGTGCGGGCACCAGTTGACCATGCGGTTGCCGCGGTAGATCAGCTGCTTGTCGTACAGGCGGACGAACACTTCCTTGACGGCATCCGAGCAGCCCTCATCCATGGTGAAGCGTTCCCGCTGCCAGTCGCAGCTGGTGCCGAGCTTCTTCAGCTGGCTGACGATGCGGTTGCCGTACTTGGTCTTCCAATCCCAGGCGCGCTCCAGAAAGCCGTCGCGGCCGACCATCTCCTTGGTCAGACCCTCGGCGCGCATGGCCTCCACGACCTTGGCCTCGGTGGCGATGGACGCATGGTCGGTGCCGGGCACCCACAGGGCAGCGTAGCCCTGCATCCGCTTGGTGCGGATGAGGACATCCTGCATGGTGTTATCCAGTGCATGGCCCATGTGCAGCTGGCCGGTCACGTTCGGCGGCGGCATCACGATGGTGTAGGGTTTCTTGTCGGGGTCTGCTTCCGTGTGGAAGTAGCCGCCGTCCAGCCAGAACTGGTAGATGCGGTCTTCCACCTGGCTGGGGTCGTACTGTTTTGCGAGTTCTTTCATAGGGGTTCCTCCCAAACTGTTGATGACGTGGGACGAAAAAAGCCGCCCCACGGAACGTTCCATGGGACGGCTGTAAATCAATTACACCGCGGTACCACCCAAATTGCACAAAAAGCGCCTTGCATTTTTGTGCCCCTTGATGCCCCGATAACGTGGGACAGGCCCGGAGGCGACTACTGATTTCCCCGCCTCTGCTCAAAAGCGACAGCGCATCCCCGCACACTTACCGGCTTTCACCTGCCCCGGCTCTCTGGAAAGCTGCCTGCGATGCACACTCTTTTTCATTGCATTTATACAAAGAATATAGCCGTTTTTGGGCGTTTTGTCAATCTCTTTTTTCAGAAACCGATCTTGTTCATCCAGCTTTTGGTCAACAGCGCCGCGCGGTACAGCGTTGGAGAACAGAGGAACAGCCGGAACTTGATCCGGTCGGCCCGCGAGCCGCTCCCGCTTTTCAGCAGGGTCTTTGCCAGCGCGTTCATCCGGCCGCGCATCTCTGCGCACCACCGCCGCTGCGCCGGCTGCAGGTCCTTCCGCCTGTGGGCCTGCGCAAACACCAGCATCGACGTCTTGGCTGCTTCTATGGCAAGCCTGGTGAGCTGCTGCTCCTGCTCGAAGCAGGCCCGCTGGAAAATGCCTTCTGCCAGATCCATCGTTTTCTGGGGCGAATCGGTATGGATGATGCTGCCGCCCCGCTGCACATAAAAATACAGCGGCTTTGCTGCAATCGTGATCCGTTCACACTGCCAGTAGAACTGATGCGCCGTGTATTCATCCTCGTGGATCTTCCCCACCGGAAAGCGCACCATTTCAAAGAGCTCCCGCCGGTACAGCCGGTTCCATGCCACTTTGAAGTGGCCTCGGTTCATCTGTTCCAGCGCCCCCACACGGTCGAGCACCTTGTCTTCCTCCAGACGATACGACGACGGAAGCGGTTCTCCGGCTTCCGTCACCAGCAGGTAATCGCAGACCGCGATCTGTGCCCCGTCCCGCTGGGCGTAGGTGAGCAGTGTCTCGTACATCTCCGGGGCGATGCTGTCATCGCTGTCCACAAAACCGATCCATTCCCCGCGCGCAGCCTCCACCCCGGTGTTCCGCGCAGCGGAAAGTCCGGCGTTCTTCTGGTGGATGACCCGGATGCGCGGGTCGCGCGCTGCTGCTTCCTCGCACAGCGCCGGGCAGTTGTCCGGGGAGCCGTCGTCTATGAGAAGGAGTTCAAAGTCCCGGAAGGTCTGCGTCAGAATGGAATCCACACATTTTTCGAGGTAGGCTTCCGTTTTATAGACCGGGACAATGATGCTGATGGTCGGTTCTGCCATAGACTGTCGCTCCTTTCATCGAATCGTTTTGCCGTTTCCCTCTTCAGGACTCCTGCAGCACCTCGGTGCGGAGCCGGGCGATGAGCCGTTCCATCAGGGCGACCCGGTTGAAGGGAGTCATCAGATAAAAGCCGTCGGCATAGGGCAGGGCCTCCCGCGCCATCTTCAGCGAGATGGCAAGGCCCAGCTCCTCGCCCTGGGCGCGGTCCAGCCCGGCAAACTGCCGGATGATGTCCTCCTCCACATGGATGCCGTTGATCTCGTTCTCCATGAAGACGGCGTTCCGCTGGCTGACCACCGGCATGATGCCCGCCAGGATCCTGGCCCGGCTGCCCAGCACCTCCCGCGCATGGCGGAGGTTCTCCACCGCCTGCCCGGACAGCACCGGCTGGGTCAGGAATCCGGACATGCCGTGTTCCAGCTTCTCACCCGCCCGGCGCAGTTCCACTTCAAAGTTGCGGGCATTCAGGTTCAGCGCACCAAAGACGGTCATCGCCGACGGCATCTCGCGTCCCTCGCCTGCCAGCGAGACGATGTACTGCGCCAGCTTGCGGGAGTTGAACTGATAGACGTTCTTCACCTCGTCCCGCTCCGCCGTGGGGATGGGGTCGCCGGTGATGGCCAGCACCTCCCGCACTCCCTCGGCATACAGCCCCAGCAGCAGCGCCTTGGTGGCGTTCAGGTTGCGGTCCCGGCAGGTCATGTGGGGCAGGGTGCACAGCCCCAGCTCCCGGTGGACCCGGCAGGCCACCAGAGAGGAATCCATCCGGGCCTGTGCAATGGGGCAGTCGGCAATGGTCAGCAGGTCAGCGCCCGCCGCCTGCAGCTTTTTTGCCCCTTCCAAATAACCGGTCAGGTCCGCAGTGCGGGGAGAATCCAACTCAATGGCAATGACCTTTTCCCCTGCGTTCAGCTTGCGCAGAAAAGCGTCCTCGTTTTCCACCGTCTGTTTCTTCACGGTGGAAAACTCTTCTGCCGGAGCCGTTTTTTTCACCACGGGCAGGCTGTCCAGCTCCGCCCGCAGGGCGGCAATGTGGGCAGGGGTGGTGCCGCAGCAGCCGCCCAGGATCTGAACCGTGCCCTCGGCAGCCAGACGGCCCAGCTCCCTCGCAAAGTACTCCGGCCGGCCCTGATACTTCACCTGCGTCCGGGTGACAACGGGATAACCCGCGTTGGGCATGACCGACAGGGGCAGCGTGCCCCCCAGCTGCTTTGCCAGTGTGCGCATGGCACCGGGTGCCGACACGCAGTTCAGGCCCACAGCATCCACGATGCCGCTTTCCTGCATCCGCCGGGCAAGGTCTTTGCAGTACATGCCCTCCCGGGTGTAGCCGTCGGGCAGGACCGCAAAGGACACCAGCACAAAGGCATCCGGCACTTCCGCCTTGATGGCCCCCACGGCATCCAGAAGGCCCGCATCGGAGCTCAGGGTCTCGAACAGAAAATTCCTGGCTCCCAGCGCCGCGAACTGCTTTGCCACAGCCGTATATACCTGCCCTGCCGGAACCGCCTCGGTATCCGGAGCCGGGCCGAGGTCGGCAAAAACGGCGGCACCCGTCTCCTCTGCGGCCTGCACAGCCAGCTGCCAGCCTGCCTGCGCCAGCTGTTCCCAGCCGGGCGCGTGTGCCGCCGCCAGCCGGGGCAGGCTGAAGGTATTCGTCTTGACGGCATCAGCCCCTGCCGCCAGATACTCCCGGTGGACAGCCAGCACCCCCGCCGGGTCGGTCAGGTTGGCCTGCTCGCACTCCACCCCGGGAGCCGCCTTATAATAAGTACCCATGGCACCATCAAAAAGCAGGGGGCGGGTCTGTAACAGTTCGCGGATGTTCATCATATATACTTCCTCGCATCTCACAAATGAGCTCTATATTCTTCAGTTTAATAAAGTTTCGCCTCTTGTCAAGCGTTTTTTTGAGGCATCGCTTGCAGGCAGGGCAGTTTTGTGCTATCCTATGCGTAACTTTTACATGTGAGGAGAGATGTATCATGCGCCATGCAGGCACACAAACGATCGAAACGGAGCGGCTGCTTCTGCGCCCGCTGACCCCGGAGGATGCCCCCATGATGTACGCCAACTGGGCCAACGACCCGGACGTGACCCGCTGGCTGCGGTGGGAGCCCCACAAAAACGTGGACGAGACCCGGGAACTGCTGGCCGCATGGGCGCTGCTCTACCCCAATGGAGATTACTACCAGTGGGCCATCGTGGAAAAATCTACCAGGCAGGTGTTTGGCTCCATCGGCGTGTTCACATCCAGTTCCGCCGAGCCGGAGCGTGACCCCTGGCCCGGTTTCGACCACACGAACGGCGTGTGGGAAGTGGGCTACTGCATCGGCAAGGCCTGGTGGAACAAAGGCTTTACCACCGAAGCGCTAAAAGCAGTTGTAGAATACTGGTTCAAAAATACAGATAGTAGCTGGCTGGCCTGCTGCCATGCGTTTGAAAATCCTGCCAGCGGCCGGGTCCAGCAGAAAGTCGGCTTTGTCTACAACCACGATTCTGTCTACCACAAATTTGACGGCACACCGGTTACCTGCAGGTGCTACGCATTGACAAGAGAACATTACGAAGAACTGAGAGGTTTATTTTGAGCGAACTTTATGACATTTTAGTAGAAACGCCCCCCACAAAGGTCATCTTACTGGCCCTGGATCAGGGGCTTTGGGACTGTGAGCGCAGCCTGAACGAGCTGGCTGCACTCTGCGAGGCCAACCACATGGAGGCTGTGGCATCCGTGACCCAGAAGCGGCAGACCCCCGAAACCGGCATCGTGCTGGGCAGCGGCAAGCTGGAGGAGGCCGCCGCTGCCGCCGCGGAGCTGGGTGCCGAATGTGCCGTGTTTGACGGCGAGCTGACCGGTAGCCAGATCCGCAACATCTCCACGGCGCTGGGCGGCATGGAGGTCATTGACCGCACCATGCTGATTCTGGAGATCTTCCGCAGCCGCGCCGTGACCAACGAGGGCAAGCTGCAGACCGAGCTGGCGCTTCTGCGCTACCGTCTGCCCCGCCTGCAGGGAATGGGCGAAAGCCTGAGCCGCCAGGGCGGCGGTGGTGGCGGCGGCGGTGGTGCCCGCCGTGGTGCCGGTGAGACCAAGCTGGAGCTGGACCGCCGCCACGTGCACGCCCGCATCGACGCACTGGCCGAAAAGCTGGCTGAGATGGAAAAGCGCCGGGGCGAGAGCCGCAAGGCCCGGGCCAAGACCGGGATGCCGGTAGTCAGCCTTGTGGGTTACACCAACGTGGGCAAATCCAGCCTGATGAATGCCCTGTGCGGCCCCAGCGTGGCCGAGGCCGACATGCTGTTTGCCACCCTGGACCCCACCAGCCGGAAGCTGGTTCTGCCCAGCGGCATGGCCGTTCTGCTGGTGGACACGGTCGGCTTTGTCTCCCGTCTGCCCCACAATCTGGTGGAGGCCTTCAAATCCACGCTGGAGGAAGCCGCATGGTCTGATGTCATCGTGCGGGTGGCGGACGCGGGCGACGACCAGCGGGAAGAACAGCTGGCCATTACTGATGAGGTCCTGGACGGGCTGGACTGTTTGCCGTCCACACCCAGCGATCCGTAGAATCCGGCGAAAGGAATGACAGCGACTTTCGGGGCG
>ENA-UESI01002034-UESI01002034.1-human-gut-metagenome-genome-assembly--contig:-NODE-2034-length-11311-cov-3.288677_pt1 | contig 11311 bp, 9 predicted proteins | sample MGYA00243005_ERZ508006 | MGnify/ENA primary metagenome ERZ508006 (study PRJEB26167, sample SAMN06115436) | human gut metagenome | host: Homo sapiens | place: China:Shandong | collected 2015-06-10... | reverse complement strand
GCAAAATTATATGACAGCAAGCCTGCTTTTATCCTTTAGGGGGAATGTTCGGAGCTTTACCGCTGTTGTTGCTGTTGATTCCAGTAATGTTAATAACATGTCTTAAAACTCCTTTTATTTATTCTTGATTTTGAAAGCCTTCTAATTTCTGTCGTTTATATTCACTATAACGATGTTCCTCGATTGCCTCCCGAATCTCACTCATCATATTATTATAAAAATATAAATTATGCAAGACACAAAATCTCATTCCAAGCATTTCCTTTGCTTTGAGCAGATGGCGGATATAGGCTCTCGAATACTTCCTGCACGCCGGGCATCCACAACCTTCCTCGATTGGACGCTCATCCAGTTCATATTTTGCATTGAACAGATTCAGCTTACCATGGTTTGTATAGACATGACCATGTCTGCCATTCCGGGATGGATATACACAATCAAAGAAATCAACTCCGCGTTCTACAGCTTCCAATATATTCGCCGGTGTACCAACCCCCATCAGATAAGTTGGTTTGTTCTCCGGCAGATACGGAATGACTGACTCGATAATCCGATACATCTCCGCATGTGTCTCTCCAACTGCCAGCCCGCCGATTGCATAACCATCTAAATCCATGTCTGCAATCCGCTTCGCATGCTCGATACGGATATCATCTATAACACCACCCTGATTGATGCCGAACAACATCTGCTGCTTGTTAATCGTATCTTCGAGACTGTTCAGTCTCTGCATCTCCCGCTTGCACCGCTCTAACCAGCGTGTTGTACGGTCTACCGACGGCTGGATGTAGGAACGGTCTGCCTTTGCCGGTGCACATTCATCAAATGCCATTGCAATCGTAGATGCAAGATTCGATTGAATCTGCATGCTGGATATTCTCCCAGATCGCATATCCGTCCGGTTTGATGACCATGCAGCCCTTTACGCTCGCATAATCACATAATTCTGCCTTTTTTACAACGTCTGTGTACCACTGCGCGAAATCGTCTTCCATGGAAGTGATGGATTCCACAAGTTTCTTGTCTCTTGCCATTGTTTTCTCCTTTATATAAAAATTCATTGTCTGCATGTCTCTCTGTTTCAGATGCGGAGAATTTCCTGTGAAATAAAAAAGGCTGCCGCTCCCCACACAAGGGACCGACAGCCGGCGTTACCACCCAAATTAGCTTCCGCCTGTCGCGGAAACTCTCCTCTGATATCCGTTAACGCCGGATCTACGCTGTACTTAACGATGCAGTCGTTCCGCAGCAATCCCGATCTCCGTGATCTTAGCTGTCCATTACGACATTTTCCATCTCTCGCACAAAGCTCCGAGGCTCTCTCCACACGCGGAGATCCTTCTGAAAACGAACGAAGCGCGCCGCAGCCTCCCTAGCGGCCTCCCTTCCCTTTCTGCCGCAATCATGGTATGATGAAACCATTCCAACCAAAACCGACTTTTTCGACGAATGGTGAGACGCCGCGCGGCTCCCAATCGTGATACCGGCAGGACCACGATTTTTTACGAAACAGGAGGCGGTTCGTTTGCTTACCATGTATCTGGCCATGCTGGGCAGCGAGGAGGACCGGGAACGGTTTACGCTGCTCTACGAGGCCCATGAAAAAAGACTCTATGCGGTGGCACTGAAGGTCATGAGAGACCCCACCCGGGCGGAGGACGCCGCCCAGCAGACCTGGCTCCAGGTCCTGCGGAACTGGGAGCGGATCAACGCCCTGGACTGGGACTCGGCCGCCAAATATTTGGTTGTGGCGGCCAGGAACGCGGCGCTGGACATGCTGAAAAAGGAGCGGTGGAACACCTCCATGCCGGAGGACTGGGACCCGCCCGCCCCGGAGGACGGCCAGGGGGAGTACCAGCGGCTGGTGGAGCTGATCCGCTCCCTGCCGGAGGCCTACCGCCGGGTGCTGGAGCTGAAATTTGTGGAGGAGGAGACCAACCAGGAGATCGCCCGGCGGCTGGGGCTCAAGGAGTCCACGGTCTCCACAAAGGTTCAGCGGGGCCGGAGGCTGCTGCTGGACGCCATGGAACAGGAGGGGTACAGCTATGGCTGAGAAATCCTTTGATGCGCTGCTGTACCAGGCTTTGCTGGAGGCGGGCTGGCAGGAGAACCGGACCGCCTGGGAGGGGACGGAGGAGCCGGCCTTTTCACCCCAATACCTCCGCTGGAGGACGCGGCTGCTGGCAGACCCCTTTGGCTGGGGGAAGAAACAGCTGCGGCCCCTGTGGGCCAAGGCCCTGCGGACAGCGGCCTGCATCCTGCTGGCCGCCTCCGTGACGCTGGGTTCCTTGATGGCGGTGAGTCCCACGGTTCGGGCGGCGGTGCTGAACTGGCTGCGGGAGATCAGCGGAAACCTGATGACCTATACCTCCAGCCAGCCTGCCAAGACCAACACCCTGCCCTCCAGCTGGCGCATCACCTGGCTGCCGGAGGGCTGGACGCTCCAGCACATGTATACCGACACATGGAAATACTGTGGGCCGCACGGAAAGAGCCATTTGACCTTTGCTTGTTACACGCCCGGGGACAATGAGATCACCACCAACCTCGATGATGTAGTAGATGCAGAGATGGCCCGGGAGCACATCCAGGTGGGAGACACCGCCGCAGACTACTATGTATCTGACAGATATCAGGTGCTGCTGTGGGAGAATGAGGAGGGCTTCCTCTTCATGCTCCGTGGCGATACTTTCCTGGACCAGGAGAGCTTCCTGCGGATCGCGGAGAGTGTTGCTTACTATGAGGGGCCGGATACCACCTACACGCTGGAGTGGGTGCCGGAGAATTACAAGTCCTTCGGACAGGACGATTTGGTCGGAGCGGGTCAGGAGCAGTGGACCTATCATGGTGTCAGTCTGACCTGGCGCTATCTGACGGATGGCATTTGCGGCTTTACCCTGCCGATGGATGAGCCGGAGGAGATCCCGCTGGGAGACGGGACCGCTTGGTACTGGGCGGCGGAACAGCTGCCCTCTGAGAACGAAGATCCGCCGGAGGACTTTTCCGCCACGGTGGGAGATGTCTCCGTCTCTGTTTCTGTCAGCGGTCCGGACGATACCAGAACCGCTACGTTACTATGGACAGACCCGGAAACAAACACGGTATTTTTCCTGGAGGGGCAACTTGGCCAGGAGGACCTGGTACGGATGGCAGAAAGTGTGGTACAAACAGAGGCGGAGCGTGACGTCCTGCCCTCCAACTGGCGCATCACCTGGCTGCCGGAGGGCTGGACACTCCAGCACATGACCACCAATCTCTGGAAGTACCGAGGGGACTCCGGCAGTCTGATGTACGCCTGTTACGCTCCTGGCAGCACAGACCTAACCACCAACGTAGATGACGTATCAGACGCGGATGCTGTGCGGGAGAGCATCCAGATACAGGGGCATTCCGCCGATTACTATGAGTCTGAAGAGTACCGGGTGCTGCTGTGGGAGAATGAGGAGGGCTTTCTCTTCCTGCTGCGGGGGGATTCCTCTTTGGATCGGGAGAGCCTTTTGAGCATTGCCGAAAGCATTGTGTATTACGATGACCCGGGGATTGCCTATGAACTTGACTGGGCACCCTCGGAATACGAACCCATGTACCGGGACGAACTGGTGGGAGCGGCGCAGGAAGAGTGGACCTTCCAAAAGACCAGCTTGACCTGGCGGTATGTGATAGACCCCGTCTGCGGGTTCCTTCTGCCGGACGGAGAGCCTGAGGAGGTCACCCTGGGGGACTTCACGGCGCAGTACTGGGCGGCGGAGGAGCCTTTTGAAGCTGAGGACTCCGGACCTACCATGATCAACGGGGAACCGGTGGAAGGAAGCGGTTCCTCGGTCACGGTAGGCGGCGTGACGATTACAGTCAGCGGCGACCCGGATGCGGATCAAACCAGTACGCTTTTGTGGACGGACCCGGGCACCAATACCACCTTCCTGCTGGAAGGAGCGCTAGACCGCTATGATTTGATGCGTATGGCGGCCAGCGTGGCGCAAACGGCGCCGAACCCCTCTCCCCCGTCCCATCATGCCGCGCTGATGGAGGGAACCGCCGGCGGCTGAGGACACTGTCGGGCGGCAAGGAACCTTAAAAAATTGGCAGACTGTGAGACGCTAGGCCCTCTCCGTTCGTTTCCCATACAGAAGCGAACGGGGAGGGTATTCCCGTTCCACAAAAACAGAAAGGATGATCTTGATGAAAAAACGATTTCCGGGGTTCCTGTCTGGATGCCTGACCACGCTGACCGCCCTGGCCCTGAGCGCCACAGCCCTGGCTGCCAGCGGCCAGGTGACGTTTAGCTTCGCAAACGTGGCCCTGGACGGGGAGACAAAGCTTGCCGCTGGAACCACCATCACTGCCGCCAACGGCCAGCAGGTTCCCTCCTCCATCCTCTACACCGACGCCGCCGGCGGCAAGACCAACTATCTGCCCATCCGGGCCATCAGCGAACTGCTGGGGGTGGAGATCGGCTATGACTCCGCCACGAAAACCGTCCTGCTGGGCGAGCAGGGCCTGCCCGCTGCGGAGAAGCATTGGAAAAGGACGGTGGACGGCACGAGCTTTACCTACACCAGCCAAAGGCCCGAAACGCCCTATACCGTACCGCCTGTCTGGCGCCCTGCCTGGCTGCCGGAGGGGTGGGAGCTGTCGGAGACCTTTCACAGTACCACCCAGGCCAAATACCGGTTTACTGGAGACGGCGGGCACGTAAGCTTCATATGCGCATATCCGGACAAGGCCTCCATCGGGTCCACAGTGCGTCACGAGCAAACCATTCAAAACTGCCAACAGGTAGCTGTGCAGGGTTATCCAGCAGACCTCTACACGGAGAAAGACGGATGGACCTATCTCGTCTGGGAGGGAGAGGACGGCATTTTGTTCTGGTTCTCCGGAACCGGCATCAGCACCGAGGACCTGACCCGGATGGCGGAGAGCGTGAGGCCCGACACGGAGCAGCTTCCGGAGTATCGGCTGGGCTGGATGCCAGCGGGATATCGGGAGTTTGAACGCACGGTCCTGGGCTCTGCGGTTCAGGAGATCTGGCTGGGCCGGGACGCCAGCGTGACGCTGCTGTACGCCGCCGGACCGGTGGAGCTGCCGGAGGGGGAAGCGGAGGCTGTGAAGGTCAACGGAATGGAGGCCTGGTATTGGCAGGCGGAGGAACCCTATGAGATCGGCGGCGGGTCCATGACGGTGAACGGCGAGGAGATCGAGGGCAGCCAAACGGAGATCGGCGGCGTGACCATTTCCACCGGCACCATCGCCGGCCCCGGTGCGGCGGGAGTCAACACCTTGGCCTGGAAGGACCCGAGTACGGAGATCTGCTTCCGCATTCATGGGACGGTGGACAAGGACACGATGCTGCAGATTGCGGAACAGATCAAGTTCCCTGCGCAGTGACTGGCTCTCATAGAGGCGGGACCCGCTTTGCTGGGGACGGGCGACACCATACTCGATTTTTTTGCCGTCCTGACGACAGGGAGCCTATCTAAACAGGACCCGTCTTTGTAAAATCAGGCGCGGCCGCATCTGGAGCAGCCATGCTTCCGGCGGAAAAGCGCCTGCGGGAAGAGCCGTCTGCCGCATGAAATGGCGGTTGACAGGCGGTTCCCTGCTTGGAAACGCGGATCAGGGGAGAGGGACCCCGGAGAAGGCGCGCCGGGAAGAAGGCGTCAAGATGGGCGGCGCCCAGGAGGGAAGGCAGTTCAGGAAGAAAGACAAGAGGGAGCGCTCTCCGACATAGCGGAGAGCGCTCCCAAATCCATATGAATCCCTATCGGTACAAACATCTATCCGCAGACTCCAAAGACCGCGGGCGAAGCCTGACAGACAAAGTGCCGTGACTCCGCAGACCCCGCAGGGGAAACCGCGAACCTTAGTCCCGGGCGTAAACAACCTCGCCGCCGATGAGCGTATAGCGCACCTGGACATCCCGGACCTGCTCGGCCGGCCAGGTCAGCAGATCCTGATCCAGGATGACCACATCGGCCAGCTTCCCAGGCTCCAGGCTGCCCTTGACATTCTCCTCAAAGCTGGCGTAGGCGCCGTTGTAGGTAAACATCCGGACCGCCTGCAGCACATCCACCTTCTGCATCTGACCCACCGTGTCGCCGGTCTTTTGATCCATCCGGTTCAGTGCCCCGAAGAGGCTGTTCATGGGATTGGGAACCGTAATCGGCGCGTCGGAGCCGATGGCGGTGATGATCCCGGCGTCCAGATAGCTCTTCATGGCGAACATGAAGTCCACCCGGGAGCCATAATAGCGGTTGTAGTCCGTGCCGTTGATGGAGATGAAGGAGGGGTTGGAGATAGGCACGATTCCGAGCTTTGCAATCCGTCCGATCAGCTCCGGATTTGTGATGCCGCAGTGCTCGATGCGGTGGCGGTGGTCCTTGCGGGGACAGGCTGCCAGCGCCTTTTCAATGGCGTTGACCATGATGGTCACGGCCTTGTCGCCCACAGCGTGCGCTGTCACCTGATAGCCGGCCTTGTGGGCCTTCATCACCATCTCGTCGGCCTCCTCCTGGGTCCAGACCTGGATGCCGTGGTTGTCGGGGTCATGGGTATAGCCGTCAATCACGGCGGAGGAGGGGCCGCTGGAGCTGCCGTCCAGCATGATCTTCACGGGGCCCACCCGGAAATGCTCATTGCCGCAGCCACTGTGGATGCCGGTGTGCAGGTAGGAGTCGATGTATCGGATGCCGGACTGCTTGCCGAACATGTCGAAGATCATGGCGTTGACCCGCGCCTTCACCGCCCCGGTGAGACAGGCGTCCTGCAGCGCCCGGGTGGAGATGGCCCCATAGGCGCCCGCGTCATGGGCGGAGGTCACACCCATGGACAGCAGCAGCCGGTCTCCGTTGACATAGCCCTCGATCAGCTCCTGGTTGCTGTACTCCACCTTGGTAGAGGTGTCCATGTGGGCGGTTTCCTTCAAAAGTCCGTGGAGGCTGCCGTCCTCGTTCAGGACCACCTCATCCGGAGCATACTGGTCCGCGCTGGTGACGCCCGCGATTTTCAGCGCCAGGGTGTTGTAAACGCCCATGTGCGCGCAGCAGCGGGTGAGCTGGACCGGGTTGCTGGGGGCTGCTTCATCCAGCTCCTCTTTAGTGGGGTGGCGCTTTTCCGCCAGCTTGTTGTGGTCATAGCCGTTGAGCTTGATCCACTCGCCAGGCTTTTTCTTCGCCGCATCCTCCCGGATGAGCGCCTGAATATCCGCAATGGAGGAGACCTTGGGATAGGCCACGTTGATGACGCCGTGATCCAGCAGGCCATACATGCCCAGATGAATATGCGCGTCAATAAAACCGGGCAGGACGGTTTTGCCGCCGGCGTCAATCACCTGGGTGTGGTCATCCCGATAGGCGGCTATGTCCGCGCTGCTTCCAACCGCCAAAATCCGGTCGCCCCGAATGGCGACCGCCTCGGCGATCTCATCCTTGCTGTTGACGGTCAGAACAACACCGTTTTGAATGATCTTGTCTGCAAAAAGTCGTTCCATCCTCGTTTCCTCCTCGTAGTATGTGATTTCAAGCCGCGGTCATCCCGCGGTTCAGGGATAAAGGCCGGGCCATACTGCTTTTTTTGCCACGGACACCGGTTTTATGGTATAATCCATGCAAGACCCATCATGCCGGATGCCGCTGGGATTGCGGACTGGCATGAGGAGATAAAGTCGGCTGCCTTAGTCATATCTTATAAAAATGTTGTGAAAAAAGATAGATGATTTGGCAAATCAGCAATTCCCTGGCAAATGCCAAAAGTTTGACGGAGGGGGGAGCGCCGCCCAGATCCGTGGGGCTGAGCCCCCTGCGGCTGGCCGGCCCCCATTGACACTCATGTTCCAGAGGGAGGGAGAGCACGCATGTCCACCATGAACCCCAAGAGCTTTGCACGGCTGATGAAGCTGCTGGACCTGGCCGCCGTGGATATTGCCCAGGCGCTTTATGTCAGTCCCAGCCATGTGAGCCGGTGGAAGACCGGCTCCCGGGAGCTAAAGACCTCCAGAAGCTATTTTGAACAGCTGGAGGAACTCTTTTTGTCAGTCAACGCCCAGCACGCAGACGGAAGACTGGAGCGGTTTTTGCTGCCGGAGCCGGCGGACCGGCCGCCGGAGGAGCGGGAGGCGCTGATGCGGCAGAGACTTCGGCAGTTCCTGATTCAGCCGGGCGGCGGGGAGCAGGTAGACTCTCCGCTCCCCGCCGCCCCGGTTCAGGTTCTGGTGGGGCTTGAGCGCCGGATTGAGGCGCTCAAGCAGTTCTTTGAACATGTACTGACCCTGAATCCCAAGCCGGATATCTACTTGAAGGAGGTCCTATACGCCTCCTGGTGCCCCCGGCATCTGGACTGGTTCTCCCTGTGTCATGAGTATGCCCTGCGGTATATGGATGCCGGCGGCGTGATCTATTATTTTTCCAATCTGAACAACTTGGATCGGGCCACGTTCTACAGTATCTGGAAATTCACGTCTCACAAGAACCTGTACCCAGGATACTCCGCCAATATGGCGGAGGAGTCACCGGCCTGCGCCTACTACCTGGCGGAGGGGACCCGGTCCGTGATGTTCTACGCGCCGGAGGACCAGCCTAAGTCCTATATCACCACCGTCTGTTCCGATCCCCTGATGCTCTCGGCTCAGGAGCACTATCTCAAGAATCTGTATGAGCAGCGGCAGCACCAGATTTTTATCGACACGGTGGAAAACCACACCCTGCTTTTGAGTCTCGTCCAGCTCCACCAAAAAAAAGCCCCGCCGCTCCTCTTTGCCGGGAAATTCCCCAGCTTCCTGCTTCTCAAACCGGAATCCCTGCGGGAGCTGCTGCGGCAAAACCATGTGGCGGACGAGATGACCAACTATTGCGTAAAGTTTCAACGGGTCTTTCAGGAGCAGTTTCAGGACCCGGCCATCCGGAAGACCTTTTTCTACTACCAGGAGGACCTTCTGGACTTCGCCGCGGCGCCGCAGGCTCTGGACACCGCACTGACCGCGCTGACCGGAAAACCGGTTTTTGTTTCCCGGGCCGCCCGCCGGGAGCTGCTGGTGAATCTGCGGAGCTGCTGTGGGGAGGATTCCCCATTCCGATTCTGTTGGCCTTCCTGCTCAACCGCATTAAAAGCAATAAGATCAAGCAGAAGGTACAGCTTGTCCTGTATATGCCCAACTTTATTTCCGTGATCGTGCTGTGCGGTATCGTGCGCGTTCTGCTGTCTGTCACAGGTCCTGTAAATGGGCTGTTTCATACCGGCATCAACTTTATGACATTGCCGGAGGCTTTCCGCCCGATTTACATCATCAGCGGAATCTGGCAGGGCGCAGGTTGGTCCTCCATTATGTACACAGCCGCGCTTTCCAACGCCAGCCAGGAGCTGAAAGAAGCCGCCATGCTGGAGAATGAACGCAATACTTGGAACGGACGGGCGATAGCCATGAGCAGGAGTAAACGAAAAAACGGACAGATTACGGTAAAAGTCGGCCCGGAAGGTATGCCGCAAGCGGTTCTTAAACTTAGGGCAGAATAAAAAAAGGGATATGTCGTCGAGACATATCCCCGGCTATTCATTAGCCCGAAATCCCAAGTCAATAGTTGAAAGAAAGCAGCCGGTTGAATGTATAATAGTTGTACACACGGCTTGGGAGGCCTGTTGGAGTATCCGGTCTGCTTTCAAACAGTAGCCTGATAATTGTATATATGTTGAGTGGATTGAGAAAAACGCGGAGCTGCCTTTAAAACAACAAAGCGTGGAACTTAACTCAATCTGGCAAGAACCACTGACAATGGTTAGGAACAGAAAGAGCAAGCTCACGCTTAGGTATCATTGATATACGAACCTCCTACGTGAGCGTTGCTACAATCGTTCTGATTTCCTATTTAAAAATTGTCAGTTTTCTTGCTTTCAGAACGCCTAATAGTAACGCATCAACATTTTGTTGACAGATACCTCTTGTATCTGTTTTACAAAGGAAAAGAAAAAATTGAAGATAAACAAGTGAATAATGATTTTTTATTAAAATTAAAAAATGTAAGTTTATTCGTCGTTACTAATTCGTCTTCGGTGACCGGTTTGCCGGGACTCACTTTGTTCCTGTTGAGAGAACCTGAAGTTCGGGGTACAACTTTTAAAACCTAAATAGAATTAGTGCGTAAGGTACTTAAAATTACTTCTTGCTTGTTTAAGGTTTATAAACCTTTTTTGCTATCTTTGTTGAAAAAGAGAACCTTATGTCTATGCTAAAATTAGAATCTTTTTTCTTCTTTTCTTTCTTCCTGTTTCTTGCCGGGTGCGGAAATCAGAGTAAACCGGTTTCGGTTGAACAGGAAATAATAACTCCCTTGAGTGCAGGAAATGCGGTGAACGACCTGTTGCCGTATATCGATTCGGTTGAAGTTGTTCCTTTGGAGACTACCGGGAAAGCGTTGATCGGACTGGTGGGAAAAATACTGCTTTTGCCTAACGGAAATGTACTGATTAAAAGTACTGCCAGCATGTTCATGTTCAGTCCTGAAGGAAAGTTTTTATTTCAAATCGGAAAGAATGGCCGTGGCCCCGAAGAATACCTTACTATCGATGATGTATGCCTCAGCCAGGATGCCCGGGAATTATGGATTTTGGGAGGATGTGAGATCGTGAAATATAGTACGGAGACCGGACGGTTTATCCGGAAAACGACACTGGAGCTTCCAGAGATATGTAATGGCTTCGATGCGATAGCGAGTGGACCCGGTCATTCGGCTTTTTTGTATTATTGCCCGCAAATGGACGAGAATAATTTTTCGGAAGATTTCTATTGTTTGTATCGTTATGACGAACAGGGGCGAATCCTGCAAAAATTTCTGCCTCGTAAAGACTATGGCCTGAATATAGCTCTGATAACCCAGGCTAGCGATAATCGATATATTCTCCGGCCTCAGGATAGTGATAATATCTGTTATTATCTTTCGGATAGTTTGCCGGTACCCCGGGTGAAAATCGATTTTGGGAAAGAGACGATAAAAAACCGGTATTCATCGGATCTGCAAACTTATCTCCGTTCTGATTATTATAAAATGCCGGTCTATATTTACGATACCCGGGATTACTTCTATTTCTCGTATTGCGGACCTGAGGCAACCGATTGTTATTGTATCCACTCTTTTAAAAATAGCAAAACGATTACCTGGGAGAGAAAAGGAGATGATGCCGACGGGATGTTCATGATTGTGGGGGCCGATAAAGACTTTTTTTATGGTATCTATAACGATTACCGGGACTGGGATGAAACGATAATGGACAATACCCCTTGGATATTTTTCCGCTTGGCTGAGTTTTATTTGAATTATGCAGAGTG
>ENA-UESI01002032-UESI01002032.1-human-gut-metagenome-genome-assembly--contig:-NODE-2032-length-11326-cov-12.422704_pt1 | contig 11326 bp, 11 predicted proteins | sample MGYA00243005_ERZ508006 | MGnify/ENA primary metagenome ERZ508006 (study PRJEB26167, sample SAMN06115436) | human gut metagenome | host: Homo sapiens | place: China:Shandong | collected 2015-06-10... | reverse complement strand
TCACGAATATAACGTTTCATGGCTTCGGCTTGCTCCTGCTCTGTATTACCCATTGCTTGAATCTCCTTTTTAGATGGTGATCCTTGTTAGAACGCTGCACTTCCACATTACACTTTTTTCCATTTCCAAGGATACAGAGTGCATCCAGACGGACAGATCGCCCATACAGGTTTCTCTCACTACTCTGTACGATAACGTCTTTTACGATGAGTTTCTCATCTTCTAAAATGATACGCAGCATCTCCTGACATACACCAATATCATCTGCCAGTACTTCAAAAAACGTATCATCGATAGGTCTGAAATTTTTAACCTGTTCTTTCTTTTCCTCTAATGTCATTTGTTTTTTCCCGGTCATTTGTTTTTTCCCGGTCATTTGACCTCCTGCTTTTATGGTATACAAACAGGTTTTCCGAATGATCTATGCTTATTATATAGAACCCCTCAAGATTCTTCAAGACTGTTTGCATGGATTTTTTAGTTACTGTTCTAAATCCCCTGTCTGTCATTTTCTCCTGCTGAATGGTCCACCGATGTGGTGATGGATTTTTGTTATGTTAGTATGTTTTGTAACTTTGATTTGATAAAAAAGATAGGTTTATTGTAAGGGGTGATTTTTGGAAAGTCAAGAAATTAATTGACTATGTTTATCCGCGCTCCTTTTCCTTATCCTGCCGCAAAATACTGTCAATGTTGTGTTTAATAATACCATATTCTTTGGTCTGTTTTTTAAACGGTTGATTGCATAGGTAGTAAATAGCGATTTTACTACTTTCCTAACTACCTTTGAGACGGAATGCATGAAGGGAAATTATCTTACAATCGGTAATTTATCATATCTGTACTCAGCCTTAAAAGATTCCGAAAAGAACACAATTGCAAAGTATTATTCTGAAAAATACAACAAACAGTATAAGCCATCTTCTCATTTGAGAATTAGTAGTAGAGACATGGAATCTGCATTAAAGATTTTTAACTTAATAAGAAACCAGTGTGCTCATAGTTATTGCACATGATATACCCTATTCTCATCGCCACGCTTCATCTCCAGCGCTGTCCCATCCTTCCAGTCACAGCAATTGCGTAAGTACTCCGCCTCCGTGTTCAAAAAGTTTTCCGCATTTGGCGGCAGCACAATCGGCTCAATCGTATTGTTTTCGTAATTGCAGACATAAATGGTTTTGACACAATTTAAAAATACCCTGTCAAATCGCATTTTTTTCTTTTCCTGTGTATATCTCATATATTCAAACAGTGCACCTGCATCAATATCATTCTCGTCGGTCGGATGTAGAAAAAGATACAAACCATTGTAGTGCTTATGGATATAATTTGCATTTAGTTTTTCCAGTTTGCGGTCAAAGACAAGATTACATTGGAACCCTATTCAGATAAGGTAATAAGGGATCTTGTGTGTGAATCAAAGTAACATTGCCAGTCTAAACAATGATTTGTAAGGAGACCAGCTATGAAAAGTCAAGTATAAATTAGCCAGAAATTCATTTTTTCTGTTTCGGATAAAAAAGGGTAACTTTAACAAAGCTCCCTAAAAGCCCTTTTTCAAAATCTATCGATTATGGTATACAGACCTCTTATTCGAGGTTAAATTCTACTTTGTCAGTGAGCATCTTCCAGATGACTCTGACAAGCTTGCCGGCACAGTGACCAAGTGCATTGTAGTGAGACCGGCCTTCAGCCCTCTTGGCATCATAATAAGCCTTGAAGGTTGCGTTGTTTCTGACAACGTTCCAAGCTGCATTTACAAGGGCATATCGTAAAACACGAGAGCCACGTTTGGACATCCTTGTTGTCTTAGCCTGAAAGTTACCAGACTGATAAACAGAAGGATCCAGACCTGCAAAAGCAAGCAGCTTGTTTGGATTGGAGAAACGGTGAATATCACCTATTTCACCAAGAATCATTCCACCATTGATATAACCGATACCAGGAATGGTCATGATGACAGAATCGTTGAATTTCATGATATCCGTCATCTCAGCTTCAATCTTTTCTAATTGGCTATCCAGTAACTCGATTTGTTGAATGGTTTGAGTTATCTGAATAGATATAGCGCTGTCGTTGGCACCGACAGACTTCTGTGCGAGAACTCTTAATTCTTTGGCCTGCTCTTTAGTAAAGTGTCCGTGCGAGTTCACTTTGAGCAGATTTGCCAGATGAGTCATATGCATGGAAGCAATCTCTTTTGGAGAAGGTGCTTCTTTTAAAAGAGCATAGACAGCATTCTGATGCAGACCGGATTTGAAAAAGTATTGAATCTCCGGGAATACCTGATCAACATAGGTTGTCAGTTGGATTTTCAATCGGGTGCGTTGCTTAATGGTTTTCTGCCGAAAGCGCCCCAAGGCCTTAAGATCCATCATATCGAGATCAAAAAAGGTAATGAATCTGAGGTCATCCTGCATCATAAGAGTTTTAGCAATAACAAATGTGTCGACCTTATCTGTCTTTGTTTTACGAACATTGTTCTTACGCATCTGACAGGTTTTGATGGGGTTCAACACACACACTTGGTAGAACTCAGCAACAAGGTATCGAACAAGGTTGTCACCGTAGTGTGCCGTCGACTCAAGACCGATGATGATGCTGTTCTTATCGAATGATTCGAGCTTAGAGACCAGCAGTTGGAAGCCATCAGCGTCGTTTGTGAATTTGAACGGCTCAATGAGTATTTCACCGTCCGAAGAAATCGCAGCGGCGAAATGGTTGAGTTTGGCAAGATCAATGCCTACAAAAATTTTCATGAGGTTGTACCTCCCTTTCATAAAGTCTGATACCATGATGTCCACCATCGATTATCATCGTAGACTTGATAGAAATAAGTACTCTGAGTGAAAAACACTCCGGCAACATCCAGCTGATAAACAATTCAGATAAAGGTAGCGGCAATACACTCCAGTTGAGTAGTCAAGCTACAGAATAAACATCAAAAGTCCATAGTATCTGAATTGTATTGAACCACGATATTAAAAGAAAGGAAAGTGTGGTAATTAACTTCCTAATTATCATACAAGAATTAATGAAAAAGGTTGCAGTGATTATCTTAAATTATAACTCTTGGCGTGAAACTCTAAGTGAAATAACCATTTGTGTTAAGGTATTAAATATGAACTATAAGGATATTATTGTAGTTGATAATGCTTCGCCTAATGATTCAGCATTAAACTTGAAAAAAGAGAGTGGCGAAAAAGGTTTTATTTTTTTACAGTCAAAAGAAAATAAAGGTTATTCGTCTGGTAATAATATAGGATTGCGATATGCATATGATAATAAATATGAGTATGCGTTAATATTAAATAACGACATTCTTTTTGATGATAAAATGTTAGTAGAGAAGATGTTGGATATTTTTTCAAAGAATAACCATATTGCAGTAGTAAATACTGACGTTTTTTCACCAGATGGTCATATGTTTAATCGAGATGCTAAGAAACCAACTTTTTTTGATTATACATTGGGGTCTCTTATGTATAGAAAAAGAGGACGTTTAATTGAAGATTTAGGTGGGTATGCATATATTTATAGACCGCAAGGCTGCTGCATGATGGTGGATCTTAATAAAATGAATGAAATCGATTATATGGATGAACATACATTTTTGTATTTTGAAGAACCGATTTTGGCAGAAAGATTGTTGAAAAAAAACTATAGATGTGCATTATGTACAACTTCAAAAATAATACATAATCATTCTACTACAATTAATTCTACTATGGACAGGAGAAAACGTAGACATGTTGTGCATAAGAGTTTTAGATATTATTTGAGAGAATATCGAAATTTTAGTACATTGCAAATAAATATATGTATTTTTTTAAATTGTTTAAAGATGCTTGTTGAGCAATGAAAATATTTAATATTAAATTTAATACCTGAAATATTTTAAAAGGTGTGCACATTTTGTGGATTTTAAATAAGATATTTTAAATCAGATAGAAAGATAATTAGGTGATTTATGTTATTTAGTGTGGTTGTTCCAGTCTATAATGTGGAAAAATATATTGATGAATGTTTGAATTCAATTATTAAACAAGTGAGTTATTTGAAAAATGAAATAGAAATTCTTTTAATAGATGATGGATCTACAGACGAAAGTGGAAAAATATGTGATGGTTACGCTGAAAAGTATCATGAGTTTATAAAGGTGTTTCATAAGAAAAATGAAGGATTGTTAGCTACAAGACGTTATGGCTTTAGAAAATCTAAAGGGGACTATATTATTAATTGCGACTCAGATGATAAATTAGAAGAGTGTATGTTGGAATCTGTAAAGAAAATAATAGATAAATATAAATATCCCGATATTATAATTTATAATTTCAATACCTATGATGGTAAAGTTAAAAAGATTGCATATAGTGATATCTTTTCAAAAAAACATGATTGCAAAATACCGAAGAAAGCTGTGTTTGAAGAATATATGTGTGGACATAGTATTGTCAGTATGTGTGGAAAAATTGTTAAAAGAAAATGTATAGATATTGATTTACACTATTCGAAATATGGAAAACTAAGCACAGGAGAAGATACACTTCAAAGCTTAGAATTTTATACAAATGCAGATACTTTTGTTTATTTGAACGAACCATTATATAATTATAGATGCGGTTCGGGAATGACTGCTAAATTTGATAAGGATTATTATTTTACATTTAAAAAGATTTTTCTAGAGATAAAAAAGAAAAAAGATATATGGAATTTGGAGAACTTTGATAAATTATTTGCTACTAAAGTTTTGCAGACAGCAGGAAGAGCGATAACACAGACAAGATATAATAACTGGAATTCCATTAAAGAACAAAAAATATTTTTAAAAAGTATAAAGGATGATGATTTATTTGAATCAAATTGTATTTATTTGAGAAAAATTGGAAATAAACTGCAAATAGATCATTATATACTACTTGGATTATTGAATTTAGGTTTTTGTGACTTCATTATAATACTTTTAAGGCTGAAAAATTTATTATCGTAAAGGATGCAAAATATATGAATAAAAATGTAAAAATATTAGAAACGGCATTATTTATTTCTCTTACAATAACATTTGTTATTGCTAATACATATATTAATGGAGGTAATATCTCTAATAATGGTTATTACATTTTATCACTATGGATTATACTAGCATTTGTTGTAATAATAATAAATAGTTTTAAAATTAAAAATTTAAATAAATCAGAATGTTTGGCTATTGGCTTTAGATATAGTTTCATTCCTAAAATGGTTATATATATTTATACTGTTATTTTAATATTATTAGGATTAACTGATAAAGAATATTTTTCAAGTAATCTTCAAACATTTATTAATGGATTAACGGCAATTGCTGTGTTTTATTTAGTTGGAAATAAAGCTTTAAAAGTCAGCATATATGCAGTTATTGCTGCATACTTGATTCTCTTATTGAAGTGTTTATTTTCTGGAAATTCATTAGAATTTAACGATTTGGCTTTTTCGGTTGGATATATAGTAATATATATGATTAATGTTAGGAAAAAATGGAGATTAAAAGTTTTATTTGTTGATCTTATAATTTTAATAATGATATTATTGGCAGGAAAGAGAATAGGCATTTTTGCATTAATAATTGCTGTATTATGGTTGAAAATTAGTTCCAAGTTTGATAAAAAAATGTATAAAAATATAATGATAATATCCGCAACGTTAATTTCGACAATTGCACTAATTTTTATAGCCTTTACGTTAAGTCCGCAATGGATGAAACAAATTGATTCTCTGGGAATTAATTTAAGCGGAAGGGATTATTATTATTCAGTAATGTCAGATCATGCACATTTTGGAATTGATTTTATTGGGCTAGGTAGAAATGCTTGCCAATATATAATTTCTCATGAATACCAATATTTTCATATTGGCAATATACATAGTGATATTTTAAGAATGTATATAGAATGTGGTATGGTGTTGTTTATTATATGGTTAGGATATTATTTGTATATTGAACCTTTTATAATATTAAAATCTTATGGAACAAAAGCGGCATGTTTTCTTTTTTCTATTACGATTTATACTTTTATAGTGTATTTTACAGATAATACAGAATTATATCTTATGAATAATTATTTTTATATTCTGACATTTTTAACGTTTTTATACAGTGAAAAATCAAATTTGAAAATTGATATATAAGGTAATTAAAATGGAAAAAACAAAAAATATATATTTTAAAGATAAAAAAGATTATATAAAAAATAAACTTTTAAAAGAACATGAATATTATATATATAAATATCAAAAATGCTTACGTTTGGAAGAAATTACGAATAATAAATTTTTAAAATATTTTTATCGTCGAAAAAAAAATATATTAGGTGCAAAATTAGGAATATATATTTCAAAAAACGTGTTCGCTGAGGGTCTTCATATATGGCATTATGGAAATATTATTGTGAATGGAGGCTCGAAAGTCGGGAAAAATTGTATTTTACATGGAGATAATTGTATAGGAAATAATGGTAGAGATAATAAATGCCCTGTAATAGGCGATAATGTGGATATTGGAGTTGGTGCAAAGATTATTGGTGATTTGCATATTGCGGATAATGTTAAAATTGGTGCAGGTGCGGTTGTTATTGTAGATTGTTTGGAAATAGGAGCTACATATGTTGGAGTGCCAGCAAGAAAAGTGCAGAAAGTTAGGTAATGTAATGAGGTATGATAAATGGAAAAGCCTTTAATATCAGTTATTATGAGTACATATAATGAGTCTAAATATGAAATAAAGAATTGTATTGAATCAGTATTATATCAATCATATTCTAATTTTGAATTTATAATAATTAATGATAATCCAAAAGATGAGACGCTAAAAAAAGTTTTGGATGAATATACAGATAGCAGAATTAGAGTTTATTGTAATAAAGAAAACGTTGGATTAGTTAAAAGCCTTAATTATGCGCTTTCAATTGCTAGAGGATTATTTATTGTAAGAATGGATGCTGATGATATAAGCAAAAGATCTCGAATTGAAGATGAGTTTAATTACTTGGTGAAAAATAATTTAGATATTGTGGGTACGTGTATTGAGCTAATAGATGAGAATGATAATGTTATTCAGAGTGAGATGAAGTTACCACAAAATAATTCTAAAATAAAATTATTTATGAGATGGGGGAGTTGTATAGCACATCCAACATGGATGGTTAGAACAGAAGTTTATAAAAATTTAAATGGTTATCGTAATATACCATATTGTGAGGATTATGATTTTATTTTACGTGCTATAAAATCAGGCTATAAATTAGGAAATGTTCCAAAAGTAGAGCTGAGCTATAGAGTTCGTAATAATGGAATTTCAGGTTCAAACAAGGAAGAACAATTTCTTATTAGAAATTATCTAGCAAAAAATATGAAAAAAATAAATGTAATAACTGAAGATGATGTAGATAGTTATATTATTTCAAATACCTTTCAGTTAAGAAAAAATAGATTATTTAATTATAAGTGTTTAAAAGAAAAATATAAAAGCTCAAGAAATATAAAATATATAATTTTAATGATGTTAAATACATGCTTTTGGAGAGATTTAATTGAAAAAGCTACTCTTAAATTGAGACAAATGGTATAACTATGGTATTGAGATTGTAGTGTAATATAGTTATATTAAAACATAGAATCTTATATTAGAATGATATTTATATATAATGTAGAATTAAAAGAAAGTAGTGGTGATCGTATTGGGAGACACTTTTATTTTATAAGAATATTGAATACATGTTGAATGGCGTGAATAAGAAAGGTACTATAAAGAGAAAAGTTGGGAAAAAATTGGCTGAAAGTAATTATGGTGCGGATTCAGGATTTATGCTGTTAAAATATTTGGAATCTTATGAGTATCCTGAAAAGGGAAAGTGTATGGCATATTTACTGGATTCATTGAGTCGTGATTTTATTAGTGTTGATGAGTGTCTTTTATTTTGCAAATTAATTAAGGATCTGTCTGTACCGGCATTGATGTTTCTAAAAAAGAATGTTCATAAGAGTGTTTTATATCACATTACGGAAGAAAACCTTTTTTTAATAAAAGAATTAAAGAATAATGCTCTAATGTATGATGCTTGTGATAATGGGATTGCATTTGAATTAGAGGCATATTATTTGGATAAATTTGCTCTGTCATATGATGATGACAAATATGGTTATTCATCAAAAAGAGATGGAATTCCGGAGGATGATAAACTTCCTAAAGTGGTGGTTAATTTAACTACAAATGAAGTAGTATCACACAGATAAATAATATCATATGAGAGGATTAAGATGGATAGACTGTTATTGTTAATGCCTAGATTTATGGATTATGAGAAGAGCCTTAAAGAAAACTTGAATAGAAAATATGAGGTTTGCTGGTTGGACAGTGATGAATTTGACCGGGAAATATTAGATAAGTTTTATAAATGTAATAAAATTCGATGGGGGATTAGACATTTATTTAGAAAGTGTTTTAATTATGACTTGGAGAAGGCAGAAGCGTTTTTCTTAGGAAACGAACTTGGCAAAATATGTCTTGAAAAGAATTATTTCTCAGTTGTTTTTTGTATTAATGGACCTTATTTATCAGATGAATTTTATAAAAAGGTAAGGATGTTAAATCCGAATGCGAGATATATATATTATGCATGGGATGATGTTAGTAATTTGATTAAAAAAAATCATATTAGATATTTTGATGAAGTTTATTCATATAACATAATTGAATGTAAAAAAAATAAGTGGAATTACCTACCTGTTTTTGTTCAAGAATCGGGTGTAGGGCATAGTAAAGAGGACAAATATGATATTGTATTTATTGGCTCTTTAAATGATGATAGAAGAAAAATTGCTGATGATTTGTATGAAAAGTATTCGTCGAGTTATAGATTATTTATTTATTTGTATGATAAAAAAAATGTTGGAGGAAGATTTTGTCATAATTCACCACTTACAAATAAACAATATATTAGTATTATGAGAGAATCCAAAGCAATTTTGGATGTTCCACAGATATGTCAAAAAGGTCCAACTACACGGGCATTTGATGCGTTATTGACAGAAACAAAGGTTATTACAGTTAATAAATATATGAAATATTATCCTGTTTATTCAGATAATATGATAATCGTGGATAGGGATAATATCAATATACCAGATAATTTTATGGCTAAAGAATATGTAATAAATAGCTATCACTCATTGTCAATTGATATGTGGATAAAAAAGATTGGATTATAGATTGTAGGGAGGATAATAATATAATGAAGATATTAGTTATCAATTGTCATTGTGATAATAGAGGAGATGAAGCCGCTATTCATGCAATGGTAGATGAATTAAATAAATTATATACAAATTTGAGCATTACACTAGCAATACGAGGAATTGGAACACGATATCCTAATATGCCTAGTAACGTCAAGATGATACGCCAATTTTGTCCTGGATCTTTTAAATCAAAAATTGCACATAATATAGCACTTATTACGAAAGGGACGTTGGCATTATCACATAATGAAAGAATACTTGTAAATGAGATAAAAGATTCTGATATAGTAGTGCATGCGCCTGGAGGACCAAGTATTGGAGATTTATATTATGATGATGAACCATCATATCTATCGATATTTGATTTAATAATATCTATGAATAAGAAATATATGTTTTATGCTCCATCTATGGGCCCTTTTAAGGATGAAAAGAGAAATATGTGGAGAAAAAAGATACTCTGTAAAGCAAAAGCTATTGTTGTAAGAGATCCTATTTCATATAGTTATGTCAATAATTTTGTCCCAGAGAAAAAACCAATATTAACATTGGATTCTGCGTTGCAGCATGATATAGATTTGACATCGAATAAAGTTAAACTAGATAAATATAAAGAATTATGTAGTTTTATAAAAAACCACAAAAAATGTATCGGTGTGACAATTACAGATTTGAGTTGGCATCCTAAATATTCAAATAATGAAATTAAGATAAAAATTAAAGAAACTTTCACAAATGTATTAAAGAATTTTGTACAAAATGGTTACGGAATTGTTTTTATTCCGCAATTGTATGGATTAGGAAATGATTATAATTTAATGAAAGAGTATTGTTTTGACGAGGACAATTATTTTGTTATTTGTTCTGATGACGAAAAATACGATACATATTTTCAACAATATGTTATTGGATGTATGTATGCTGTTATTGGAATGAGATATCATAGTAATATTTTCTCAGCAAAAATGGGGACGCCATTTATTTCTATTTCATATGAACAAAAAATGCAAGGGTTTATGAAAAAAATGGAATTAGATAGGTATTGTATTTCTTTGGACAAGCTTTCAGATGAGGAATTAAAAAAGAAATTTTCGATTTTAACTGATAACTATGATGAATATAAAAAATATTTGATTTCAGTTCATGACAAAATGAAAAAAGAATCTTATGAGACAACTAATATTTTAAAAGATATTTTATTATAAAATACAATTTATTAAAATAGATATAATAATATAGGTAAAAATAGATATGAACAAAACAAAAAATGCTATGCGAAATATAATATTTGGTATGGGTTTAAGAATATATCAAATTATTGTGCCGTTTTTGATGAGAACAGCAATGATATACTTAATGAGTGTAGAATATTTAGGATTGAATAGCCTATTTACTTCAATTTTACAGGTGTTAAATTTAGCTGAGTTAGGTGTAGGATCTGCAATGGTGTATAGTATGTATAAGCCTATTGTTGATAAAGACACATCTACTATTTGTGCATTATTAAATCTTTATAAGTTGTATTATAGATTTGTAGGATTAGTAATTGCAGTTATAGGTTTATTGCTGACTCCGTTTATACCAAAACTAATTAGTGGTGAAGTCCCAAATAATATTAATATTTATATTTTATATTTATTTAATCTTGCTGCGACAGTTTTGACATATTGGCTTTTTGCATATAAAAATTCATTACTACAAGCACATCAAAGAACTGACATTGTAAGTAAAGTTACTTTTTTTACTACAACAATTCAGTATGTGCTGCAGCTTTTTGTATTATGGTGTTTTCATAATTATTATTATTATGTCATTGTAATGTTAGTTACACAAATATTGAACAACTTAATTGTTGCTTTTTTAGCAAATAAAATGTATCCAGAATATAGAGCTAAAGGAAAACTAGCACCAAAAATTGTGAAAAGTATTAATCAACGAATTAAAGATTTATTTACAGCAAAATTGGGAGCTACAATTGTTAATTCAGCAGACACAGTAGTTATTTCAGCTTTTTTGGGGTTGACTATATTAGCAATGTATCAGAATT
>ENA-UESI01002030-UESI01002030.1-human-gut-metagenome-genome-assembly--contig:-NODE-2030-length-11332-cov-4.233141_pt1 | contig 11332 bp, 9 predicted proteins | sample MGYA00243005_ERZ508006 | MGnify/ENA primary metagenome ERZ508006 (study PRJEB26167, sample SAMN06115436) | human gut metagenome | host: Homo sapiens | place: China:Shandong | collected 2015-06-10... | reverse complement strand
TGTTTGCGTTGTTGTTGTTCTGTATCGTTTTCAAGGTTCGTACCGGTCTCGCAAGCGGCTTTTCAGCAGCTCGCGCAACCAGCTTTGTTATCTTAACACAATTTCTGTCCTGCGTCAACCCTTTTTTCTTTTGTTTTTGGGCTTTTTTCAAGACTTTTTAGAAAGACGAACGAATATGCCTGATTTAGCAGTCCATTGTTCGTCGCTTTTGGGCGAACCTTTTCCGTCCATCATTTACCTTTTGTCCGTCAAAAGAGCAGGGGCATCCGCAGCCTTTCTCTGCCACGGATGCCCGATCCGCTCATTATCGCCAAGAAATGTGGCTGCCGCGGTCGTCCTTCTTCACAATCAGCTGATTTTCAATCTCGTCCTTCAGCTCCGAAACGTGCGAAATGATGCCAATCTGCCGTTGCTTGCCCGCCATTTCCTTCAATATATTGACTGCCTCGTTGCGCGCGTTGTCGCTCAGCGAGCCAAAGCCCTCGTCGATGAACATCACATCCAGATGAATCGCCGCCGTCGCCGCCTGAATCTGGTCAGCCATACCGAGCGCCAGCGACAGCGCCGCCATGAACGACTCGCCGCCGGACAGCGTGTTGACGGAGCGCGTCTTGCCCGTCACGATGGAATACACTTCCAAGTCTAACCCCTTGTTTTTGCCCTCGCCCGCGTCCTCGACGTTAATTAGCTTCAGTTCAAACTGCCCGTTCGACATATCGCGGAAGCGCCGGTTCGCGTCGCACAGAATTTTTTCCATATAATTGCGCTGCACGAACGTCTCCAGATTCATCCGGTTGCCGCTTTCGGTGCCCGCCATCACGTCCGAAAGGTGCTGCGCGGTGTTTGCTGCCTTGCACGCATTCGCCAGCGGTTCGCGTCCCTTGCGCAGGTCTTTCAGCACATTTGCATTGTCCGAATGCAGGTGTTTCGCGGCTTCCAGCGCATCCGATACTTCCTTAAGCGCCGATTCTGCCGCCTTGGATGCCGCCTCCAACTTCGCCATATCCGGCTTTTCCCGCCCGGCAATCGCGCTCTGTGCCGTCGTGCACTGTGTCTCCGCCGTGTTTTTCTTCTGGTCAAAGTCGTTGACCTTTTTCTGCAAGCGGTCAGGCTCTTCTGCATCATAGTTCGCCGTCAGTGCCTGCCACTGCGCTTCATCCAGCGACTTTTCCGCCATCGTCTGCTGATACTGCTGGTTAAATTCTTCCGCATTCGCCTGTTTCTGCGGCATTTCCGCATCCAGCTGCTGAATCCGTGCTGTACATTCTGTTTCCGCTTTCTGCGCCTGACGTTCTTTTTCCGCAGCCTGACTTGCCGCTGCTTCCGCCTTTTGCTTTGCTTCCTGCGCCTGTGTGCGCTGTGCCACCGCATCCTCGCGCGTGCGGTACGTCCCGCCGGACAGTTCTTCCTGATGCAGATTCCACGTTTTTTCTGCTTCAGCCTTTTTCACTGCGGTGGATTTTGCCGTCTCCTGCGCGGTGGATGCTGCCTTTTCCAGCTTGTCGCGCTCTGCCTTCGCCCCTTCGAGATTTTTCCGCACGTCGTCCAGCGCCTTCACCTTCGCCTGAACCGACTTCGACGCGCTTTGCAGCTCCGGCAGCCACGCTTGCAGCATTGCTTCTACGTCCGCCGCCGTTGCCATCGGCACATTTTCGCGGATATTCGTCGCGTTCTCTACCAGCTTTTTTTCCGCTTCTTCAGCAACTTTTTGCCGCTCTGTCAGTTTGGCTTGCGCCGATTCCGATTCTTTTGCTTTCTCTTCCTGCTCTTTCGCCGCGTCATCCGCCGCCTTATGCCGCCGATCCAGCTCCCCACGGTTCAGCTGCTGATTTTCCTGCGTCAGCTGGCACGGCGCGGGATGTTCCAGTGCACCGCAGACCGGGCAAGGCTTTCCGGGCGCAAGTTCACGCGCCAATAGACCCGCCTGTGCGTTCAGGAACGCCAAGCGATAATCATCATATTCATTCTGTGCCCGCTGATATTTTTGCGTTGCGCTGGCATACGCGTCCTTCGCCGCCGCTGCTTGCCTTGCTTTCTCCTGCACGTCTTTCTGGTTGCCGTGCAAGTCCTCCAGCGATTTCTTCAGGTCGCGATACTGCTGATTCTGCTGCTTGCAGACCTCATAAGCGGCTTCTACGCCCTGCAATTCTGCTTCCTGCTTCCGCCATGCGTCTTCCTGCTTCTTGAAATCATCCAGTGCTTTCTTGGCTGATTCCGCATTCGTCTTCGCCTTCGCATCCGCTTCTTCCGCCTGACGCAGCGCCTTTTCCGCCTTTTCCAGCGCAACAAAGGTTTTCAGCGCCTTTTCGACCTTTGTTTCAACCTCCGCGCATTGCGTTGTTGCCGCATCCTTCGTCTTTTCCATCTGCTGATGAAACGCCGCCGCATCCGCCGCCGTTTGCTTCAACTGCGGAAGTTCCTGCTGCTTCGCTGCCAATTCCCGCTGTGCATCCGTCAATGCCTTCTGTGCATCCCTCATGCGCTGATACTTCGGTTCGATTGCCCACGCATCGCGGATTTTGCCAATCAGCCCGCGCTTTTTCTCGATTTCATCCGCCTGTGCCGCGCATTCTTGCAGTGTCTTTTCCGCATCCTCCAGTTCCTTAAAACGCTGCATCAGCGGCTGTGCGGCTTCGATTTGCTTCATGCACGCGTCGCGGTCTTTCTGCGCCGATGTCTGCTGCTGCGTCAATTCGCCCTGCTGCAGCTGCAAGCGCGCACACACGCCGGACAGCACCTCCACCAGCGCATCCACCTGTTCGGGCTGCAATTTTTCGGCGGCTTTGATGACCGTGCCTTTCGCCGCTTCCAACGCCTGTGCATCTTCCTCCGGCAGTCCTTCCGTCACCGCTCTCCCCGCAAAAAAGGACATATTCGCCCGCAGGGTCTTCGCCGCAGTATTCTTGTCCTTCGCCAGCGTCTTCAGGCGTTCGCTCAACTGATAATAGTAGTCCGTTTTCAGCAAATCGCGCAGGAGTTCCGTCTTTTCCTTGCTGCCCGCGCGCAGGAAGTCCATAAATTCGCCCTGCGCAATCATCACCACTTTGCGGAACTGATCTGCCGTCAAGCCCACAAGCTCTTCGATTTTCCGGTTCGTTTCCGACAGCTTGCCCGGATACTGCGACCCATCCGGCATCAGGAGTTCCACCGTTTCACGTTCATCCTGCAGTTTCGCGTCGCCCCGCTTGGCAGGGCGTGTATACCGTGGTGTCCGCCTAACAGTGTACGTTTCTTCCTGCCCGTGCTGGTATGCCGTAAAAACAAGCGAAGCATACGGCTTCGTTTTCTGCACATCCACAAACTGGCTCAACATTTCGTCCAGTTTCTCATTCTTCTTTTTGTCTTTGTTGATACCAACCGTGCTCACTTCGCCGTAGAGCGCGAACATCATTGCATCGAAAATGGTGGATTTGCCCGACCCCGTGTCGCCGCTGATGAGGAAAAAATCGCCGCCCTTTTGGAAGTCAATCTCCGTTTTTTCGCCGTAAGAGCCAAAGGCCTGCATCGTCAAAAGAATCGGTTTCATGCGTTTTCCTCCTTCATGGCGTTCATGACCTCCGTCAGCAGCGCCTTTTCCTCGGCGTTCAGCCGCTCGCCCGCAAATTGCAGGCATAGCTCGTAGGGGGAGAGCGTTTCCGTGCGCTCCTGCAGTGCTGCCAGCTCCACCGTTTCCTTTTCCTCGCGCCGAAGCTCCAGCAGATTCGGGTACCTCTCCCGCAGCAGTTCGCGCAGACCCACCATCTCCGCCGCCTCCGCGTCCGTCACGCAGATGGACACGAAATCGTCGCTCGCGCCGGACAGCAGCGCTTCCCGCGTCGCGCGCAGCTTCCGCACCTGATGCACGGGGTGCAGCGGCAAAACCGTCGTCTGCACGTCGCCTTTCGCGCCCATTTCCACCATCAAGATGCCCTTCTGCTGGTTTTCCTCGCTGAGGGAGTAGGGCATCGGCGTGCCGCAGTAACGCAGCGTTTCACTGCCGACCTTCATCGGCTTGTGGATGTGCCCCAGCGCAGCATAGTCAAAATCCGCAATCAGCGACGCGGGAATTGCATCCAGATTGCCAACCTGCTTCACCTCGTTCTCCGCGCGCTCGATGTTCTCCGCGTCGCCGCCATCGGGCAGGAAGAACTGATGGCTGACCAGCACGTTCCGCTCGTCGGGGTTCAGCGGCGACAGCGCCAGCAGACGCGAAAATGCTTCGGGATAGCTCAAATTGTCGCCGTTTTCCTTCGTCCCGGTCACAAGGCGCACCATGCCCGGCCGCACGAACGGCAGCAGGTAGAAATTCACCGCACCGAAATCGTCCGTCAGGGTGACGCGCTCGATGGTTTCGCCCTTCTGCATGGGCGGATTGCCAATCATGTGGATGCCGCGGTCAGACAGTTCGCTGCGGAAGACATCGAGCCGCTGCGCGCTGTCGTGGTTGCCGGAAATCAGCATGATTTCGCCGTTCGGGAGTGCCGCGCGGAGCTGCGTCATGAAGTCGTCAAACAGCGCAACCGCTTCGACAGGCGGCACGGAACGATCGTAAATATCTCCCGCGAAAACAACGGCGTCGGGCTGATACTGCCGGGTCAGCGCGACGATTTCATCAAGAATTGCCTTCTGATCTTTCAGCAGGTCATGCTCGTAGAGTTTGATACCCAGATGGAGGTCGGACAGGTGGAAAAAGCGCATAGACTGCCTCCTTTTGAAATTACGAATTTCTGCTGACGGCGTGTAATTCACCATTTTTCGTGCTTGTCAGCATCTTTTTTTGTTTCCATTATACAACATTACAGGAATTTGTCAACTTCGTTTTCCGTTTTGCTTGTCGCACATGAAAAAGGGCTGTGAAAGAACGGTTTGTCCTTCCGCAGCCTCTTGCGCAATTATACTATTTCCAGATAAAGCAGTATGATTAGTCACCGAACGAGATGCCGATATTCCGGGCAGTCGTAATCATCGTGTTGTCCGGGGGAACCAGCTTCGGCACGCCGGCAATGTCGGACAGCTTGTTGTGGGTGATTTCGTTGCCCTTCAGTGCCACGGTTACGCCGTACACGCCGTCGCGGATAAGTTCCGCCGCGTGCACGCCAAACTGCGTGGACAGCACGCGGTCGTAGGCGTTCGGGCTGCCGCCGCGCTGGATGTGACCCGGCACAACCGCACGCGCTTCCACGCCCACGAGGTCGCGGAGCTGCTGCGCCACATACGCGCTGGAGGAGAAATGTTCCGCCGCGCGCTTGGCTTCGCGTTCCTTCTTGCCCATCTTCGCTTCTTCGGGGGTCATTGCGCCCTCCGCCACGGCGATAATCGTGAAGCCCTTGTTGCTCTTGGCGCGGCTCTCGACGACCTTGGCAACCTTTTCAATTTTATAGGGGATTTCGGGAATCAGGATGGCATCCGCGCCGCCCGCCACGCCGGAATACAGCGTCAGCCAGCCCGCCTTGTTGCCCATGATTTCCACCACCATGCAGCGCCCGTGCGACGCCGCCGTGGTGTGGATGCGGTCGATGACCTCCGTCGCAATGTCCATCGCTGTGTGGAAGCCAAACGTGAAGTCCGTGCCATAGAGGTCGTTGTCAATCGTTTTGGGCAGACCGATGACGTTCAGCCCTTCCTTGGAAAGGAGGTTCGCCGTCTTGTGCGTGCCATTGCCGCCGAGGGTGACAAGGCAGTCAAGTTTCAAATCCTTGTAGGTCTTTTTCATCGCGGCAACCTTGTCCACGTTGTCTTCGCCAATCTTGCGCATATCGCGGAAGGGCGTGCGCGCCGTGCCAAGAATCGTGCCGCCAAGGGTCAGGATGCCGGAGAACTGGCTGCGCTTCATCTCCTGATAGTCGCCCGTGATGAGACCCCGATAGCCGTCGTGGATGCCGACAATCTCCGCGTCAAACAATTCATACGCCGCGCGGGTCACGCCACGAATTGCCGCGTTCAAGCCGGGGCAGTCGCCGCCGCTGGTCAGAATACCGATTCTTCTTTTCATTGCCAAACCTGACCTCCTCTTGATTTTTGCTGGATTCAAGCGTATTATAACATGGTTGCAGGCAAATTTCCACCGTCATTTTGACGAAATTGCCCGTTCTGTGCCTGGTTGCGGCGTTTTTCTCCATCCATCACGCCGAAAAAGGAGGATTTTGCCCATGTCGAACAAAGCGCGCGTCCTCAATCACCTGCAGGTGCTTAGCATTCCCTGCGAAGTTTACGAGCATCCCGCGGTTTTCACCATGGAGGAGTGCCTTGCGCTGCCCTACGCCGCGCCGGATGTCACCTTCTGCAAGAACATTCTCTTGTGCAACCGCCAGCAGACGGCGTTCTATCTGTATGTGACCCTGCCGGACAAACCCTTCCGCACGGCGGACACAAGCAAGCTGCTGCATTCCTCGCGGTTGTCGTTTGCGCCATCGGAATGTCTGCCGACGATGCTGGGGCTGGAATCAGGGAGCTTGTCGCCGCTGGGTCTGTGGTTTGACGAGAAGAAGCGGATTCAGCTGGTCTTTGACCATGATGTGAAGCGGGAAGGACGGATTGCGTTCCATCCATGTGATAATACGGCGACGGTGGTGTTTGCGCAGGAGGTTTTCTGGACGCAGGTCGTGCCGACATTGGGGCATGAACCGATTTGGCTGTAAAGGAAGAAGAGCATGTGCCGTGGTTTGCAATGCTATGCTGCAATTGGGAACAGTCCTGATATATCCGCTTTTATCCTTCGGGGGTCATTTTTTTCATTGCAATCAGCGTTGCCAGCATGATTAAAGGGAATATACAGCCCGTCAGCAGACCCGCCTGAAGATTATCTCCGGCATGCTGCGAAAAATATCCCACCACACTCGGCCCAAATGCGCCGCCCATGTCCCCTGCCATTGCCAGCAGCGCAAACAGCGCCGTACCGCCTTTGGGAATCCTCGGAGCAGTGATGCTGATGCTTCCGGGCCACATAATACCCACTGAGAAGCCGCACATGACACAGCCAACTAAGCCCCAAATCGGCATTGCAGATAGACCGGCCAAAAGATAGCTCACGACGCAAATAACGCCCGATACAAGCATAAACTTTATCAAATCTATCTTTTCTCCGAATTTGCCATACAGCATACGCGAAATTCCCATTGTGGTTGCAAACAAGCACGCCCCTGCCAAATCGCCGACAGATTTCGTTAATCCTAATGCGGATTCTGCAAAAGCTGATGCCCACTGCGCCATTGACATTTCAGATGCTCCAGCACAAATCATAAGGATGATTGCAGCTGCAAAAATAGGCTTTTTCAGCAATTGACGCAGCGACATTCCTTGCCCGTCTTCTACCAGACGCTCAATCGGACAAGTAGCAAAATTGTAGATATTATACAGCGGAATAATTGCCCATACGCAAGCCAGTATCTTCCATTTGTCGATGCCGAAAATTGCAAAGTACAGCGTAGAAAGCAAAATCACGCCCACACTGCCCCAGCAATAGAAAGAATGAAGAAGGCTCATCACCTTTTCCTTATGTTCGAAGGGACAGGCTTCCACAATCGGACTGCACAGTACCTCAATAAGGCCGCTCCCGAATGCGTAAAAAAACACGCCGATCAGTATTCCGATATAGGGCGATACGATATTGGGTAAAACCGCAATGCCAATCAGACCAAGACCAGCTAACAGCTGCGACGCCACAATGGACTTTCGGTAGCCAATAGCATCTACATACTTTGCGCATATTAAGTCTACGACCAATTGCGTCACATAGAACACCGCAGGAATTAAGGCAATCTGACCCAGCGAAATGTTGAAATCAGAATGAAACGACCAAAAAAGCAATGGCGCAAAATTAGCGGCAATTGCTTGCGTGATGAGGCCAAGATAGCAGGCTCTTAAGGTTTTGCTGTAGTTCTTCATGACTCGAAGTGCTCCTTTCAGAATTCTCTTGAATAATATCACGTTTATTTTGGAATAGCAATTGACTTTTCCACCTTATTGTTGTACAATATCACAATACAGAGGAGGTTGGCATGTTTGGAGAATAATAACGAATTGAAAATCATCACAGATGAAACGCTCATGGAAAAGCGAAACCATGGTCAACCGGCATTTCCGTTCCAATACTACCTGGAAGACATCTGGGATTTCGACTTTCATACGCTCGGTTGGCATTGGCATCAAGAAATTGAATTTGTTTATGTGCAAAGCGGCGAAGCACACTGCTGTGTCGGAAAAGATCGTTTTTCTCTGCCAGCAGGCAGCGGCTTATTTATCAATACGAAAATACTACATCAATTTACAGCAGAGCACCCCACCGTGATCCCTAATATTGTTTTTTCTCCGGTGCTGTTAGCTTCACCAGAAAGTTTTGTATATCAACAATATGTTAAGCCATTGCTTGTTTCCGACATTCCCTATTTGGTTTTTGAGCCGCTTTCTTTATGGCATAAGGAGATACTTTCACTGCTGAATCAAGTTTTCAAAACACAAGAGCAGCCAAATTTCAGGGAGCTGACAACTTTGCGACTGCTGACCTCCATTTGGGAAGTGCTGTATGAAAATATGGAATCCAGGCTTCAGCAGGGGCAGGCTGTTAAAAGAGACCTCAATGCTTCTCGCCTGCAAATGATGATGAGTTTTATTCATAGTCATTATGCTGACCAGATTTCCCTTGCTGATATTGCAAATTTCGCCCATGTAAGCAATAACAGTTGTATGCAAATCTTCAAAAATGGCATTCGCCAGTCTCCAGTTTCCTACTTAATACAGTACAGACTGAAAAAAGCCGCTGAACTGCTGGCAAACACGGAAATGAAGGCTGCGGTCATATCAGAAGAATGCGGATTTCACGATGTCCCATATTTTTACCGCAAATTCAAAGAAATTTACGGAATCTCTCCAATTGAATATAGAAAAAGCAACCTGTAATAGCATTTCCAGATAAGAAAGTGCCGAAATTCCCCCACAAATTTCCCTTTTTCGGGAATTTTCCTCATCCTACGTTCGTTTCATACGCAGGGCGCACATTTCCAGCCCTCATCCACCCCAGAGAAAAGGAGCATCCCCCATGCAGCACATTTGGAAAGTCTTGCTGACCTCTCTGCTGATTTTCGCCCTTGCCGCCACCGCTTGCCTCGCCGAGGACAGCGAAGCGCAGTATCAGGCATATTCCTACACCACTTTCAGCCTGCGCCGAACGCCCAGCGAGAGCGACCGCGGCATCAGCGTGCAGAAGAAGACAAAAATCCTCATTCTGGAATGGGACGACGCATGGTGCAAGGTGCAGGTCGGCAATAAGGTCGGGTATGCCAAACCGGAATGGCTGTACCGCGTGCAGTCGCTGGATGCGCTGCATTATCCCCTGCAAAATCTGCCGCATCGCATGAGCGGATATGTAGAATTTTCGCAGGATACGCTGATTTCGGGTGGAAAATTCAAAGGCTGCACCGCGTCCGCCGGGCAAATCGCCTGTGTGGAAGCACAAGCGGATGGCGCGTACCTGCTGCCCGTCTGGCGCGGCGAGATGCAGCTGACGGACGAAATCGGCACCTATCATCCCTTCGCGGATTGGGAGACTGCCGAACCCGGCGACATCATCGGCGGCTTCACCACCTTCTACGGCAAGCAGCAGGGGCATGGCAAGGCAGCGGCGCGCGAGCATAACATCAGCGAAGGGGTCAAGCGCATTGACGGCGTGGCGGTGGAGCGCGAGGAAACATTCTCCTTCAACGCGCTGTGTGCGCCATACCGCCATTCAAACGACTATGAGCTTGCGCCGAATGTCAGCACGGACGGCTTCGGGTACGGCGGCGGGGTGTGTCAAGTAACGACGACGCTCTATAACGCCGCGCTGACGCTGCCGCTGCAAATCGAGGAGTGGGCGCTGCACAGCAAGCAGGGCGCGGTGCATGTGCCGCAGTTTTTTGATGCCGCCGTGGGCAATTACAGCGACTTCACGTTTGTGAATCTGCTGCCGTACGGGGTGCAGATTCACGCATCCGCGCAGAACGGCGTGCTGACGGTGCTGTTCTGCCGTGCGGAGGAAGATTCGCAGTAAGAAAATCCACATGAAAAGAACCGGCATGCCCCGCCCTTGACGCGGATGTGCCGGTTCTTATTTTGGGCATAGTTTGCCCGTCGGATACCACTTGTTATTTTTGCGAACCTCAGCGGCGGCGGCGCATCACATCATCCGCCACTTCCAGCGTTGCCGCCAGTGCGTTGTTGACGCGCTTCATCTCGCTCAGGTTATAGTCGCGCGGCCAGCTCATCATTTGGTCGCGTATTGCGCCACGAATGCGCTCTACCATTGCCTCGCCTTCCGGCATCAGCCCGACAAGCACCTTGCGCCGATCTTTGTCGCTGCGCTGGCGTGAAATCAGCCCCCGCGCGCCGGTCTCGTTCAGATTGACCTTGCAGCCCAAGGTATAAAAACAAACTCGCATGAGAGGGGTTCCTTTCCACAAAATGGGATAAAAATAGGGTTTACTCCTTATTATATAACAAAACAACGGCAGCACGCAAGACCGGAATTGCACCGCCCGGCGGCAGCGGGTGGAAAAACGGCAGCAAAAAGGGGATGGACAAATGTCCATCCCCGAAAAGCGGTGGGAAAATACTTACTTTGCCTTTATGTCAACATAAATGTCAACGTTGAAGGACTTGCCATCAAAGCTCTTGACGACCTTGCAGTTGTCGGCGCGGTCAGCGAGAGTGATGGTGCAATTAGGCTGATTTGCGGCCTCTTTATCCAGCAGCTTCTGAACATATTCCTTGGGAAGCTCGCTCAGGGTATCCGGCAGGGAAACATCGGAGATAAACTTCGTGTATTTGCCATCGGTACTGCGGATGGCGATGGTGCCGTTGATCACGTTGCACTTCACGGCCAGATACATCATATCCTTACCGGTCTCAGAATCAGTGAAAACGCGGCAAGAGGGGATGTTGTTCGCATCGCGGAAGGTTTTATCCAACTCGAACTGAACCTCGTTGAAGCCGGGAATGTTGGCGTACTTCTTTTTTACAATGGGGATCACCATATCGAATGCCCAATCGTAATTTTCAATGAAGCCGGGCAAAGGAACCGAAAGGCTCTCCCCCTGAATGACTTCACCATTAAGAATGGGGATAATGGTGACATACTTGACGAGAGAGCAGCCAGTCAGCATGGAAGCACCGGCGGTGGCAACCGCAGTAACACCGGCCAGCTTCAGAAAAGAACGGCGAGAAATCGTGCTCATAAAAATCCCTCCAAAATTGAATCAATACATCCAAAATACAGGAAATCTCCTGTTAAGCATAGCATACCGCAAAATAAAACATTTTTACCAAAAGAAAATCAAAAAGCCGAGCGATCACCATGAAGATAAGTGACACACACACTGCA